>Ga0334887_1002936_pt1 | contig 18008 bp, 14 predicted proteins | sample GraSluR1_MG_10_FD_207217 | JGI IMG/M metagenome (GOLD analysis project Ga0334887, IMG submission 207217) | Sludge microbial communities from methane-producing bioreactor in Wageningen University, Netherlands - Granular Sludge_18_07-R1 | ecosystem: Engineered > Bioreactor > Anaerobic >...
CATAATGAAAAGACGCCTGCGAGGGTGTTTTTTTGTTGGGGTCGCAGGCCCCATCGAGGGATGATATTCGAGTCCTATACCGCCCACAAATTAATGTAGAATGTACAATTCACAATTCATAATGAAAAAGACGCCTGCGAGGGTGTTTTTTTGTTTAAGTTGGTAAGCCTGTAGGGGTGTAATGCATCATTTACGGCCATGTTTTTGATTTGTTGAGAGTATACTAATATTATGATGCGAATGTCGGTATTGTGAAATATCGTATGACAATTGTTTTGAGGAAGGAAACATGGGGCTGCGATTTCGAAAATCTATCAATCTTGGTAAATTTTTCCGTATCAACATTAGCAAATCGGGCATTGGCACCAGTTCAGGTGTGAAAGGCTTCCGTGTCAGCCGTGGCCCGCGCGGCACCCGCACTACGGTTTCCATCCCCGGCACCGGCGTCTCCTATGTTAAGGAAACCCGCAAATCCTCCGCCAAGATCAAACCAACCGGAACCCAGATACCGTCCCTCTCAACCAACAAACGTACTTGCGGCATCATCGCCATCGTAGTCACCACCCTCCTCGGCCTCTGCGGCGTTGGCGGCCTCATTGTTTCTGCGCTTGGCGGGGGAGGTGAACCCACCCTTAACGTCGACCAGGCTGTCAATCAGATCTATTCCACCATGACTATGGAAGCTGCCGTTCGATCCCGCCAGCTCGAACTCACCCGGCAAGCCCCAACTGTTGATCAACAGTCCACTGAAACACCAGAACCCATCCCCACCCTCGCCCCCGTCCAGGCCAATACCCTGGCCCCATCCTCAACCCCATTCCCGACCAATACCCCCGTCATCCTGCTGCCCACACAACCCCCGCCACCGCCTCCTCAACCTGCTGCAGTATGTGATTGCTCCCGGGATTACAACTGCTCCGATTTCTCAACTCACAGCGCCGCCCAGGCCTGCTACGAAAGCTGCGGTGGCAATAATTGGTCTGGCCTCGACAACAATAAAAACGGCATCGCCTGCGAAAGCTTGCAATAAGGGATAAAAACGCGGTACGATCTTGCCAACAAAAAAAATACACCCTGGGCTTCCATAAAAAGATACGTATTGAAAATGTGTGTGTTTTTTGTTAACCTAAAATGCGATAAATAACATCAAATATAGCTATTACTCAAGGAGTAATCTCATGCCAGTAAAAGGAAAAATATTTGCGCTTTGTACGGTTTTTTGATTTAATGGGAGTATACTGTTTACAACACGGCTTAACCAGAGGGAATGACGATGGGAATGAGAACTCAAAAAGTCAATAAATTTTCGACAGGCGGGAACAAACGCACTTGCGGGGTGATTGCAATTGCTGCTGTGGTGCTTTTCTTTTTGTGCGGGATCGGTACTGCGCTGTTTTCTGTTTTGGGGTTGGGCGGGGGCCGCAAAGATGATCCCAACCAGGCAATTACCGCCATTCATGGGACGATGACGATGGAAGCTGCGATCAGGGAAGAGATCGCTGAATTGACCGCGATGGCCCCCACACCGCTGCCGACCCGGGAGCCAACGCTTGCCATCATACCTACCCATACCTTTGCGCCAACGCAGACTTCCTTCCCTACCAGAACGCTGGTTCCGATGATTCTGCCGACACTGGAGCCGCCGCCGGGCGCCAACCCGATTGCGGACGGCACGTGTAATTGTGAATGGGTGTACGATTGTGCAGATTTTGCTACCCATGATGCGGCCCAGGCCTGTTTCAATAGCTGTGGGGGGAATAACTGGTCTGGCCTGGACACTGATGGAGATGGGGCGGTCTGTGTGGGATTGCCCTGAACACAGCCACCCCAGTCATGAATGACCAGGGTGGCTGCTCGATCAGAAGGAAAAACGATTCACAGGCAGAAAGGGTGGGTTGAGCCGGTGAGCCGAACTTATACTTTGCCTTGCGAGATGACTTCCAGTGCTGCAGGAACAACCGCCGGGTCAAAATGTGTGCCGGCGCAAACTTTCAGTTCTGTGGTGGCTTCATCCAGGGTAAGCGGCTGGCGGTAAATTCTGCCGTCTGTCATGGTGGTGAAGGCATCGGTGACGGCAAGAATCCGGCCGCCGAGCGGGATTTCTTCGCCGCTCAGGCCGCAAGGATAACCCCTGCCGTTATATTTTTCGTGATGTGTTTTTACCAGTTCGGCAATTTTCTTGAATCCAGAAATGGGGGTGAGGATTTGTGAACCCAGCAGGGGATGCTGCCGCATGGAATGCCATTCCTGAGGGGTCAGTTTGCCCGATTTCGTCAAGATCCTTTCGGGGATGCCGATTTTGCCGATGTCATGCAGAATGCCGGCGATGTGGATGTCGTTACATTCCTGTTTGGATAGTCCCATTGCCTGACTGATGAGCAGCGCTACGCGACCAGTGCGCGGCCCATGGCGGATGGTGCTTGAATCACAAGCGTCAATGACGGCGACAAGCGAGTAGACAAGCTGGATGTATTTCTTTTCCAGGTCTTTGTTGAGCGGTGGATGATGTACGGCTGTGGCAGCCAGCCGGGCAACATTGGCAATCGAATCGATCTGGCAGGTTTTTGAAGTGTGAGGGACTGGGTCCTGCCTGAACAGCAAAATATCGGCAATCTCTGAACTGATAAGGAATTGCAGGGTGGTGAAATTGGAGGGATGGTCATCGTATTCCAGTAATTTATTACCAAAATACAACCTGTCATCCCTGGGTGTGGTGAAATCGTTATACTCTGGCATGTTTCATTTATATTCCTGTAATCATGTGGCAGAGGGCTTCCCCTGAACGCAAACAATAATCATTTAAAGGGTATTAACAATTTAGATATTGCGGAACCTGAGTTTTGTGCTGGATTAACTGTTCGGCAAAGTCAGCCAATGAGGTGGCCTGAATATTGCTCATGCGCTGGATTTCTTCATGAGAGAAGCGAAAGGTTTCTTCGCAATATCCGGCCTTCAGGGCCTGGGCTGGATTGGTGAGCAGCAATTTTCTGAAATTTGCGTTAACCACAGCTGCGGTTAACAATCTGCTGTATTCTTTCTGACAGGGATTCTCTCGCTGCCAGTTCAGGCAATTTTCCGAAAATGCTTTGTCTGGTTCGGACATGATCCGGTTGGGGGTGTTCATAAAAGTCATTGCGATACTCCTTGTTTTCAGTAATGGAACCGCCAAGAGATCAGAAAAGGAAAACGAGCAATAAATTTACGATCTTTCCTTTGTGGAGGCTCTGAGGCCATTCATCTTACCCGCCAAAGCCGCCAACGGAAGCGGGGGATGTGTAAATGGTGGTTTTCTGGATGGTCTGTTTCATAATTGATTTCTCCTTGTATTAAAGTGATTGATATTCTTTGATAATGAATTCGTAGGCGGGATGTGTTATCCGCCGAAGCCGCCAACGGAAGCGGGGGAAGTGAAGATGGCGATTTTCTGGATGGTCTGTTTCATGATAGATTTCTCCTTGTATTAAAGTGATTGATATTCTTTGATTAATGAATTCGTAGGCGGGATGTGTTATCCGCCGAAGCCGCCAACGGAAGCGGGGGAAGTGAAGATGGCGATTTTCTGGATGGTCTGTTTCATGATTGATTTCTCCTTGTATTAAAGTGGTTGATATTCTTTGATTAATGAATTCGCGAGCGGGATATGCTATCCGCCGAAGCCGCCAACGGAAGCAGGGGAAGTGAAGATGGCGATTTTCTGGATGGTCTGTTTCATGATTGATTTCTCCTTGTATTAAAGTGATTGATATTCTTTGATTAATGAATTCGCGAGCGGGATATGCTATCCGCCGAAGCCGCCAACGGAAGCAGGGGAAGTGAAGATGGCAATTTTCTGAATGGTCTGTTTCATGTGAATTCTCCTTAGTTAAATAGTGAATGAACAATCTGTATACTCATTATTACAAATAGCGGTCTCATAACAGGCATCAAAACGGTCTCATAACGGGATCAATTTGGTTAAAAACACAAAAAAGCCGGGATAAATGCCGACTTTTTTGAAAATGGGGTGAATTCGGGGTGATTTTAGCGGGTCAGAGAGAGGTAAAGGTCATGTGTTTTGGGGGAAGGGGGGACTTCTATCTCCTTCATTAACACATTCTTGCATTTTTCGTATTGACGGACGACACCCACGCGGTTGCCCTGGGCGGCATGGATGCGCATCGTCATCCGGTAGGCGGATTCAAAACAGGGATCGGCGTTGATGGCGAGCTGGCTGTAGTGCATGGCTTTGACAAAACTCTTTTCACCGAGAAAGTGTCCAGCTAATTTCATCAGAATGTCCAGATAGTTTTGGTGGAGATGTTCGCGAGCTGTAATGATCCAGCTATCTTCGAGTTCTGGTAGGAAGGGGCCTTGATAATATTTAATGGCCTGAATCAGATGATCGATGGCACGTTCGGGTTCAGCACTATTGCGAGCCAGCGCGATCTCTTTTTGGAAGTTTTCCAGGTCATATTCATAATCAATCGTATGATTGAAGGTGTAGTATTCTTCCTGTAAAACGACGGCGTCTTTGCCGACAGCGTGACGCATGCGGTAAATCGCATTTTTGATGCGAAATTTAATTTCGGAGGGAGAGGCATCCGGCCAGAAATAAAGGCCAATCTGATCTTTGTTCAATCCTTCGGGATGGGCGAGGAGGAGAAAGAAGAGATTGCGGGAAATGATTGTTTTCCAGTCCGTGTTGGTGATAATTTTTTCATTCAGGTGTACCTGCATTTTTCCCAAAGCTTGAATATGAAGTCTGGGCGGGGCAAGCGGCACAGCGCCGGCATACTTCCGCAGCTCTTTACGGATGTTGGGGACGCGTTGGTCAAATTCTTCAATGCGGCGTGCCAGTTCAAGCATTTGCGGGCTGGCATCACGGGTCTGGGAGAGGGCAAGCAGGGTATCCTTGATGCCCCATCCACTGGCGATGAGCGGACTTCGTTTTATGAAATTTGAGGAGGAAGCAAGGATCTTGATGAAATATTCCTCCGCTTTTTCAAGCTGTCCGCTGTTAATACAGGCAATTGCCAGATAGAGGGTTGATTTTTCCACCTGATACTGGTGGCCTTCTTTAGAAAAATATGCGGCGTCTTTAAGCAAATTATCGAGGGCTTTGCCGGCCTGGCCTGTCCACAACAGAAAGCCATTCCATTCCAGTTTAGCAATGTGTTTTTCCAGGGGGCTGCCAGAAGTTTCTGCTCTGCCGATAGCGGAATGCAGATAGTCAGCGGCGAGGTGTTGGTCATTATCGCGGGAGGCAATGGCGGCTTCTTCCAAATCCAGATAGGTGAGCAGGAAGCGTTCATTGATCATTTCGGCAATTGGCCGTGCCTGCTGGTAAGCAACAAGCGCTTCATCCATGGATTCTATCTCGCGGTAGATGTCGCCGATGCCGGTCAGGGTGTAGGCCTGCATACGGGCAAATCCGCTGACTTTGGCATGGTGATAGGCTTGCTCGAAAGAGGCGCCAGCCATTTCATATTCTCCGATCAGCTGCTGAAGGACGCCCAGGTTATTCATCAAATTGGCAAGCCAGACTGAGTTTGCGGTTCTTTCCCAGTACTCACGCGCCTGGAGGTACATTTCTTCTGCTTTTTCATATCTGCCGCGGGCTTGTTCGACAACACCGATTTCCATGGACAGGATAGATTGCTGATGTTCATCTCCCGCAGATTGAAATGCGGTCAGTGACTCATAAAGTACAGCAACAGCGTCATGATATGCGCCTTCCTGAAACAGGCTGACGCCTTTGGAACGCAGGGCTTCAGCCTGGAAACTGGTCAGTTCTCCGTCATTTTCAATCAGGGATAACACCTGATTTGCATCACTGCGGGCTGCTTCAAGATTGCCCAGCATGCGGTAGGCTGTGGCGCGGCGTATGAGTGAGCGAATAATATAGAGTTTGTCCTGGGGATATTGCATCGTATCAATGGCTTGATTAAATAATACGATGCTTTCTTGGGGATTGCCCTGTATGCCGAGTGTGGTTGCGTATAGCGATAGAAGGACGGGGTGCTGATGCCTGATATCATCGGTCAGGGCAGAAAGCCAGGTGTTGAGTAGTTCCAGTCTGCCGCTGGCGATTAACTGTGGGCCGGCATTTTCGATCAACTGCAAAACGGCCTGCTCATCTCCAAGTTGTTGATAGATGGCATAGGCCAGCTCCCATTCCTGTTGGGTGGTGTAAACCTGGGCCAGATGAACCTGGATTTTTTTTACCTCATCCGGGCGCGTTTCCTGAATACGTTTTTGCAGAAAATCCAGAAAAATACGGTGGTAGCGCAGCCAGTTACCATCCAGCCCGACCGGCATGACGAACAGATTGCGCTGGATGGTGTATTCCATCAACGTCTGCCAGTTTATTTCGGTCAAGTCCAGTGCAGGTTCAATAATCAGGCGGCAGTGGTCTTCATTAAATTCTTCAAGCAGGGAGGTGCGTAGGAGGAAGTCTTGAATGCGGGCAGGCTGTTGGGCCAGTAAAGCGTCAAAATAATCTTCTACGCCAATGCCTGAAACCCGGCTAACCACGGATTGGGAGGTACACAAGTATTCATTGATCTGGCTGGATAGAAGCAGACCAGTCACCCAACCCTCTGTCTGATCATAAAAAGATTTTGCAGTTTCAATGGGCAGGGATTGCTGCTGGTTTTGCAAATAGAGCTGCTGAATGTCTTCAGGTGTAAATATCAATTCTTCATAACTGATGCCGCCCACCATGTTTCGTGCGACAAGAAGGGGCATGTCCGGCAGGGATAGCAGCTTGCGGGATGTGATGATGACAGTACAGTTATCATCCACGCCCTGAATGAAGTCGGAGACAAATTCGCTGATGGGTTCTACATCGTCAACAAGATGGAAATCTTCCAGGGTAATGGTGAAATGTTCTGTGATATTCTCATAGGCGTCATTGATCATTGTTGAAACAAGGTAATGCAGATCAAGTGTGCCTTCCGAAGCGTTATGCAAGGCTGTCAAAGAACTTTGCCCGAAGTGGGGAAATTGCTGTTGAATGGAGGCAATGAAGTGGGCAAAGAAGCGCAGGGGATCCTGGTCATGCGCGCTGATGGAGTACCAGCAGACAGGGAACTCGAGTACATCGAGGAAATCTACCAGCAGGGAAGTCTTGCCATAACCAGCTGGCGCGATGATCAGGACAAGTTTTTTTTCCAAAAGTTCAAACATGGAATCCAGCAATCGCTGGCGGGTTAAAAGATCATTCCGCCGCCGGGGAGGTAGAATTCTTGTTTGGACAATGGGTCTGTCAGACATTCTGATACTCAATCATCATTGCGGAGTCCATGAGCATTTTCTTTGACGCATTCAAAACAATCTTATCCCATCGTAAAAATTAATGCAACCGGGTTTCTTTTGCGTGAAATTGTATCCGGATTAGAACCAATCTCTTTTGGTGAAGAATGCCACGATAAAAATCGAGATGAGAACGGAACCGAACAGAATGATCAGATGGCCGTAAGGTGAGTGTTCAAACGGCAGGGGGACGTTCATGCCGAAATAGCTGGAAATGAGGGTGGGGATGCTGAGGACAATGGTTACCGAGGCGAGGAATTTCATCACTGCATTCAGGTTGTTGGAGATGATCGAGCCAAAGGCGCCCATCATGGAGGTGAGAATGTCGTGGGAGATGTTGGTCATCTGGATGGCCTGCTGATATTCGGTCATGACATCTTCCAGCAAGTCCTCGTCCTCGGCGTACATGGTGAGGTCCTGGCTGCGGTTGAGGCGTTCGAGCATTGACTCGTTGGCTACCAGAGCGGTGGTGAAATAGACGAGACTTTTTTTGTATTTGAGCAATTCGAGCACGCCTTTGTTTTGCATGGATTTTTCAAGCTGGTCTTCCAGCGTTTCCACTGTTTTGTCAATTTTGCGGACATCGGCGAGGTAGGTGGAGGCAGATTTGAGCATGATTTGGAGGAGAAAACGGTTGCGTTTTTGGGTGGCGAAATTACGTTCAATGCCATCGGCGAAGCGCTGGATGATCTCATGCTGGATGCGGCAGACGGTGATGATGTAGTCATCTTTAACAATGATACCCAGCGGCAGAGTGATGTAGGGCACGTCGGCGTTGGTGCCCTGGAAATAGGGGACGCGCAAAACGATGAGCAAATTGCCTTCGTCTTCTCTTTCGGCACGGGAGCGTTCGTCCATATCCAAAGGATAGGTGATAAAGTCGCGGGGAATGCCCAAATCGGTCAGTGTTTTGATTTCGTGGGCATCTGGTTCCACAACATTGATCCAACAGCCTGAGGTGACCTCTTGCATTTTTTCCAAGCCAACGTGAGTAGTCTTCATGATCGAAATCATGGCGTCACCTCCTTCCTTGTGGATTTTGTGGTTTACCCGATAATTTAGCCTTTTCAACAGAATTTTGGAGCGGTCTGTTGGATTATTGTTCATCTCATTAAATACGGATACAAGTATACTCTAAATGAGTCCTGAATTGCCTTGTTTTTTATGAGCCAGAATTTGAGGGCTTCAAAAATAGGACAAATTCGGTTATAATGAAAGGGCAATGGGGATGACAGGCTTCGACGGGGGAGGCTGGTCCCGAATTGCGAGCCGAGAGGTGCCGAACTCGAAAAATCCGCACAAAAACATTAAGTGCCAACAATCGCACTTCATATGCTGCTATGCCCCTCGCCGCCTAAGGTGAGTGACTACAGCTAATCACCTCTAGCAGGTGACGTCCGCCCACCCCGATTTCCGGCCGGTGGTGGAGCCGGGCGATACAAAGCCGGAATGCTGTGCAGTTTGTCGTGGGCTGTGCAAAAGAGGACTTTCGGGTCTTAGCGACTGGCGGTTCACAGGTTTGCTGGTAATGCCTGTGTCCTGCGAAATCAAAAACCAGCTACGCTCGTAGATATTCGGTGGTCGAATCTTTCGGACGCGGGTTCGATTCCCGCCATCTCCACAAAATGCCAGGGCTCAAGCAAATTTGAGCCCTGGCTGTATGTAACAAAATGAAAAAAAATTTATCGTATTGGAGTAGAGCATGGCAGTTTATGAACCGACAATAAAGGTATTGGAAAGCGTGCCGCAAGGGCAGGCGGTGAATCTGGTGGTGCGTCATTCGGTGCGGTATCCGATATTGAAGGCAGACGATGTGCCGAGTGCGCCGTTAACACCTGAAGGAATTCGTGTAGCCGAAGAGTTTGGGGCTGTGCTGGCGAAGAATTATCGTTTGGATGGTTTGGAAAGCAGCGAGATTGGCCGCTGCGTGGAAACGGCTGCCGCGATTGGCCGGGGGGCGCGCAGGCAAGGCGATGTGCGGCTTGAACCGCGGTTTACCTATACCTATACGGATGATTTATGGCATACCCGCCGGGAGCATTTGTTTGCGCATGCACTGCCCGACGAGGTGGTGGATGTGATGGATTATCTGACCCAATTCCCGACCAGACAGCACGGTCTGAATATTTTTGTAACCCATGATTCCGTTTTGGGTGTTCTGGCTGGATACCTGTTCAGGAATTTTGTGGATGGGGATTCCTGGCCGGAATTTCTGGAGGGGATGGCTGTGTGGCGGCAGAACGGCGATGTGTTTGCTGCCTGGCGGGGAGAAGTGAAGGCGATTCGTTTATGATGCGCCATTCCTCATTCACTATGGAAAAATGAATGCGGTGTATGTTTGCCGGGCAGTTTTCTCTGTTATAAAGGACACAACCCGTACCCTTCGACAAGCTCAGGGTGCGGGTTGTGTTATACCGGCAGCGGCTCCAGGGCGGGTTGTGTTAAATCGGCGGTGGCTCCAGGGCGGTTATGTTATATCGGCAGCGGCTCCAGGGCGGGTTATGTTATATCGGCAGCGGCTCCAGGGCGGGTTATGTTATACCGGCAGCGGCTCCAGCGTGCGGGTTTGAGGGATTACAACCTGGGCAGCAGGATGGTTTGCTGGTGCTGGTATTTGCCTTTTTTGTCGGCATAGGAGGTGGTACAGGTTTCATCCGCTTCAAAGAAGAGTACCTGGGCGATGCCTTCATTGGCGTAAATTTTGGCAGGCAAGGGGGTCGTGTTGGAGATTTCAAGGGTCACGTAGCCTTCCCACTCCGGCTCGAAGGGGGTCACGTTGACGATGATCCCGCAGCGGGCGTAGGTGCTTTTTCCCAGGCAAATGGTGAGGACTTTACGCGGGATGCGGAAGTATTCCACGGTGCGGGCGAGGGCGAAGGAGTTGGGGGGGATGATGCATACGTCACCTTTGAAGTCGATCATCGAGCGGGTGTCGAAGGCTTTGGGGTCTACCGTGGCAGAAAAAACATTGGTGAAGATCTTGAATTCGTCCGTTACGCGCACATCGTAGCCGTAGGAAGATACGCCGTAGGACACGACGCCATCGCGAACCTGCTGGTCTTCAAACGGTTCGATCATTCCTTGTTCATGTGCCATTTTTGCAATCCAGTGGTCGGGTTTCAGTCCCATGAGTTCTCCTTGTGGTGGTTTAGAAAATGATGTTGATGAAAATTCCGTTTGTTGATTTCCATCAGTAAGCGGACAGGTTGGACAATGTGCCTGAATGGGTAACCCTGTCCCTACGAAAAAAGCTAATCCCAATCCCAGAGGCTTTCATTAAAGACAGTTTCCAGCAGGGACTGCCTGCTTTCCAGCGCCATGGGTTGGGAGTGGGCGTAGTCGGTAAATTCGATGGTGAGCAGTTCGGTAGCAATGTATTTGCCATTATAGAACACGTGGCGGTCGATGAATGCCTGGCGCGTCTCTTCGCTTTCGTAGTATTGGTCAAAGAAGAGGTTGCCGAGGCCGTAATGCAGAAAGCTGTTTTTGTACAGTTCAATTGCCTGGGGTTGGTGCGCCTGGCTGCCGCTGACGATGACGGCGCCGGCATCTGCCATCTTGCGGAAGTCCTCCTGCAGGATGGGGTGGATCCTGTAGCTGTAGTATTCCAGGTGCTGGAAGGTAACGATGGTCAGGTAGCCCTGCCGGCTGAGCTCGGTCACTTTCGCGGCCATCCAGTCCATGTCGCAGTGGATGGCGCCCGGGCTGGTCTCGCTGGCGCCGGCGTAGCCCGGGGGTTTGGCATTGCAGCCGAGGAAGGCAATTTTGGTGCCGTTAATGTCGAAGAAAGCAGGCTGTTGAGCGTCTGCGATGTTTTCACCGCCGCCATAATATTGCCAGCCGCGTTCGTTGTACATGTCCAGCGTGTACAGCATGGCATCCGCGCCCCAGTCCTGAAAATGATCTCCCGCCAGCTCTACCACGTCTGTGCCCACGTCTTCCAGCAGTTCAATATAGACGGGACGGCTGCAAAAGACGAGGTTGGTATTGACTCCGGTTGGAATGGGGCAGGAGGGGGTGAAGGGCACTTCGTTGTTGATGTGGGTGATGTCTGCTTCGATGAGGATGTCGCGGATGTCGGTGGCGGGGTAAGTCATGCCGCGCAGTTCCATCATGGCGGCGGTCGCGCGCACCAGGGCGGTAACGCCGGTCAGGTTGACGGTGACGAGCAGAGCGGGGTCGTAGTTGGCAGGGGGCAGGCTAATTTGTTCTGTCAGGGCAGCCGGGATTTCGGCGGCAGACTGGATGGCAACGGGGATGGTCAGGGGGTAGGCGGCGGGGTCAAAGCCTTTATGGATGGGGGATTGCCCGTCGACTTCAATCACTTTCCACTGCGGGTCAAGTTCCTGGAAGGGCATGATCGCCCAGTGGTTTTCCTTGCGCCAGGCGCGCTGTGAGAACTGGTCCGGATTGAGGAGGGTGACGTTCCGGGAGGCAGGGCCCCAGATGGCTTCAAAAGCGTGGGAGGTGGGGCGCGAGACGAGGATGTTTTGCAGGGGGGTATTTGTTGCCGGGCTGCCTTGCCAGATGGCTTGCAAATCCGTACTGGAAATGGTGTCTTCGACTGTGTTGAAGGGGGCGGCAAGGGCATATACCAACCGGGTGTGGGGCTGCCGGGCAGTGATGGTGATGGCGATATCGGCCGATTCGCGGTCAGTAGACAGCTTCCAGTCAGGCGGGTAGTGGATGCCCTCGCGATAGAAGGCGGGCACTGCCGGATCAAGATAGAGCAGGGGTTGGAGCGGGAGGGGTGTCATGGTTGGGACGGGAAAGATTGCATCCTGGACGGTTATTGTGCTGACCGGGGTGGGCGAAGGAGCTTCCTGAGGGGTGCATCCTGCGCAGAGGATCGAAATAATCAGGAGAATAAGCAGTGAGAAGCGAGATGACAGATGAGATTTCATAAAGCCAGTTTTCCAGCTCCCTGTTGAAAAAGAATAGGGCAATTATAATGCAGGCGGAGGGGAATGGGCGGATCGGTGAGCAGGGAATTTATTTTCATCTGACGCAAGGTCGCAAAGCCGCAAAGAAATGCTGGTAAGAGGTGAAATCATCGCTATAATGAATGCAAGCCTATTTTCTTGATAAGGATCAATCATGTGCGGACGATTTACGATGACGTTGGAAGCAGGGGCGGTGCAGTTACAGCTTGGGCTGGGTAAGATGCCGGACGACTGGCAGCCGCGGTTCAATGTGGCGCCTTCGCAGCCGGTGGCAGTGGTGATGGACGCTGCGTCGCGCGATGTCAGCTGGATGCGCTGGGGGCTGGTGCCGTTCTGGGCGAAGTCGCCTGAGATCGGCAACCGGCTGATCAATGCCCGCGCGGAAACGGCAGCAGAAAAACCGGCCTTCCGCAGCGCTTTCAAGAGGCGCAGGTGTCTGGTCCTGGCGGATGGGTTCTATGAGTGGCTGAAACCAGGCGGGCGGGGCGTACCGTCTGTGCCGTATTATTTTCACGAAAAAGACCATGCACCGTTCACGTTTGCCGGGCTGTGGGACGAATGGGAGAATGCAGAGGGCAAGCCGCTGCGGAGCTGCACGATCCTGACCTGCCCGGCGAATGAGGTAGTGCGGCCGGTGCATGACCGCATGCCGGTCATTCTGGAGGAGACGGCACGCTGGGCGTGGCTGACGAGAGAGGCTGTGCAGGACTTGCAGGCGCTGCTGGTGCCCGTACAGGAGGGTTTTCTTGGGGCGTATGCGGTCTCCCGGGCGGTCAATTCTCCCGCCAATGATTCACCTGACTGCGTGGAGCGGGCAGCAGAACAGGATCATTTGTTTTAGCGGAAATCAATTTGATGAATTGCTTGACCTGTATAGGTGGAGATGGTAAAATTCAGGCCGTTAAGTAATGCCTCCATCGTCTAGGGGACTAGGACGCAGCCCTTTCAAGGCTAAAACGGGAGTTCGAATCTCCCTGGAGGCACCTGAAATCGCCGCTTAAGAAGCGGCGATTTTTTTGTTAGTAAAAACGTGAGTCCCCGTAAGGGGATGATATCCGAATCTGCCTGGAGTGATTTGTAGGGTGCGTTGGTGTTTTTCCAACACACCAATTTATGCTGAGTGGGGGGGGATGCTGGCTGGTGCGTTCCCGTTCTGTATGGGAAGCTTGGGCTGGAAGGCTTGCCTATGCAATGGTGGTGGTTGGGGTGTCCAGGTATGAACGCACCCTACTGGAGCGATTTGTAGGGTGCGTTGGTGTTTTTCCAACGCACCAGTCTCTGCTGGGTGGGGGAAGTTTGTGCGCGGGGGTGGTTGTTGGTGCGTTCAAAAGCGAACGCACCCTACGAGGGCCAGGATGGCGGCTACGAGTACCAGCAGCGATCTGTAGTGTGCATTGGTGTTTTTCCAACGCACCCGTTTCTACTGGGTGAGGGAAGTTTGTGCGGGGGTGGTTTGTTGGTGCGTTGCGGATGAAATACCTGATAGGGTAAAGCACGCTAACGTACCCTGCGTGTGGTAAGAATGAAGGCTGGCGCAGTGTGGGTTGGTGTTTTTCCAAAGCATCCGTTTCTGGTGGGCAGGTGAATGTTGTGCAGGTTGCGCGGGGTTTACTGAGGCTGAGCGGCTTTGACGATGCTGAGCGCGACGGCTTCCGCTGCCTTGATGCCATCCACGGCGGAGGAGAGGATGCCGCCCGCATAGCCAGAGCCTTCGCCTGCCGGGTAAAGTCCGGGGAGGTTGACGCTCTGGAAATCTGTGCCGCGCAGGATGCGGATGGGGGAAGAGGTGCGGGTTTCTACGCCGGTCAGGACAGCGTCTGCCATGGCAAATCCGGGGATGTGTTGGGCAAAGACGGGCAGGGCTTCCCGGAGGGCGGTGATGACATATTCGGGCAGGCTGGTGCTGAGGTCGGTAAGGTGAATGCCGGGTTTATAGGAAGGCTGAACAGATCCCAATGCGGTTGACGGACGGCCGGCCAGAAAATCGCTGACCAACTGCGCAGGCGCATCATAGGTACCGCCGCCGAGTTCGAAAGCGCGTTTTTCCCATTTGTGCTGGAAATCGATCCCGGCCAGCGGATTTTCCGGGTAATCTGTCGGGAAGACCTCGACCACGAGGGCGCTGTTGGCGTTGCCCGCATTGCGGGAATATTGGCTCATCCCGTTGGTGACGACCGTGCCGGGTTCAGAAGCGGCGGCCAGGACGGTGCCGCCGGGACACATGCAAAAGCTGTAAACGGTGCGGCCGTTGCGGCTGTGGTGTACCAGTTTGTAGTCCGCGGCGCCGAGGATGGGATGACCGGCATTCTCTCCAAAACGGCAGGCATCGATCATCGTTTGGGGATGTTCGATGCGCAAGCCGATGGAGAAAGGCTTGGCCTCGATTTGTACACCCCGCTGAGCGAGCATGCGAAAGGTGTCGCGCGCACTGTGGCCGATCGCCAGGATGACATGATCGCTGCGGAGGGTTTCGCCATCGGCCAGGGTCACTCCGCGCACCTGTCCTGCTTCGATAAGCAGATCATCGACCCTGCTTTGGAAAAGGAATTCGCCGCCGAGGGACTGGATGGTATTGCGCATCTTTTCGATGATCCTGACCAGTTTGAGCGTGCCGATATGGGGTTTGCTGATATAGAGGATCTCTTCGGGCGCGCCGGCGGCCACCAACTCGGTGAGGACTTTGCGGCCGAGGTGGGCTTTATCTTTGATCTGGGTGTGGAGTTTGCCATCCGAGAAGGTGCCGGCCCCGCCTTCGCCAAACTGGACATTCGATTCGGGGTGCAGTTCGCCCTGATTCCAAAATCCGAAGGTGTCTGCGGTGCGTTCCCGCACGGGTTTACCGCGTTCGAGGAGGATCGGGGCAAAGCCCATCTGCGCGAGGAGCAATCCGGCAAACAGGCCGCACGGGCCGCTGCCGATGATCAGGGGGCGCTGCGCGAAACCATCCGGCGCCTGGGCGACAAATTTGTACGCTGTATCCGGGGCAGGCTGGATGGTGTTGTCCCCGTGTTTTCGCCGCAGAATGTCTTTTTCTCCCCTGACCTTCACATGCAGGGTATAGATCAGTTTGATGTCGTTTTTTCTGCGGGCGTCATAGCTGCGTTTAAAGATGGTATAGCCGAGCAGGTCTTTCGGCGGGATGCCCAGCTTTTTGAGGATCGCAGTTTCCAAATCGCTTTGGGGGTGATCGAGTGCCAGTTTGAGATGGGTAAGCCGAAGCATACTTGTCCTGTCGGGGTAGGGTAATTCTCGAAGATGGTTTAGTACAAAGATACCAGATTTTTGTGCGGATGAAAATGGGAGCAGGCAAACCGGCAGCGCCGCATGCCTGGAGGGGCTTTTTTGTACCTGTAAAGGGTTAAAGCTTGCTATACTGATAGTATCTGGTCGCACCCTATTGCGATACAGAAAGACAAGGAGCTGATAATGGCAGACAAAAAATCCCCAAAGAAAAAAGATGACAAGGTTGAGGAAAAACTGAAAGACAAACCCAAAGACAAAGATGCTGAAAAGAAGAAGGATAAGAAAGACAAGAAGGATAAGAAGGACAAAAAGGATAAGAAGAAAGATAAGAAAAAAGATAAGAAAAAGAAGTAAAGCAGCTTTTTCTGACAGACAGGTCCCCCCGGCGGTGGTAATCCTGATGGGTTGGTTTGCTGCTGCCAGGGCATTTTGTGCTGCGCGGACGGGTTTGGCGGTTTGACGGGAAAAGTTAGCCTGTTTTGATGCCTGGTATTTTGTACAATTAAGGATGGAGTGTGTATTTCCTCAAAACCAAAATACTGAAAGGGCAAACCGATCCTATGCCAACCTACATGCCTGATCTCTTGCCGGCGCAAGAGATTTACAAAGAAGCCAAACCCGGCATCCGTTATTACAAAATTATGAAAACCCTGCGGGTCATCCCGGAGGATGTTTCAACCCGTCCGTATATTGACGAGATGGACCGCATCCAGAGCCAGCTGTACAATTTGCAAGGAGACGCATCACTGTTTGAAAAACAGGGCAAAAAGGAGGATGCGATTAATCTGTACTGGCAGCTGGTTGACTCTCAATTTGACGATCCGCTCCCGTACCTGCGCCTGTGTGATTATTACACCCAAAAACGAAAACCCGAGCAGGTCAGTTATGTGTGCCAGAGCTATTTTCAGATGGCCGAATCGGTGAACGCGCTGGGGTATAAAAACCTGTATCGCGAGGAGCTGGTCGGGATGTTCAGGGATCTCTCGGGTTATGTTGGGGGTGGGGAGGGGGATGATGGATCGGGGGATTGAGGGAGGGGAATAAGGTTATAATTGCTTTTAGCCCATATCAAGAGGATGGAAACCATGAGGGACCCCCAAAAATTCGAAAAACAATTCTTCGCCGCGCTCAATGACATTTTCGTGGGTGCCAAAGTGGAAGGCGATTCCGGCTACATCAACCTGATGCACATTAAATCCCGCTACTACACCGAGGGGGTCTTTCCGCAATTGCAGCAGGATATTGAAGCCGCCCTGCAGCCCTTCCCGGGTTTTCGCGAAGAACTTTTCGACAAGCTGCACACCTTTTTCCAACGCTATTTCAGCGAAAGCGGCTCGATCTACTTTCGCTATACTCCCCTGCACCAGAAGGTCTACGAACAGGTTTATACCGATGACCGCGACGTAATCCTCTTCTGGAAGACGCACATGCTGTACTACGTCAAAACCGACCGCATTTTCACCAGCCTGAATGTAGAAGTGAACGGGGTCAGGTTCTTCTTTGATGCCAAAGACATGGAATTAAAGAAGGCGAACGAAAAGCGCCAGGTGATCTTTGGTTTTCGTCATGCTGCGGAGGACGGAACGCTGGTCTTTGATGTGGCTTACTCGGAACGGGGACGCGTCACCAAAGTGGATGACATCCTGCGGGCGGCCAAACAGGCGGGCCACGAGCTGGACGACGAGACCCTCAACCAGGCCATGCGCGTTTTTGAAAAACAAAGCGAGGTGGATTACTTCATCAACAAGAACGCCCGTGCCTTTTTGCAGGAACAATTCGAATTGTGGATGTACCAGTATCTGTTTGCGGGCAAGAATGTGTGGGACGCGGAACGCCTGGCCCAACTGCAAACCCTCAAGGCGATTGCTTTCAAGGTGATTGATTTCATCAGCCAGTTTGAAGATGAATTGGTCAAAGTATGGAACAAACCCAAATTTGTGCGCAACAGCCACTACATCCTCACCCTGGATCATATCCTGCCCGCCGCGGACCTGTGGAAGAAGATCAAAGCCCATCCCGGGATGGCCGCCCAGCTTGCCGAATGGCAGGCCCTGGGCATGATTGAGAAAGGCTTCAAGCTGGAGCTTATTACTACGCCAGACCTTACCGGCGCTCCGCTTCACCCCCAATACCAGCACCTGCCCCTGGACACGCGCCACTTCCCCGATCTTGAATTGGAGATGCTGGCGTTATTCGATGACCTGGATGCCGCCCTCGATGGCTGGCTGGTACACAGCGAGAACTATCAGGCTCTTAATACGATGCTGCCAAAGTTTCGAGGGCGAGTAAAAGCGATTCATATAGATCCGCCTTACAATACTGAAACTAGTGGTTTTTTATATGCAAATACATATTTGCATTCGAGCTGGCTAACAATGATGGAAAATCGGATTGCATGTAGTTTGCCATTGCTGTCAAATGATGGCTCATTTTTATGTCATATTGATGAAAATGAATACGAACGTTTGAAATTATTATTTGACAAATACTCTATTCCTCATGTAGGAACTATAATATGGGATAAAAAGA
>Ga0334887_1002958_pt1 | contig 17901 bp, 14 predicted proteins | sample GraSluR1_MG_10_FD_207217 | JGI IMG/M metagenome (GOLD analysis project Ga0334887, IMG submission 207217) | Sludge microbial communities from methane-producing bioreactor in Wageningen University, Netherlands - Granular Sludge_18_07-R1 | ecosystem: Engineered > Bioreactor > Anaerobic >...
TTGGAGGAGATGACGGCGGCTGACTACGAGGCCTCCGCCGAGGGCGCTGGGCTGTTGGCAGGGCGGCCTGTGCCCGCTGCGGATGTGCGCGTGCTGCCGGATGAATGGGGCCGGCCTCTCTCCTCGCTCACCCGGGAGGAGTTCGAGCGGCGCGTGCTGCCTGCGGGCGCGGCGGGCGAGATTGTGGTCAGCGGGCCGCATGTGCTTGCCGGCTATTGGCAGGGGCAGGGCGACGCTGAAACTAAGTTCCGCGTTGAAGACACGGTATGGCATCGTACAGGCGACGCCGGCTATTTCGACAGCCGGGGCCGGCTGTGGCTTTTGGGGCGGTGCATGGCGCGCGTCGAAGATGCGCGCGGCGTCATCTATCCGTTCGCGGTCGAGTGCGCGGCGCAGCGCCACGCCGAGATAAAGCGCGCGGCGTTTGTCGCACATCGCGCGCGGCGTTTGCTTGTCGTCGAGCTATACGGTAGTGTGAAGGATGACCTCTCGGGACGTTTGCTGCGCGAGATGGAATGGGCGCACATAGACGAAGTGCGTGTACTCCGCCATCTGCCGGTCGACAAGCGCCACAACGCCAAAATAGACTATGGCGCGCTGCGCCGTATGTTGGATTGACCTAGCGAATCTCTCAGGCGGATCACAAAGAAGGAGGCGGCGTCATGACTTTGACGGACCTGACCAGCAATTTCTACGTCCCCTATGCCGTGGCGGGCGTCATCGGCCTGCTGATTGGGTGGCTGTTCACGCGCATCGGCTGGCGTCGCCGCATCAACGAGGCCGAGGAGCGCGCCGCCGAACTGGACGCCCAGCGCCGCCGAATTGAGCGACAGTCCGCCGAGTCTATCGAGAAGGCGGCCCGTCTTGAGAGCAGCGTCAAGGCCGCGGAGGAGCAACTGGCGGAGTTGCGCAGCAAGGCGGAATCGCTCGCAGCCGAGCTGGCGGCGGCGCAGGAGAAAAAGGCCGATCTAGCCGCGCAACTGGAGGCGTGTACGAGCGAAACGGCTGACCTCAAGATGCAGCTTGCCTTGCAACAGGACGCGCCGCCGGACGCCGGTCCGGAGCCTATGCGCGTCGGCGCCGAGGTCGAACTCGCCCAGCCGCAGGCTGAACCGCCCGTTAGCGCAACCGAGATGGAACGGCTGCGCGCCGATCTAGACCAGGCGCGCGCCCGCGCCGACAAGGCGGACCAAGCGGCGATGAGTAAAGATACGGCGCTGACGGAGGCCTATGAACGGGCCGTGGCGCTGCAGCGGCAACTGGACGAGCGCGAGAAGAAGCTGGCAGCGGCTCAAGCGGAACTGGAAGAGCTGCGCCACGAGATCGCGGCGCTGGCGGATGTGAAAGAGGAGATGGAGTTCCGCATCCAGCGCGCCCGCGCCGATGCCGCGGGCGAATTGGCCGCGCTCACGTCGACGATGATGAAGCTGAAGGACGACGCCCTCCACGAAGCCAACGCGCGCATCGCCGAGCTGACGAAGGAGCTGGAGCAAGCGCATAACGGCTAGACTTACGCCGCGGCGTAACACGGGCTGTCCTATTCGTCCCATCAACCAATGGGAGGAGTTGTATGGAGAATCTGTCCCAATACGCGCAGATTGGGATTGTAGCGGGAGCGTTTCTGATCGGGTGCCTCCTTACGTGGCTGATCGGGCGATCGGCGCGGCGGCAGATGGAAGCCGGCTATGCGGGGCGGCTGCAGTCCGCCCAGGCGGCGCTGAAACGTCGCGAGGATGACCTGGAGACGGTGCGGGAGCAACTGGCGGCGCAGCGCGACCGGGCCGAGCAACTGGCCGCAGAGCGGGCCGCGTTCCAGGCCAAGTGGGAGCAGGCGCAGGCCGAAGCTGCGTCGCGCATCGAGGAACTTGAACTGGCGCTTACCCAGCAGCGAGAAGAAGGCGACCATACACACGCCGAGTCCGCGCGCGTCTCGGAGGTTACGCTAGAGGCGGAGTCTGACGAGCCTGAAGATGATGCGGCGATCACATCCGCCCCGGAAGCCGAGGCCCAATCTCCGGCTGCGGAGCCGCACTCCGAAGTGACGGAGGATGCCCCAGTCGGTCGCAGCGAAGACGGCGCTGTGGAGCAGGCCTCGTCGTCCGGCGCACTCCCCGCACGCGAGACAGGAAAGCTCGCCGAGGCGAGGGCCAAGATCGCAAGCCTGAGCGAGAGCGTGAGCGCACTGTCAGCCATTGCCGCCCAATTGGCTGCAGCGCTGGAACAGCGCGACCGGGAGCTTGCCGCGTTCAGCAGCCGGCGGGAGCCGTCCGGACAGCCCGACGAGGCGGAGGGCGACCGCAGCCAACTGCTGGCGCAGCTCCACGCACGCGATGCCGAGGTCGATGCGCTGCATAAGCTGCTCGGTCAGGCGCAGGATGAGGCGTACAAGCTGGCCGACGAAAAGATCGGCCTGGAGACGCAACTTCAGGCGCGCGAGGCGGAGTTCAACGCACTGAACATCCTGCTGGGCCAGCTGCACAGCGAGTCGGACAAGCTAGCCGACGCAAAAGCCGACCTGGAGGCGCTGCTGCAGGCGCGTGACGCCGAGATTCTCGCCCTGAACGAAGATCTCGAACAGGCGCTGGCGGCGGCGATGCAGCCCACAGCGGAGCGCATCTCTTCGGCCCAGGCGTCCGGGAGCGGCGCAGCGCCGGATATCGGCGGACGTTCGCCTTCCAAGGCGGCTGCGCTGCAGGCAGCCTGGACGTTGGGCGTGGAGCCGGGCGAACTGGCCCAGCCGCAAGACCTGAATGAAGTCACCGGCATCGGCGCCATCTTCGAGCAGCGTCTCTTCGCAGCCGGCGTAGGGACCTATTGGGAGCTGGCTAACCTGAGCGACGCGGAGATGCAGCGCGTTTTGCAGGTGGACGATGTACAGCAGTTGCGCGCTAAGCCCGACGAGATTCGGGTCGAAGCGTATCGGTTGGCGCAGGAGACGGACACCGTGGGGCGCGTGTGGGCGGGCCGCCTGGACGACCATTTTACGCCGGATGACGATGAAGACGGCGATGATGGGTATGGCGATGACGCCCAAGACGCAGACGCGGTTGAGCGGCGGGCATGACGGCGCATAACGGGAAAGCGGCTGACGAGCAGGCGTTGATTGCCCGCGCCCAACAGGGCGATGCACAGGCCCTGGCCGCCATCGTCGAGAGCCATCAGCGTACGGTGTATAACGTGGCGCTGCGCATGTGCGGCAACCCGCACGACGCCGAGGAGACGCTGCAAGAGACGTTCCTGAGCGCGATCAAGGCGCTGCCCAAGTTCGAGGGGCGTTCCCAGCTATCGACGTGGCTGTATCGCATCGCGTCCAACGCCTGCCTGATGCAGCGACGACGCCAGGCCGCGGGCGCGGACATGACCTCGCTGGACGACGGCGAGGAGGAGCGCGATGAGTTCGACCCGCCCAAGTACTTCGTCGATTGGTCTGTGCGGCCCGACGACGTGCTGCTGGGCGGCGAGCTGCGCAGCGTGATGGAGGACGCCATCGCCCAACTGCCCGAAGCGCTGCGCATCGTCTTTATCTGGCGTGACCTAGAGGGCCTGTCTACGGCGGAGACGGCGGAGGTTCTCGGCATCTCGGAGGGGGCGGTCAAGGTGCGCCTACACCGCGCTCGCCTGCAACTGCGCGAACTGCTGTCGCACTACTATGCTGAAAGCCGGGCCGACAGCCGGTCGGAAGGCTCTGCCGATGCCAAAGCCTGATTGCCGCCAACTGCTCGCCGAATTGTCCAACTATCTGGAGGGCGAAGCCTCGCCCGAACTCTGCCGGGAGATCGAACGGCACTTGGCCGGCTGCCCCAACTGCCAGGCGGTCGTCGATACCCTCAGCAAGACGATTTCCCTCTACCGCACGTTGCCCGAAGAGAATGTGCCGGATGAGGCGCGTCGCCGCCTATGGCGCGTGCTGCGTTTGGACCTCCCTCCCCGTTAGCGATTCGCCTGTCCCTTTTCTGCGAAGCTTTGTCGTATCCGTTTCGATTAGCCGGATGCGGCTGTTGTTGCGCGCCGAGCTTGTAACCTTTTACGCAGGCGTGCATCTAACTGTATAGAAAAGCAATTCACGGGCGGCGATTGGCCGGCCCCTTGAACAAATCAGGAGAGAAAAATGAGTCTGTTGAACGCAGAGGTTCGCAAGCAAGTCCAGGATGAATTCGCCGCACTGACCGATTCGGTCAAGCTGGTCGTGTTTACACAGGACATGGAATGCCAATATTGCACGGAGACGCGGGAACTGATCGAGGAAGTCGCAGAGCTTTCCGACAAGTTGAGCGTGGAAGTCCACGATTTCGTGGCGGAGAAGGCCTTGGCCGACGAGTACGGCATCGACAAGATTCCGGCTGTAGCGATTGTGGCTGACGGCGACGACGCCAAAGACTACGGCATCCGCTTGTACGGCATTCCGTCCGGCTACGAATTCAGCACGCTGATCGAAGACATCCTCATGGTGTCGCACCGCGAATCCGGGTTGAGCGGCGAGACCAAGGCGCTGCTGCACGATCTGAGCGAACCGCTGCATTTGCAGGTCTTTGTGACGCCGACGTGCCCTTACTGCCCGCGGGCAGTGCGGCTGGCGCACATGATGGCGATGGAAAGCGACCTGGTGAAGGGCGACATGGTGGAGGCCATCGAGTTCCCGCACCTGTCTAACAAGTACCAGGTGATGGGCGTGCCGCGCACGGTGATCAACGAGGATACGTACATTGAAGGCGCCGCGCCTGAACAGATGTTGATGGACAAGGTGCGCGAGGCGTTGGCGTAGGCAACACAGCTTTGAAAATATAGATGCCGCCAAGACGCAGCGGGCGAAGGCTGACCTTTCAGGAGGCGCGCTTCCTGGAAGGTCAGCAGCCGTAAGCGCAGGGTTTCCTTCGCTCTCTGCGATTTTGCGATGAATGACAGCCGGGAGGTATGAGAGATGGAACTGAATTTGGGTATGGGTATGGCCGGCGGCGAGGGGCCGAAGAGCTACGATGTGATCATCATCGGCGGCGGGCCGGCGGGCGCGTCTGCGGCCATCTACACGGCGCGCTCCAACTTGAAGACGCTGGTGATCGACAAGGGACTGACCGCGGGCGCGCTGGGCGTGACCGCCAAGCTCAGCAATTATCCGGGCGTCGTCGGCCCGGTCAGCGGGGCGGAGTTGGTCGAGATCATGCGCGGCCAGGCCGAGTCGTTCGGCGCCGAGTTCCTGACGGACAAGGTGATCGGCGTGGACTTGCAGAGCAACCCCAAGAGCGTGATGGCCGGAACCGGCTCGTTCACGGCGCGGGCCGTGATCTTGGCGACCGGCGCCATGGGGCGCACCAGCCAGGTGGCGGGAGAAGAGACGTTTTTGGGCAGGGGCGTCAGCTACTGCGCCACCTGTGACGGCGCGTTCTTCCGCAACAAGCCGGTAGCCGTGGTCGGCAACAACGACGAAGCCGCCGAAGAAGCGCTCTTCCTGGCTAAATACACGGATCAGATCCACCTGATCGTGCCGACGCCGAATCTCAATCTGCGCTCCGGCCTGCTGGAAGAAGTGACCGGCCATCCGGGCATCAATGTTCATCTGGGCACGCGGCTGCGCGAGGTGGTGGGCAACGGCAAGGTCACCGGCGTGCGTATTCAGCCGCGCAGCGGTGAGGCCGAAGTACTGCCGGTAGAAGGGGCGTTCATCTACCTGCAAGGGGCCAAGCCGATCACCGATTACCTGTTGGGCCAGCTTAACACGACGCCGGAAGGCTGCCTGGTCGTGGATCGGGAGATGCAGACCAGCGTTCCGGGCGTGTTTGCCGTGGGCGACCTGCTCTGCACGCACATCAAGCAGGCGGTGATCGCGGCGTCCGACGGGGTGATCGCAGCCATGGCCGCGGATAAGTTCATCCACGGCCGCGAGAAGTTCCAGGCAGACTGGAAATAGCCGCCCGCGCGCTGTCGTCCCGCTTTTTTGTAGCCGTTTTGTAGCAGCCTGATTGATACGCTAAGAGCGCCTATGCCGCGTCAAGCACTGCGGCATGGGCGTTCTATCGCGTTGAGAAAGGGGCGCAGGATGAAACGTGAACGAAACGGGACGATTGCGGCGCGCGTGAGAAGATGGCGGCTGGTTGCGCCGGCTTTGGCGTTCGTATTCGCTTTGACCGGCATGCCGGCGGCTGCACAGAGCCAGACCGGTGCGGCGGGCTTGGCGCCGGCGCTTGAACTCGCTCCTGAGATTGTGGTGTCGGCTTTGGACAACAAGCAGTACTTGCCGGCGGCGGCCTATAACGCCAAGCACGACGAGTATCTGGTTGTATGGCACAACGACTGGGGCGGCGGTTACCGGGACATATACGCCCAGCGCGTGACGGCGCGCGGGGAGTTGAAGAGCTGGTTTGCTGTGTCCGCGGGCGTAAACAGCCGGGCGCAGCCGAGCGTGGCCTATGATCCGGTGCGCGATCGCTATCTGGTGGCGTGGATCTACGACGTCTTCGGCGATGGGAGCGATTGGGACGTCTATGGGCGTTTCATCCCCTGGAACGGCCCGGACAGCACACTGGGCGAGTTCGTCATCTGCGACTGGGCCAGCAGCCAGTGGAACCCGGATGTGGTGTATGCAAATACACAAGACGAGTTCTTGGTCGTGTGGACGAATACGCCCACCGGCCAGCCGGCTTACATCAGTGCACGGCGCATCTTCGCGGCCGGAGGCTTTCCGGACAATAAGGGCTTTACCGTTGCCAGCCATGCGACGGAGCCGCGCGTGCGCCCAGACGTGGCCTATAACGCGGCGCGTAACGAATACCTGGCAGCTTACGATAACAACGGGGACATCTACGGCGCACGGATATCGGCAACCGGGTCGCTCTTGGCCGGGGGCGAGTTTCCCATTGCCGGTTGGCCTGACATGGAGAATAGCCCGGCGGTCGCTGCCTGCGCCGGCGCGGACCAATATCTGGTGGTCTGGCAGTCGTTAACGCCAGACAAGCACGAGATCTATGGACGCTTCCTGACAGGCGCCGGCGTGCCACAGACGGTCATTCATCTCCAACAGACGCCCAATGAAGAGGAAAAACCGGAGGTCGTGTGCGATCCGAGCGGGCGCAATTACCTGGTCATATGGCAACAGGAGTATGGTTCCGGCGGCACAAAGGGCATGGCTGTTCGTCCTGTGCACACAAACGGCAGCATGGGAGGCATTTGGGGCTCGATGGGCGCGACGGACCTTGACGACCCGGTCGTGGCTGCGGGCGGGGTGAACATGCTGGCGGTATGGGAACAGCAGCGCGGCAACAGCGCCTACCAAGACATCCATGGCTGTTTGATCCACATGGAGCGTCTATTTGTACCGGCGCTGATCAAATAGGCGGTTATTCTCCGCTCGCATCGTTTTTTACTCGCCGGGTCTGACCTCTGCCGGCGCTTAGCACGCAGTCGTTTACCCATCAAAAAGCTCGTTGCCGCCAACGTCGGGATCGGCTAGACTGGGAGGCCGCGGCAAGATTCGCCGCGGCCTTACTTCAGTTATTGCGGAAGGAGGGGTGGATGCGCTACGGATTTGTGTTTCCCGGCGGCGACGCCGCAACCGCACTGCGCTTCGGCGTCGAGACGGAGGCAGCCGGTTGGGACGGATTCTTCATGTGGGAGCCGGTATGGGGCGTGGACCCCTGGGTGACGCTTGGCGCGGTCGCGGCGCGTACGCAGCGCATCCGGCTGGGCACGATGCTGACGCCGGTGTCGCGGCGGCGCCCTTGGAAGCTGGCGAGCGAAACCGCCACCCTGGACGCACTCTCCGGCGGCCGCGTGATCTTAGCCGTCGGACTGGGCGCGCCCGAAACGGGTTTCGCTAACTTCGGCGAGGTGACGGACCGCAAGACCCGCGCCGAACTGCTGGACGAGGGGCTGGATATCATTACAGGGCTGTGGCAGGGCCAGCCTTTTAACTATGCGGGCAAGCACTATCGCGTGAGCGAGACGAATTTCGCGCCGCCGCCCCCGCCCTTGCAGCGGCCGCGCATCCCCATCTGGGTGGTGGGCGCGTGGACGCGCGAGAAGTCGATGCAGCGCGTGCTGCGCTATGACGGGCTGCTGCCCAATATCATGGACCCGGAAGGCCCGCACGACCGCGTCACGCCGCAGCAGGTCGCCGCCATGAAGGCCTATGTAGACGAGCGGCGTGCATCAGATACGCCGTTTGACATTGTGGTGGAGGGGCGCACGCCGGGTGATGACCCGGAGGCGGCGCAGGCGCAGGTCGGCGCGCTGGCCGCGGCCGGGGCGACCTGGTGGATCGAGGCGATCTGGGATGCGCCGGACTTGGACGCGGTGCTGGCGCGGCTGCGACAAGGCCCGCCGCGCGCCGGTTCGGACGGATGACGAGTGACAAGTGACGAGTGACAAGTGACGAGTGACAAGTGACGAGTGACAAGTGACGAGTGACAAGTGACGAGTGACACACACATGAAAGGTCCGTCCATGAAACGAGAGCCGTCGGGCCAGAATGCGGCCCAACCGTGGCCGCCTATCGCCACCTTTTCCATCCTCGGCTATGACCCGCAGACAGGCGAGGTGGGCGGCGCGGTGCAGTCGCGCGTCTTCTGCGTGGGTAACGGCGTGCTCTGGGCTGAGGCCAACGCCGGTATTGTGGCGACGCAGGCGATCGTCGACGTGCGCTACGGGTCGCAAGGATTGGCGTTGTTGCGGCAGGGCCTCGCCCCGCAAGAGGTGGTGCGCAAGCTGTGGGAGGAGGACCCCGACCCGAGGCCGGAAGATTGGAGCAAGCAGGGCCGGCAGTTGGCGGTGATGAACGCCCGCGGCGAGGCTGCCGTCTTTACCGGCCCGCAGGCGCCCGCCTGGTCGGGCCACTGCCTGGGCGAGTATTGCACGGCGCAGGGCAACATCCTGGCAGGCGAAGCGGTCGTGCAGAGCATGGTCGCCGCGTTTGAGCGGACGAGCGGCCATCTGTCTCTGCGGCTGCTGGCCGCGCTGGAGGCTGGGCAGGCGGCGGGCGGCGACACGCGCGGCATGCAGTCGGCGGCGCTGCTCATCGTCAAGCAGGACGGCGGCGTGTGGCTGCACAACGACGTGGTGCTGCGCTTGCAGGTCGACGACCACGAGGAGCCGATCCGCGAATTGCGCCGCCTGACAGAGAAAGCGTTGAGCCAATGGGACCTGCCCTTCGGCGGGCTGTAGGCCGCCAAGGATGGCGGCGTTCCCGGCGCTGCCCGTGCGATAAGGATAGCGCGCCCACAAACCGGCGTGACGAGTATGCTAGAATGCTGTGATGTCCCCCGCCCGTAGAGAGCAGAGCTTAGGCGCGCAGAGCGCAGACGGTGTACAATGGGCCGGATGTCGTAATTCGCTCTCGCATTCAATGATTCAGTCCACGACACACAAGGATCCGTGCCATGAAGAAGATTCCCGTCGGCTTACAGCTTTATTCGGTACGCTATGCGCTGGCAGAGGATATGCGCGGTACGCTGGCAGCGGTGGCGGAGATGGGTTACAGCGGCGTGGAGTTCTTTGGCGCACCGCATCACAGCGCCGATGAACTGCGCGCCATGCTCGACGACGCCGGTCTGGTTTGCTGCGGCTGGCATACGCCTATCGAGTTGCTGCAAGAGGCTACGATCTTTCCCACCATCGCCTATAACAAGGCGCTGGGCAATGACAAGTTCATTGTCCCCTGGGTGAATCCGGAGCAATACCAGCGTCGCGATGACTGGATCGAACTGGCGAAGTTCCTCGACGGTGCGGCCTATACTCTGGCGCGTCACGGCATGGCGACCGGCTTCCACAACCACTATGCCGAATTTCTGCCGCTGGAAGGGGAGTGGCCGTGGTATACGCTGTTCGATCACGCCGCACCTGAGGTGATCATGCAGTTCGACACCGGCAACGCGCTGGCGGGCAATGCGGGCGTGGACGTGGTCGACGTGATCCGGCGCTATCCGGGCCGGTCGCGCAGCGTGCATCTCAAGCCGTTCGCCAAGAGCCTGGCGGCAAAGGACCCCGAGGCCGCCACGCGCCCGGCCATCGGCGAGGACGAGATTCCGTGGGCGGATTTCTTCGACGCCTGCGAATCGGCGGGCGGGGTGGAGTGGTACATTGTCGAGTATGAAAGCGACGCCTATCCGCCGCTGGAGGCGGTGCGGCGTTGTCTGCAAGCTCTGCGCGACATGGGAAAATGACGACGCGTCACACGTCAAGCGTCACGCATGTGTAGGGGCGTCCCTTGTGGGCGCCCTGGGCTTGCAAGCATCGTACATGTCAGGCAACACAACAGGAGATTTTGATGGAATATCGCAGACTGGGCCGGACGGACATTGAGGTTTCGACGATCTGTCTGGGCACATGGGGGTTCGCCGGCGATTTTATGTGGGGGGAACAACCGGAGGCCGACTCCGCAGCGACGGTGCATGCCGCGCTGGAGCTGGGCGTGAATTTCTTCGACACGGCGGAGATGTACGGCGAAGGCGTGTCGGAAGAGGTGCTGGGTCGCGCCCTGCTGGGCCGCCGCCACGAAGCCGTGATTGCCAGCAAGGTCATCGACAGCCATCTGGCCCCGAACGACATCGTTACATCGTGCGAAGGCAGTTTGCGCCGCATGCAAACCGACTACATCGATCTGTACCAGATCCACTGGCCGAGCCGCACGATCCCGCTGGCGGATTCGATGGAGGCGCTGATGCGGCTGCAGGAGGCGGGCAAGATCCGGGCCATCGGCGTGTCCAACTTCGGCACGCTCGATCTGGATGATTTACTTGCCGTGGGGCGGGCCGAGTCGAACCAGCTTGCCTACAGTTTGCTCTCCCGCGCCGTCGAGTACGAGATCCAGCCCAAGTGCGTGGCCAACGAGATCAGCATTCTTTGCTATAGCCCGCTCATGCACGGCATGTTGACGGGCAAGTTCGCCAGCGCCGACGACGTGCCGGTGGAGCGGGCGCGCACGCGGCATTTCTCCAGCGAGCGCGCCATGACGGTCCACAGCGAAGCGGGCTGCGAGGCGGAGACCTTCGCCGCTATCGACGGCATCCGCCAGGTGTGCGCCAAGATAGGCCATCCCATGGCCGAGGTGGCGCTCGCCTGGCTGATCCGCCAGCCGGGCGTGGCCGCGGTGGTGGCAGGGGCGCGACGCCCCGACCAGATCGCGGAGCTAGTGCGCGCGGCGGAGATTCAGCTTGGCGACGAAACGTTGACGGAGTTGGACCGCGTCACCGCGCCGGTGAAGGAGAAGCTGGGCCGCAACGCCGACATGTGGCGCACCGAGTCGCGCATCCGCTGACGCGTACGGCGTGTGTAGCTCGTTACATCTGCGGAAACGCAGGGGAGGCGGACGATGGCACGAGTATTGGTGACTGGCGCTAATGGGCACGTTGGGGCAAACACGGTGCGCAGCCTCTTGGCACGCGGGCATGAGGTCATGCCGATGGTGCGCCAAAGTGCAGATGTACGCAGTCTGGCAGGGCTGGGGCTGGCGTATCGCTACGCCGACGTTATGGATGCCGAGGCAGTCAGGGCGGCGGCGGAGGGCTGCGACGTCATCGTGCATACGGCCGCGGTGTACCGGACATGGGCCAAAGACCCGGACGACATCGTCGCGCCATCGATCGTAGGCGCCCGCAATATCTATGCCGCGGCCAAGGCTGCCGGCGCAAAGCGGGTGGTCTACACAAGCTCGATTGCGGCGGTGGGGTCGTCCGCCTCGCCGGACGAAGTGCACACGGCCGCGCACTGGAATGAAGATGCCCGCAACCCCTACTTCGTGGCGAAGGTGCGCGGGGAGCAGGAGGCGATACGCCTAAGCGAGGAGACGGGCATTGCCACCATTCGCCTATGCCCGACCTATGTGCTGGGACCGTGGGACTACCGAATTACCCCCTCGACCAAGTCGCTTGTCCTAGGATTGATCGACGGCAGCGGCATTACGTGGAAGGGCGGCGTCAATATCGTGCACGTCGCCGACGTGGGCGAGGCGCATGCCCGCACCGTCGACCAGGGCGAACCGGGCGGACGCTACATTGTAGCCGGCGAGAACATAGAGGTGCGGCAAGCCGGCGCGCTGGTTGAAAGGTTGACCGGCGTGCAGCCGCGCCACTTGGCGATGGGCCGGGGCGCGGCGATGGCGGCGGGCGCTGTTCTGGATCTGTTAGGCAAGCTCACAGGCAAAGAGCCACAGTTCACGCGCAGCCTAGCCTACCAGGTGGTGGAACGTTACAGCTACTACGATGCCGAAGAGACCGGCCGCGCGTTGGGTCTGGTTCCTAAGGGCGCAGAAGAGGCGCTGCGGGACAGCATTCGCTGGCTGTTGGCGCTGGGCCTGATCAGCGGGCGGCTGTCGCCGGAGGCAGCGGCGGCGCTGGCGCCTGAGCCGGAATGGGTGCAGGCGGTCTGAGCGCGCAAATGCATGCAGCGCAAAAGGGGAGGCATAGCCGTCTCCCCTTTTTGTATGTGGTTTTTGATTGGCCTTCGCCGGCTTCTAACCCGCTCGCAGGCCGCCGTTGTGCTCGGCGGCTTCTCGCAGCCTGGCTGCGTCACGCATCGGCGGCAGGCCGAAGAGCCGCTTGTACTCGCGGCTGAAGTGCGAGGCGTCCTCATGACGAAAACATCGGCGCGGTTTCGGTTGAGCTCACGCCCGGCGATCTGAGCCAGATCGGGAGCGCCTTGGCGGAGATCGAGATCGTGGGGGACCGCTACCCAAAGAACCTGCAGCAGATACATGTACAACTGGATCGCGAGCATTGTCGCCTTGCTGGCGCTGAGAACGCTGCACGGGTTGAGTTGGGCCCTTACCTCCACCGCCACCTAAACGGCGGTCACAGATATGATCCCGCCCGCCCGCCGCGGCGAGGGGCTGGGATGGCTTGGCATGTCGATGACCCTGGCGATGGCCGTCGGCCCGACTCTCGGCCTCTGGTTCACAGACAACCTGTCTTACCACGTTTTGTTCCTATCCGGCGCCGTCCTTTCCTCCATCGCGCTGCTGCTGACGTTTGGCGGACATCCCGCAACCGCGTGCCTCAGCAGTCGGTTGCGGGATTTTTCTGCCAGCCCCTGGATCGCAGTTGCCGCATCGATCATGCCAATCATTCGATAGCGTCGAGAGGGCGTTGGAAAATCGGCGTTTGCGCGTAGAGTGTCATGTGGCTACAATAGGCCCCGCTCTGGCTCCTACCCATCGAACTCACCGACATTGGTTTGGCTTCAGACTAGACAAGGAGCGTACCTATCAATTCCCATTAACCCGGCCCGATGTGGCCTCACCAGAAAGAAGAGCGATGCACGTATATCTACCTCGCCTGTCCTACCGACGCTTCGTATTGATTCTGTTAGCTGTTACATGCGCGGTCAGTCTGCTGTTGTTCGGCAACTACTTGTTCTCTCACCATCCCCATCAAGCATATGCCCAAACTCCGGCGGTTAACGCAGCCATACTTGTGGTGCAAAGCCTTGATGATGGGCCGCCGTCGCCCGGTGACCCGAGTTGCGGCATTACTTGCACCCTGCGCGACGCCGTTCGTACGGCCAACGCACTTGCCGGCGCCGACACAATTGTCTTTGCCGACGGGCTTGCCGGCGAGATTACGTTAGTCTCTACATTAATCGTTACCGACGACGTGACGATCGAAGGCCCAGGGACCGCTCTGCTCACGATCAGCATGCCCGGTAATGACTTCAACAATAGACGAGTCTTGCAGATTAGCGGCACGGCCGCCGTCACCCTGCGCGGCATGACCATTCAGCGCACTGGCGATGAATATGGCGGCGGCATCCGAAACTTGGGCGACTTAACCATCGAAGACATAGTCGTCACCAATTCTGACTACAATGGCGCCGGCGGGGGGCTGTATAACTCCGGCGCCCTGACCGTCGTCAATTCGGTCATTAGCGATAATCGCGGTCTTCAAGGAGGGGGCATCTTCAACGCCGGCAGCGTAATCATCGTCGATAGCCGTATCAGCGGCAGCAACTCGACGAGCCTTAGCGGTGAGGGGACTGCGATTCGCAACGCAGGCGGCGTCATCAGCATGACGGGCGCGACAATTGAGCATAATCTTCGCAGTGATGCCGTTGCCAACTATGACGGTGGACGCATCACAATCGAAGGATCTACCTTTGAGAATAACGTCTCGAGCGGTCTGCGCAACGAGGGCATCACGAGCACGTTGGAGATCCGCAACAGCGACTTCATCAGCAATGGCGGCATCTCCATCGTCAACGGCGGCTCTATTGGCGGCGGACCGGCAGGAGGCGATGTGTCCGTCACAGGTTCCACATTTGAAGGGCCCGCCCTTCTGAATAGGAACAACGGCAGCGTAACGCTGCTCGACAGCCTGCTCACGCGTAGCGAGGATGGCAAGGGGGGGACGGCAATCATCAACACCGGCGTCGGCTCCACCTTCACCATGAGCAACACAACTGTGACCGATAATTTCTTGACTGGGCTGGATTATCAAGGCGCCGGCATAATCAACGAACGCGGCGGCGTCTTTTTGATCGAACAAAGCGCCATCAGCAACAACCGTGCAGACGAAGATTCCGTAGAAACGGTGAATGACCACGACCGTTGTGGCGGTATCTTAAATCACGGCGACAACACCAGCGCCGACGCGCCCACCACTATGACCATCCGCAACAGCACCATAAGCGGCAACCGCGCCTTGCGCAGCGGCGGCGGCTTGTGCGCGATTTCCGGTTTACCGGACAGGGTTAAGGTGACCGTTATCCACAGCACGATTGTGAATAATCGAGCCCTGGAGCCGAGGGGCGATGACGAGGGCGGCGGCGGAATCTTTATCCTCAATGGCGATGTGACCCTGGTGAACAGCATCGTGGCCAGCAACTATCGCGGCGAGGGAACTGTGCTCGACAATATTTTCCAAGACCCTAACAATCTTGGCACGGTCACAACGCAAGGCGTGAACCTAAGTGATACGCAGCCGCCGGGCTTTGGCGTCAACGACCTGACCAATGAAGCGCCGCTGTTAGGGCCTTTGTCAGACAATGGCGGGCCAACGGCTACTCATGCCTTGCTGTCCGGCAGTCCGGCGCTCGACGCGGCCAGCGGCGATATGTGCCCGGATATTGATCAGCGCGGCGAGCCCCGCCCCGCCGACGGGAACGATGACACCATCGCGGCCTGTGACATCGGCGCTTATGAAGCGCAAGGTGCGCCGCCTCCGATCGATTATGAGGATCTCTTTTTGCCGGTTATCCAGTCGGGAACGTAGCTGCAACCGGTAAGCTAGGCCTGTTCGCGTGTAGGGTGTTCTACAACTGAGCGGCGCCACCATTCAACGGCAGAATCAGATGGCGGCTGGCGGGCGATCGCCCGCCAGCCGCCCCAGACTGATTAGGATGTGCGTCTACTCCGGCAGCACCCAGTTGAGCGTCATCTCATCGATGCAGCTCGCGTCGGGCGCTTGAGTCGGGTCGGCCAGGAATTGAGCGATCAGGTCCAGCGCGCAACCTGAAAGCTCGGACCCGTGGCCTAATGGCAGTTCATGGTAGTACCCGTTGCTGAACCGACCGGCTGCTTCAGCGCTGAAATAGGGCTGCATCGCCGGATCGAACGTTCCTACCAGCATCAACGTTGGGACATCGCTCGTTACGGGGAGAATGGCTGTATTGGGCTGCGGGGGTGTAACATCCCAGAAGTCGCAGATCGCAAGGCCGTCGTCAATCCAGTGAACCACGGCCCAGTCGCGTACCGACGGGTCGGCATCGGCGGCTGCAAAGTCGGCGCGGGCCTGATCGGATGTCAAGGAGCTGCCCTCGCGCATGCAGCGCATGGTATGGGTCAGCCCCCACGTCCAGCTTCCGGTGCCAGGTTCGGCCGCGGCGTGCCGTCCCTCAACGCGACCCAGCCAGCTCATTGCCACAGCTTGATAATCGCCGCTGGCGACCGCGTCGAGCGCGGCGGGCAAGCCGGTAAACGAATCGGCAATGAAGATAGTGTCATAGGCGAAGTTGACAAGCATCAGGTCGTCAACCATCACCTCGACGGCTTGATCGGCTTGCTCCACCATCACCGCTACGGGTTCCGCCCGCAATTGCGCCAGCGCGGTATAGAAACGCGACTCCAACTCCGGATAGGCAGCCGCGCAAGGCGGATCCGCCGCGCACGCGGTGAAGACAGCGTTCAGCGCGGTGGTGAAGCTCCGCAACTGTTCGCCGTAGTAATTGACTTCCGGCGGCATGACGGAATCCAGGATTACGCTGTGAATACCCTCGGAGTGGTCACGCAGCAGTTCCATCAACACCGGTGTGCCATAAGAGACGCCCATGACATTCACCGCGTCGTAGCCAAGGGCCGTGCGTAGGTCGGCTACATCAGCCGCTGCCGCGGAAGCGTGATAGGCAGAGAGGTTGTGTCCCTCGGCAACTAAGCGGTCATTGCAGTGTTTTAACGCTGTGCCGGACCAGGCAATCTCCTCGCGGTAACTCATCGCCGCGAACTCGGCAAGATCGCCGATCATTTCGGGGCAGAAGAACGCCGGTTCGGAGAAGGTTGCCCCGCGGTACTCCATCAGGATGAGGTCGCGATCCATTCGCAACACTTGCCCTATGGGAGTACCGGTTACCAGAAAGACATAGAATGGCCCCGACGCCCCCGGTCCGCCGGGCATGTAGACGACCGGGTCCTGTGCGGGATTCGGATTGGCGCTCTTGAACCTCTGGACATAGATACGCGTTGTGCCTGCGTCCGGCGCGGCGCGGTCTTCCGGCACAACCAGATAGCCGCACTCTACCTGTTCGCCTTCAGGGAATGAATACATGCATTCTGCCGGCTCGAAGCGCGGTACGGTGTGCGATGCATCGGGAGTGGGCGTTGCCAGGGAGTTCAGTATGGCTTCCGCCGGTAGTGTCAGGTCTGCGCCCCACTCCATCCAGGACCCATCGTAAAGTCGCACATCGTCGTACCCAAGCTGGTAGAGAACGAAGAGGTTGAACGCGCCGTAATATCCAGCCCCGCAGTAGGTGATGATTTCTTGGCCCGGTTTCAAATTGACCTTCTGCCAAAGCTCAACCAGAGATTGGGCAGGTAGTAAAGTTAGATTTGCCGGGTCGAGATTGTCCATCACGAAGACGTTTTCTGCTGTGGGGATGTGTCCGGCGCGCATGTTCGGCCAGTTCTGCTCGCCGCTGAAGAACTCTGGCGCCAACGAATCAATGATCACCACGTCAGGATCGTCTATGGCTGCGAGGACGTCCACCTTGGTGGCGAGGAGCGCTGTCCGGACCTCAGCACGGAAGGTGGCGGGTGTTGGCTTATTGATTCCCCTCTCCAGCGGGCGTTCTTCCAGCGTCCATTTGGCGAGGCCGCCATCGAGCAATTTGACGTTGTCATGACCGTAGTAGCGAAATGCCCACCAGAGTCGCGCGGACCAGGTGTTGCCCTCATCATCGTAGACCACTACAGTGGTTTCATTTCCGATACCTAGCCGTCCCATCAGTGCTTCGAACTCATCGGCTGGGAGGATCAGCAGGGGTGTATCTCCATTCAGATCGGAAATGTCATCTCTGGCATCTACGTAGACTGCGCCAGGAATGTGTCCGGCTTCGTAATTGGCTAAGCGTTTAGCTGCATCGTCCTCGGCGAGGAAGTTTTTCGTATCCAGAATGCGCAGGTGTGGGTCCGAGAGATGATCGGCCAGCCATGCGGTGTCGACTAGCATTTCGGGGTGAGCATACGCGCTGGTACTCATTTGTGCCGCGAGGAAGGTGTTCACGGCATCCATCCACGCTTCGGTCTGCTCGTTCAACACGCCGTGACCAGCTTCACCTATGAGCACGAGTTCGGCGTTGGAGATAGCCTCTGCCATTGCCTCCACGTGCTCGAGTATTAGCACCTCTTCATCAGCGCCGGCCAGCACGAGCACAGGAATGTCAATCTCGCTCAATTCCTCAAGGGTGAAGTCGGGTTGCATCAACAACAAGTTG
>Ga0334887_1002967_pt1 | contig 17861 bp, 16 predicted proteins | sample GraSluR1_MG_10_FD_207217 | JGI IMG/M metagenome (GOLD analysis project Ga0334887, IMG submission 207217) | Sludge microbial communities from methane-producing bioreactor in Wageningen University, Netherlands - Granular Sludge_18_07-R1 | ecosystem: Engineered > Bioreactor > Anaerobic >...
ATCATTAGAAGAATTATGTGATAATAATCTTTTAATATAATGAATATCAGTCTTTTAACCAAATTTATTTCATGCTATTTTGTTGATTTTTAGAGTTATTTTTTATTTTTTGTCATGTACTAAAAAAAATGTTACTCATAATTTTATTGTTTTTCAGGTACTGCTGCAAATTTTGTGGATAAATGTGGTAAAATCTGTCAAATCAATTTCAACTACATTTTAAACCATAAAGATAAATGAATTGCTATAATAAGGGTAAAAACATCTAAAAAATTGCGTCCACAAGGGTAGGGCTCATCATGTCAACCTGCCTTAAATCTCTAATCTTTTTATATCTTTGCCCGTTCATTTTAAACTATACAACACCAACGCTTTATGGATTATAATTTCTCTGCAATAGAAGGTAAATGGCAGCAATACTGGAAGGAAAACAAAACCTACAAGGTTGATATTGATAAGGCCAAACCCAAGTTCTACGTGCTCGACATGTTCCCCTACCCATCGGGGGCGGGGCTTCACGTGGGCCATCCGCTGGGCTACATTGCTTCCGATATCTACTCGCGCTACAAGCGCCTGCAGGGATACAACGTGCTGCACCCCATGGGCTACGATGCCTTTGGCCTACCCGCCGAGCAGTACGCCATACAAACCGGGCAGCACCCGGCGCTAACCACCGATATCAATATCAAAAGATACAGAGAGCAGCTCGATAAGATTGGCTTTAGCTACGACTGGGATCGCGAGGTACGCACATGCGACCCCGATTACTACCACTGGACCCAGTGGGCATTTGTAAAAATGTTTAAGCATTACTACAATAACGCTACACAAAAAGCAGAGCCCATTGAGCAGCTAGTAGCCGAATTTACAAAAAACGGTAACACAAAAATTGATGCTGCTTGCAGCGAGATAGAAACATTCACCGCCGAGCAGTGGATCGCTATGGACGAAAAGCAGCAGCAGGAAACGCTGCTTGCCTACCGCCTGGCATACCTTGCCGACACCATGGTGAACTGGTGCCCTGCGCTGGGTACCGTTCTGGCCAACGATGAGGTGAAGGAGGGCTTCTCGGTTCGTGGTGGTCATCCCGTGGAGCAGCGCAAGATGAAGCAGTGGTGCCTTCGCATTTCGGCATACGCCGAGCGTTTGCTAAACGATTTGGAAACCCTCGACTGGACCGACTCGCTAAAGGAGATTCAGCGTAACTGGATTGGCCGCTCCGAGGGTGCTGAGGTTACCTTTACAATTGATGGTAGCGACAGTGGCATTCTGGTGTTCACCACCCGCCCCGATACCATTTACGGCGCAACCTTCATGGTGCTTGCACCCGAGAGCGAGCTGGTTGACCAGCTAACCACCCCTGAGTATAAGCAGGCTGTGGACGAGTACATCACCATGGCCAAGCGCAAAACCGAACGCGAGCGTCAGGCCGAGGCCAAAAAGGTTACGGGTCAGTTCACCGGCAGCTACGCCATAAACCCATTCACCGAGCAAAGAATTCCCATTTGGATAAGCGAGTACGTGCTGGCTGGCTATGGCACGGGTGCCATCATGGCCGTTCCGGCGCACGATAGCCGCGACTTTGTGTTTGCCAAAACCTTTGGCCTACCCATAGTGCAAACCGTTAGCCAACCCGGCGAAACGCCATCGGATCCTGCCACCTGGACCGAATCATACGACGCCAAGGAGGGAATTGTTATAAACAGCGGAATGCTCAACGGCCTTGAGGTGAAGGAGGCCATCCGCACCATTAACGAGAATATCGAGAAGCAGGGGCTGGGTCGCTGCAAGGTGAACTTCCGCCTGCGCGACGCCATCTTTAGCCGTCAGCGCTACTGGGGCGAGCCTTTCCCTGTTTACTATAAGGATGGTTTACCCTACGCCATCGATGAGGACAAGCTCCCCCTTGAACTTCCCGAGGTGGATGCCTACCTGCCCACCGAGCAGGGCGAGCCACCACTTGGCCGTGCCAAGACCTGGCACACAGCCGAGGGTTACCCCTACGAGCTAAGCACCATGCCGGGCTTTGCAGGCTCATCGGCCTACTACCTGCGATATATGGATCCCAAGAACGACAAGGAGCTTGTGTCAAAAGAGGCCAACGAGTACTGGGAGAATGTTGATCTGTACATTGGTGGAACCGAGCATGCCACGGGACACTTGGTTTACTCGCGTTTCTGGAACAAGTTTCTGTTCGACCTTGGTTACGTTTGTAAAAACGAGCCCTTCAAGAAGCTGATAAACCAGGGGATGATTCAGGGACGCTCCAACTTCGTGTACCGGGTTAAGGGCACCAACCAATTTGTATCATATAATCTACGTAATGACTACGATTTTACCGAGATTCACGTTGATGTGAATATCGTGGTGAACGACGTGCTGGATACCGACAAGTTCCGTGCTTGGCGCCCCGAGTTTGCCGATGCCGAGTTTATCCTCGAGAACGGAAAGTACATCTGTGGCTGGGCGGTTGAGAAGATGAGCAAGAGCATGTACAACGTGGTAAACCCTGATGATATTGTGGAGAGGTACGGCGCCGACACGCTTCGTATTTACGAGATGTTCCTTGGCCCCCTTGAGCAGTCGAAACCATGGGATACCAATGGTATTGATGGCGTGCACAAGTTTCTCCGTCGCCTTTGGCGCTTGTTCCACGATGGCAATAACGAGGTGTGCATTAGCAATGAGCCGGCCACCAAGGACGAGCTAAAGGTCATTCATAAGACCATCAAAAAGATAACGGACGATATCGAGAAGTTCAGCTTCAACACGGGCGTTTCGGCGTTTATGATTTGTGTTAACGAGCTCACCGACCTTAAGTGCAACAAGCGCGAGGTGCTTGAGCCACTAACCGTACTAATTGCGCCCTACGCACCGCATATTGCCGAGGAGCTTTGGCGTGTTCTGGGGCAAAAGCAAAGCGTGTGCGATGCCCAATGGCCCGAGTTTAAACAGGAGTTCTTGGTTGAGAGCTCGTTCACTTGCCCCATATCGTTCAACGGTAAAACCAGGTTTACCCTCGATATTCCGCTAAATATGCCAAAAGTTGAGGTTGAAAAGATGGTTATGAGCAACGAGCAAACCACACGCTACCTCGACGGCAAGTCGCCCAAGAAAATAATTGTGGTGCCCAATAAGATTGTGAATATTGTGCTGTAACACGAAGCTGCAATAATAAAAACGGAAGGCCATTTGTGCCTTCCGTTTTTTTATAACCCTTATATATAGATACGGTAATTAGTCTTTATCCATAGCATCTTCGAGTCGGTATTGAGCAATCTTTTGCTTGCTCTTCACATCCTTAAGCTTCTGCTTATTCTTCTTCAGATTGGTTTTCCCTTTAGCTATCTGCTTGTCAGCCCTATTGTAGTTCTTTTCGCTCTCTTTTATGCTCAATTTTACTGCCTTAAGCTCTGCTTTATACTCCGTGGCAAGCTGCTTTAGCTCAACCTTGGCATCGGCTCGCTCCTCCCTATCCTTTGATTTTAGCCTCTTCTCGATACTTTTCTTGTTCTTGTTGTAGGTTTTGGTAAGCTGTTTCTCCTGCTTTGCAAATGATTTCTTCTCGCTTTTAGATGATTTCTTTAGGTTTTCCCCCTCGCTAATCATGGCTTGGCTTTCGGATATCGCATCCTCTACCTTACGCACCCTTTCCACCGCCTCGTCGAATTTTTGCTGATAACGTGTCACCTTATCTACCTCCTGAGCATTAAGGCTAGCAATGCCAAAGGTAACAACAATGGCTATTAGTAAAATATTTTTCATTTTGTATGACAGTGAATTACAAAATCATGTAGTACAAACATAGCCAAATTATCTAAATAATTATTCTTGGTTTGGTTGAGAATTTTATCTAAACTTGACTTTTTAATAATTGGTAACCATACCTTAAAGGCAAAATGATTCCTTTAAATGTTATTCATACGGTAAGTAGCAAGTTAGGTTTCGATGCATGTGGAGTTTGCGATGCTAAAGCCCTCCACAGCGAAAGAGATCATCTGCTCAACTGGCTACACAGGGGCATGCACGCCGATATGGGCTATATGGAACGGAATTTGAAAAAACGCATCGACCCCACCCTGCTGGTGCCAGGGGCAAAATCCGTTATCTCTGTTCTGCTAAGCTACTACCCTGGCAACCCAACCATTGCAACCCAATCGCCCAAAATATCACGATATGCCCTCAGCGTTGATTACCATACGGTGCTAAAGCAGATGCTTTGGCATATGCTTGACCTGCTGCGCGAGGAGTTTGGCGTTATAAATGGCCGCGCCTTTGTCGACTCGGCCCCCGTACTCGAGCGGGCTTGGGCTCAAAAGGCAGGGTTGGGTTGGATTGGAAAGAATGGATTGCTTATCCATCCAAAGCTAGGTACGTATACATTTATTGGTGAGCTAATTGTTGATGTGGAGATTGAGCCCTCATACAGCATCGTTACCAACCGCTGTGGAACCTGCACCCGCTGTATCGACGCCTGCCCCACAGGGGCAATAGTAGAACCCGGAGTGGTTGATGCCCGCCGCTGCATCTCGTACCTAACCATCGAGAAAAAAACATCACTTACCGAAGATGAGGCCAAAAAGCTGAACGGATGGTGCTTTGGCTGCGATATATGTCAGGAGGTTTGCCCTTGGAATGGCAAGTTGAAACTAACAAGGAGCCAAGGCTTACAGCCTAAAACGGAAATTCTTGGGCTTAACCAGAACAGCATAAGGAACCTATCGCCCGATGATTTCCGCAGCATTTTTGGCGAAACTCCTGTGAGCAGAGCTGGGTATGAACAATTTATGTTAAATTGCAAAAGCATACCTAATCAATAAAACAATTCGAATAAACCCTTAACAATATTACTAAATGGAACCAAAAGAGATATCGCTCACGCTAAAAACGGGTGAAAACCTTTTTGCTTGGTACGTAAACCCAACGGTTACGCCACGGGCAGTTATTTGCCTTACCCACGGGTGGGGCGAACATTCGCTAAGATATAAGGAATGGGCAGAGCGGTTTGTTTCAGAGGAATATGCCTTTATTACCTAGGACCACTACGGGCACGGGCAATCGGAAGGGAAACGAGGGCATATTCCAAGTTACGATGTGTTCATGGAGGAGATAAATCTCGCCATAGATAAGGCCACCCAGCTATTCCCTGGTATGCCTATTGTGCTGTATGGCCACAGCATGGGGGGAAATATCGCCATTAACTTTGCCCTAAGAGAAAACAATCCCATAGACCTTCTAATAGCTACCTCGCCATGGATTGAGCTGGCCAACGAACCCTCAAAGTTAATGGGGACCTTGGTTCGAGTGCTTAACCGAATAGCGCCAGGGCTACAAATTACTGCCCCGCTAAATGCCGATGGCATTTGCCATGTAAAGGAGGTGGTGGAGCGTTACAAAACCGATCCGCTTAACCACGGGAAGATTACACCCCGACTGCTCACCTGTATTTCCAACGCTGGCAAATATGCTGTACAAAACATTGCGAAGCTACGGAAGCCATTCCTGCTACTGCATGGCGATGCCGACCCTGTAACTTCCTACAGCGCATCAAAAGAGCTGCTGAAGAGCTGTAGCACTTGCAGCTTTATTCCCTTTAAGGATATGTACCATGAGCTGCACAACGAACACATAAAGAGCGAAGTATTTAATGTGATTAAACAGTGGCTTACTGGAAATCTGGATGATTTAAAGTAACATAAACACCCGCCTATGAAAGTTACTCTAAAAAGACCGAAAAGTAAATATTACGAAGGAAGCAAATGTAAAATCTATGTGAATGGCCAACAGGTTGCTACTTTACAAGAAACCCAGTCGCAAGAGATAGAGGTCAACAGCCAATCTGTATCGATTAAAGCCAAAATTGACTGGGCAAGTAGTAAAAAAACAGACCTAGAAGTCTCAGAAGGCGATGTTATCGAATTCATCCCGAACACATTATTCAGCAAAATGGCCATAATCCTGCCTTCATTTATTGTTATTCTATTTATACTAGCAAAGAACCTTGAGCAACCTGTGCTTAAATGGCTGTTTGGAACGCTTCTGGCTATAGATATTCTTCTGATTATCTACCTTCTTATTAGCAGTAAGTGGATAAAAATCGATATCAAAAAGCATTATGTATGATATTATGCATATTCGATTAAGCATTTATAAATTTTATATTAATGAGCAATCCGTTTAGAACAACAGTTGAAGTAAAGTCATTTCCCATTAGAATTGCTTACGACACACCAATTCTAATGTTAGGCTCGTGCTTTACCGATAATATTGGCAGTATGCTGGTGGATCGAAAATTCCCTGCGCTCGTAAACCCATTCGGCGTGTTGTACAACCCGGCTTCGGTATCTCTGGTGCTCAATCGGATTGTGGAGGGCAAAGTATACAGCAACGAAGATCTATTGAATCATAACAGCCTATGGTTAAGCCTACATCACCATACCAGCTTCTCTAGGGCAAGCAAAACCGAGTGCCTCAACAATATCAACAATAAGCTGGAGGCAGCCAACAACTTTTGGGAAAAGACAACGCAGCTCATTATAACGTTTGGAACAGCCCGAATATTTAGGTATAACAAAACTGGGCAACCCGTTGCCAACTGCCATAAAATACCCGCCAACGAATTTACCCGCCAAATGCTAACCGTTGACCAGATTGTGGAGGAGTGGAGCGCTCTGCTTAAAAGGCTAATGACATCAAAGCCTAGCTTAAAAGTGCTATTCACCGTTAGCCCGGTAAGGCACTGGAAGGATGGAGCCCATGGTAACCAGCTTAGCAAATCGACCTTACTGCTAGCCATAGATCAATTGGTTCAGCAATTCCCAGAGAGTGTGTTCTACTTCCCATCGTATGAGATTATGATGGACGACCTGCGCGACTACCGTTTCTATGCCGATGATATGCTACATCCCTCCCCCAAGGCCATTGAGTATATATGGGAGAAGTTTCGTGGTGCATTTATCTCCCCCGAGGATGATAGAATCATCAAAGAAATTGAAAGCATTGTTCAAGCCTGCCGCCATCGGCCATTCAACCCCAACACTAAGGAGTATAGACTCTTTGTGGAGAAGATTCGACAAAAAATTGCCGCTGTGGAAGCTAGGGTACAAGGTGTTTCATTTGAAGAAGAATTACGATCATTGCTAGCAAATTTGTAATAAATGGATGTTGGAATTATAGGTGGGGTGCAGCATGATTCTTTGCAGCTATATCGGTAAAGGAGAATTATCCGAGCGCTAGGGTAACCCATCCTCGAAAAATCAAAAAAAGTGCTGGCCAAGGTTAAAATCTCAGGCGGCGGGAGGTGCAATGTTACCAACGGCTGCAATAGCATTTCGGAGTTGGTAAAGGCATACCCACGAGGAGGTCGTTGCCTGAAGAAAGCGTTTCACATATTTAGCAAAAAGGATACCATTAGCTGGTTCGAATCGCGGGGCGTAAAGCTGGTAACCCAATCCTATGGCTGTGTTTTTCCCCAGTCGCAAAACTCGCAAACCATTATCGATTGCCTTACTAGCCAAGCAAAAGTTATTATCACAGGAAAACCCGTAAATAGTATCACTATTGAAAACGATAAACTTGAGATTGGTATCTCCAATAGCGATGAATCATATACTTTCAACAACGTAATTGCTACCACCGGTGGTTCGCCAAAACGAGCGGGTTTACATTGGCTCGAGGGGCTTGGCCATAAGATCTCCGATCCCGTTCCATCGCTTTTCTCCTTTAACATCCCCAATCAGCACGTAACGCAACTTATGGGAATTGTGGTTGATAATGTAATCCTTGGCATTCAGGGAACAAAGATTAAAAGCGAGGGAGTCCTTCTAATCACCCATTGGGGTATGAGCGGGCCAGCAATCCTTATGCTATCGTCGTTTGCTGCACGGAAGGTGAGCGAAATGAGCTACAACTTCAACTTACAGGTAAACTGGATAAGCCAACCGAACAACGAGCTGGTTGCCACCGAACTTTTTGAACAATCGAAGAGTAACCCTAAAAAGCAGCTTGCCAATGCAAGGCTATACAACCTACCAGAACGGCTATGGGAATATCTGCTTGCCAAAGCCGAGTTGCCCCTCAATAAAAAGTGGGAAGAACTTGGCAAAAGGGCAATCAATAAGCTGGTTGAAACGCTTACCAACGATATTTACCAAGTTAAAGGAAAGGCCATCCACAAAGAGGAGTTCGTAACCTGTGGTGGGGTTAGCCTCGAAAGCGTTGACCTGAATACCATGCAGAGCAAGGTGTGCAAAAATTTCCACTTTGCAGGCGAGGTGCTTGATGTTGATGCCATTACGGGAGGGCTTAACCTACAGGCAGCTTGGACAACGGGTTATATTGCTGGGCAGCTTGGGTAGCATCTATCAAAAATTGTTGTTCATATCAAAAATGCAAAACATATTTCCCAACTTTGTGTTGTTTGAAAACAGTATCTTTCGATGTGCTTAGCCCAGCAAATTGGGCCTAGAATAATTAAAAAAAAATCGAAACAAAATGGAATACGAGCTAAACGATATACTTATTGCATTTGGATTGACCCTATTTGCCGGCCTATCAACAGGGATTGGAAGTGCCATTGCGTTCTTCACCAAGCACACAAACACCAAGTTTCTATCGGTTGCGCTGGGCTTTTCGGCGGGTGTAATGATTTACGTTTCGTTTATGGAAATTCTCACCAAGGCTCGCGAGTCGCTTGTCGAAGCGGCAGGGTACACCTCTGGGTCATGGATAACTGTAGGGTCATTTTTTGCTGGTATTGCGCTTATTGCCATAATCGACAAGCTGATACCATCAGCTGAAAACCCCCACGAGATAAAGCTTGTTGAGGAGGCCGACAAAAAACCTCAAAAGGATAAAAAATTAATGCGGATGGGCATGTTCACAGCGCTTGCCATTGCCATACACAACTTCCCTGAGGGACTGGCAACCTTTACCGCTGCTTTAACCGATCCCAGCTTGGGTATTGCCATTGCAGTGGCCATTGCCATTCACAATATCCCCGAGGGAATTGCCGTATCGGTTCCCATAGTTTATGCAACGGGCAATAAGAGGAAAGCGTTCACCCTGTCGTTCCTATCGGGTTTGGCCGAGCCTGTTGGCGCGCTGGTTGGGTACCTGATTCTTATGCCTTTCCTCACCGAGCTAACCTTCGGGATCCTTTTTGCTGGGGTAGCCGGCATAATGGTTTTTATATCGATAGATGAGCTGCTACCCGCTGCCCGCGAGTACGGCGAGCACCACCTATCAATCTACGGACTAATAGGTGGTATGGCCGTAATGGCTGTTAGCTTGCTGATGTTTATATAGCATCTTCATAGCTGTCCTTTGTCTACATTTACTCCGTCAAACTTCATTTCATAGCAATTCCTCCATGGCATTCGTGGTATCTTTTATGAATATAAAATCAAAATCATAACTTTACAGCAAAATGCAGCGCCATGAAAAAGATACTTGCATTCATTATTCTCGTTAGCCTTTCGGCAACCCTGTTTGCACAGGTAACCTTTATCCTAAAATCGATTCCCGAGAATACCCCCCGCGACTCAAAGTTTTACCTAGCCGGCATGCTCAATAAGTGGCAACCCAACCACTCCGACTACGAGTTTACAAAGGACAACCTGGGGCGGCTATCGCTTACCCTTGAGGCAGTACCCGATACCTTTGAGTATAAGATTTGTCGTGGCGACTGGACCTCGGTAGAGGTTGACTCGGCAGGCAGGGATATCGCCAACAGGCTATATGTCGATTCACTGGGCAATACAATTGTTCTGGATATTAAAAATTGGCGCGATAGGATGAACCCACGGCAGCTGGTATCCACCGCATCAAAAAGCGTGTTCTTTACGCCCACCAGCATCGAAATTCCACAGCTCAACCGCAGGCGTACAGTGCGGGTTTACTTCCCTCCCAACTACTCATCGAGCCAAGGCTTTCCGGTGATATACATGTTCGATGGGCAAAACCTGTTCGATGCTTCCACCGCTTTTGCGGGCGAGTGGCGGGTTGATGAGGTAATGGATAGCCTGTTTGAACGCCGAGGGCTTGGCTGCATTGTGGTGGCCATATACCATGGCGAGGACGAAAGGCTAAACGAGTACACCCCGTGGCCCAACAACGACAAGCTGGGCGGTGATGGAGCCAAATTTGCCCAATTCATTGTGCGCGACCTCAAACCCTATATTGATAAGTACTACCGCACCCTGCCCGACAGGAATAACACAATAATTATGGGCAGCTCGCTGGGGGGGCTTATGGCACTTTACACAGCACTGGAGTATCCCAAGGTGTTTGGCAAAGCAGGTGTTTTTTCACCATCGCTCTGGTGGAGCGAGGAGGCCTTTACCCAGATTAAGAAGTTCCGCAAGCGTCAATTCCAGAAGATATACCTATACGGCGGCGAGAAGGAGAGCGAGAGCCTAATTCCCAATATCGAGAGGGCCGAAAAGCTACTGCAGGAAGTAGGTTTTTCGGAGAATGAGATATTTAAAAGCATTGCCCCCGATGGCCGCCACAACGAGTACTACTGGGGCCGCGAATTCCCCGAAGCCCTAAAGTGGATGTTTGGCATTCAGTAAGCACAAATGCAAAATGGGAGCTGCCGCTCCCATTTTTTGGTCATATGCTTCAAGCTATGAAATATACCGACCGTGATACTTGTTACAAATATAGGTTAAATATTTCAAATAGCACCGCATAAATATTGTTTACCTCCTCATTAAACTCGCAATGTAGTTTGGGGCAATAGTTGTTTTGGGGATTTTAAAATCGAACCATCTTTGCAAGTTAAAATCCAGGCCATTGCTGTGCATAAAGTTATACAGCGCAGTTACCAGCCCATCGCTGTAATGATTGGGGTTGCAACCCACCGTATCGATATGCCCGCAGGCGTTTTGCGCAAACGAGTTTGGCTGTAATGGCACTGCTTTAACACCGTACTTCTCGGGGTTTAGCCCAATGGGGCTATGTACCGTCATGGTGAACCTATGCCAAAATGCACTCTGAATGAGTTTGTTTGCAAACAGCTGACGGACAATCTCCAAAGCATCAATGGTTTCCTTGCTGGTTTGGGTTGGGAATCCGTACATTAGGTAGGCATGAATCATAATACCTGCCTTTTTAAACGCCAGGGTCGATTTAACCAGCTGCTCAATGGTTACGCCCTTTTCCATTTTATGCAGTAGCCTATCCGAAGCCACCTCAATACCACCCGAAACGGCAATGCACCCCGACCTGGCAAGCAACCTGCACAGCTCCGGGGTAAAGGCTTTCTCGAATCGGATATTGGTCCACCACGTTATGCTAATTTGTCGGGCAAGAATTTCCTCGGCCAGCTTCCTGAGCACCGCCGGCGATGCAGCCTCATCAACAAAATGAAACCCACGCTGGTTGGTTTGTGCAACAATGGCCTCAATTCTATCGCATAGCACTTGAGCGCTGGCTGGGCTATATCTATTGATATAATCGAGCGAGGTATCGCAAAAGGCGCACTTATGCCAGTAGCAGCCATGCGCCAAAAACATCTTATTCCAGCGCCCATTGCTCCAAAGGTTGTGCATGGGGTTGGTGGTTTCGGTAACCGAAATGTAATCGTTCAGGGGTAGCCCATCGTACAGGGGCGCTCCAATGCTTGAGTGGTCAAAGTCGAGTTCGGTTGCATTGTTGATATACTTAACCTCTCCGTCCTCAAGGATATATGTTCGGGCAAGCTCATTGTCGCCATCCTTTACACTACCCAAGATTTTTAGCAACGGTAGCTCCCCATCGTCTAAACAAACATAATCGACCAGCTTGAAAAGACGTGGCTCGTTTAAACTGCGCAGCTCGGTATTTACAAATCCACCGCCAATAACTACCTTAATGCTAGGGTAGTTCAGCTTGATAAACTGAGCCGATTTGAGCGCCATAACCAAATTCCCAGGGAAAGGAATGGTAAAACCAACCACCCTAGGCTTATGCTCCTGAACGCTTTTATCGAGCAGATTGAGCATAATCGTTGTGATGGGCGAGTCCACCTGCACCTCACGCTCAATCACATTATAATCTGATGCATAAAGCCCTATCTGCTCGGCATACCTACTAAACCCAAATCGATTATCGATACACTCGGTAATAAAATCGCCTAAATCCTCAATAAATAGCGTGGCGAGAAACTTTGCCTTATCCTGAACTCCGTCCCATCCAAAATGCTTATTCAGATTTTGCTGAATATTAAACCGCTTGGCCTTGGGCAATGCACCGTTTACAATGGCATGGGCAAAAGTAGTATCCTTACCCTGCAAGAAAGCCATTACCGAATCGATATTCCTAATATACTCGTCCTTCGCCCGAATAATCTTTTTTGAGTTTGCCGAGCACCCCTTAACCTCAGCAACACTGAATAGGTGCTGCAATCCATCACTCGAAAACATCTGCAGTATGCATACAATGCTTAAATCGAGCTGAGCCACCTCAAACCCCTTCTCCTGCAAAAAGCCTTTAAGGCTGGGCGTTGCGGGATAGGGAGTGTTTAATTGAATAAACGGGGGAGTAATAAGAAGTATATCAACCTGTGCCACTGTGCTAAAATGTTGTTTGCACAAAAGTAGAATTACTTTTTTAGCATTGCTGATTCTGTATCAATTGTATTACTGAAAATGCTCAAAAATATCAGCTCTGCCTAAGCACTGTCACCGCTACCCTCCGCTCGGTACGTGGCCCATCAAACTCGCATAGAAAGATATTTTGCCAAGTCGATAGCCCCATCTTCCCATCAATAATTGGGATGGTTTCCTGGGGGCCAACAAGGCCAGCCTTAAGGTGCGAATCGCCATTACCATCCTGCCTGTCGTGTAGCCATACTCCGCTGGGTATAAGCTTGCGCAGCAGGCTAACCACATCGGTTTGCACCGACTTGTCCCAATTCTCCTGAATCATTATGCCTGCCGTGGCACCCTGCACGTAAACGTTTACCAGCCCAACTTTCACTCCCGACTGCACCACCACATCGGCCACCTGGCTGGTAATATCGTATAGCCCCTCCCTTGCTTGAGTGCTTATGCTGATAATCTTCTGCATTTTTTATTTACGAAGATACATAATTTACAAAAATCGTATTTTTGCGCCATGCAGAAGCAAAACATCTTTGGGCTAAATATCACTGAAATTGAGGGAATGGTAACGAGCTATGGTCATAACCCATCGCTGGCCAAAGATATTTGCACTTGGATGTATAGACGAGGTTGCCGCTCGGTCTTCGATATGGTGTCCATACCAATGGATTTGCGAAAGAAGTTGGATAGCACCTACTCCATTCAGTTTACAGAACCGGAATCGTGGCAAGTATCATCCGATGGAACCACCAAGTACCTGCTGAGAACTATGGCAGGCAACCCCTTTGAAACGGTTTTTATGCCAGGCGAAAAGCGAAACACCCTATGCATTTCGACCCAAAGCGGTTGCCGAATGGACTGCGGATTTTGCTACACCGGTAGGCTTGGACTACTCGAAAACCTTACCGCCGCTAATATCCTTGGGCAGCTTGTGAGTATCTCGCAAAAACAGCAGGTAAACAGAATTGTTATTATGGGTATGGGCGAACCGCTCGACAATCCCATTGAGGTTATGCGCGCGCTGGAAATACTGAACGCTCCATGGGGTTATGGTTTTGGTGCGGTCAACATCACCCTGTCAACCGTGGGCATCATACCCCAGCTACAGCAGCTGGTTACTGCCCGATTATGCAATATTGCCATTAGCCTGCACAGCCCGTTCCCCAACCAGCGAGCCAGGATGATGCCTGCTGAGCACGATTTTCCAATTCTAGAAGTTGTTTATTTCCTTAAAAAAAATCAACCAAAAAAGCCGCTACGCCTCTCGTTCGAGTACGTTGTGCTGCCCAGCGAGAACGATAGCCCTGAGCATGCTCAGGCCGTCGCCACACTGCTAAAACAGCTGGTTTGCCATGTAAACGTTATCCCGCTAAACACAGCCAAACAGGATGAAAGGCTTTGGCAGGCCGCAAGGGCATTTCAGCAGATGCTGATGGGTTTAAATATTCGCACCACCCTACGCCAGTCACGAGGCCAAGATATTGAGGCAGCCTGTGGGATGATGGCGGGGAGAAGCTCCGTTCGCCCAAGGTTGTCCGATTGAAACAACGTTTGGCGGTCGGCTCTTTACCTGCCCTAACGCTTGGTGTGAATACAAATAATGGGCAGGCACCGCCGTCGGGCTATTATAAGTAGGCTCCCGCTATTTGCGTGACAAGTTGCGCCTGCTTTACCTCCCCGTTCGGCTCAGGTTGCACCTAAGTCGTTCTATTTCTTGCAAGCTGTGCCTGCAAAAGTCAAAAAAATTTACATTGCAAGTCTACCAAAAACTTGCCAAGTTTTATTCGGTGAAGCGAACGGGTGCATACAAATAGTTATTATCTTGGCGAAGCCAAAAGAGAAAGATACGACCTAGGCACAACTTGTCCCAGCCTGTCCCGACACTTGTAGTCGGGAATGTACTTTATCGGGAGCCTCAGCCGAACGGGGGATCTAACTAACGCTGGATATGTGTTATATTTAACTGCTTACAATAGAAATTACTATTCAAAACCAATACCCGAAAATTTACACCCTGGCCATATTGCAACGTGCTATCCTAAAAGAGATATGACGATAACTGAAGAAAACTGGAAGCAGGCCAAAATAGTTCAAGCGGGTGATAAAACAAACGTATTGAATATTGATGAAGTTTGGGTAAGTTCTAATTATAGTAATGGAGAAACAAGAGGGAACAGACAAAAAATTCAAGCCCATTTATACTTAGGTTACATTCTAAAAATTGACTAATATGAAGAAACTTTGTTTTGTAACCATAATGCTTTATAGCTTATCGTCAAATGCTCAGTCCTTTACTCTTGATACATTATTCGTTGGCAAGGAACGTTATGATTATATCAGATTAAGCGCTGTTGATAGTAATTATGTATTAAGAACAAGCAACAATAGAAGGCAAGGAAGGGATAATACCTATATTATTAAACCTAGTTCTGTTGACACGTTGAATATTCGAACAAGTCAAATACCTATTCATTTCGGCGAGCACCTTTTCTTTGACTATAATTACAGTGAAAAAAACAGACCTGCTTGGTCTCAATCAAATGTCCTTGAATATTTTAATTATGATAATCGGTTTTATTCTGATTTAGGAGGCGAGTTTGTTGTAATTATTAGTGGAAGTTCCGAAGCCGATTACAGCATTGATTTCTTCAACCCCATAACTAGAGAAATAAAGCCTCTTATCAAATTTCAGGATTTATCATTACCAACACTCCCAAGTCACACATTTGATGGGGATTGGGGTGTGTCTAGACCTTTTATAATTGATGAGAAAAAAGCAATTCTTGAAATAGTTTATTCTGACGTATCTGGCTTTACTTACTTTTATTTTAAAAATAAGAATGGTATCAAACTAATAACAGAGTTATTAGAGGGAGCAACATCAATATCTGAAAATACAATAATATCTATTGATAGAAAATCAATTGCATTTAGAATAAACTATAGAGAAGGCGTCGAATTAAATACAAAGTCAATCCTTTTTACGGCTAATATAGAACCTGTTGGAGAAATATTACTTAGAAATACACCAACCGGTCTTAATATGAAAAAGGGGAAATTCTCTGGGTATTTTTTATCTGCGCATTTGGACAACGATTTCTATGCTGCTTTTTACTACGAGCTTAACCCCACCCTCGAACTGGCTATGTACAAAGCGTTCCATAATGGTATTTTAACGCAGCAAGATATCAAAGGGCTTAGTAAAAAAGAACTTGGGATTCTTCGCAACCTGCTTTTTGCCAAGCATAACTACCAGTTTGACTCCCTGTACTACCAAGCATACTTTAAAACCCTAGACTTTTACGTACAATTGGGACGAGATTCCCGCACCAAGAACATCAACCACCTCCTCACCGAGGTCGACAAGGCCAACATTGCCCTTATACGGGCTGCGGAGGCGAGGGTGAAGGAGTAGGGGAGTTTTGCCCCCCCCGCTTCCGCAGTTCCCTTGTGTTGCCCCCGTTCGGCGGCGGTTGTAGCGCCGTCTGGCTATTTTTGCAGGCTTTCGCCTGCGTTTCCTCCCCCGTTCGCCCGAGGCTATTTGATTGAAACAATGTTCGGCGGTCGGCTGAGCCGCCGTCGGTTTATTCTTACAGGCTCCCGCTATTTGCGGGACAGGTTGCGCCTACGTTTCCTCTCGTCAGGTTTAATTGAAAAATGGTTAGTTTTGATTTTAAATAGATTAAAATATGTCAACAGGCTACAAAATTCACGAGAAGGATGGGGCGCATTTTCTAACCTTTCAGGTTGTGGGTTGGGTTGATCTGTTTACTCGGCGTGAATACCGCGATGTGGTTATAGAAAGTTTTAAGTACTGCCAGCAGCACAAGGGGCTAAACCTGTTTGCGTTTGTAATCATGTCCAACCACATACTCCCCGCTACCCCCCCGCTACCGCACGACTCCCGTCGTGTGGTAACGAAGCAAAGAAAATAGTTATATTTGCTTAATGAGCCGAAACTACAAATTCCATAACCCCGTTCGCTCTGTTAAGCTGAGGCTGCCCAATTGAAACGAAGTTCGGCGGCGGTTCCACCGCCGTCGGTCTATTATAAGTAGGCTCCCGCTATTTGCGGGACAAGTTGCGCCTACGGGCATTGCCTGCAAAGGCAAAAGGGATTAGCTTCCCCGCTACCGCACGAGTCCTCTCGTGTGGTAACGAAGCAAAAAAATTACTAAATTTACTCCATGAGCAGAAACTACAAGTTCCATAACCCAGATGGAGTCTACTTCGTTAGCTTTGCAGTGGTGGAGTGGATAGATGCATTTACCCGCAATGAGTACAAGAATATACTTGTTGACAGCCTTTCTTTTTGCCAACGGGAAAAAGGCATGGAGATTTTTGCTTGGGGCATCATGACCAACCATGTGCATCTAGTTTTCAGGAGCATAAATGGGCAAAAACCTGAACTTCTCCTGGGAGACTTTAAACGCTTCACCAGTAAAACCGTGGTGAATGCAATTAAAGAAAACCCAAGGGAAAGCCGCAAGGAGTGGCTACTGGAGAGGTTTAAGAAGGCTGGTGCGGAATCGTCAAACGTGAAGGATTATCAGTTTTGGCAACACAATAATAAACCCATTGAACTCTGGAGCAACAAAGTGATCTTTGAAAAAATTAGCTATATTCACAATAACCCTGTGGAGGAAGGTTTGGTAAACTACCCACAGGATTATGTTTACAGCAGCGCAAGAGATTATGCTGGGGAGCAAGGGTTGTTAAAAGGGGTTATTGTGGCTAGGTAGAGTTTTTGCTGTCGCAAAAGCCACACGAGGGGACTCGTGCGGCAGCGGGGGCTTGTTATCCCCGGGTTTAAAGACAACCCCATCATGATGGGCTACATGCCGCTAAAGAGCGGCTACGGCTTCCTCACCCCGCAGGCCACCACCCGCGATGCCGCCCACGAGCTGGGACACGGGGTATTTAACCTGCGGCATACCTTTAGTACAAATAATGTGGTAAATTTGCCCCAGGGCAGCACCCAGAACCTCATGGACTATTCATCCGGCACCGAGCTGTTCAAGTACCAGTGGGACTTTATCCACGACCCCGAGGGGGGCTGGTTTTTGTGGGAGGATAGTGAGGAGGGGGCGAGTGTGATTAATAAATTAAACCTAATAGAATTGTTGCAAGAAAGAATAGTTAAAAACTGTTTTAACCCCAAATAACCAAGCATTTTTTTTACAATTTTATTATTTATTTTTACCAACGGACAAACGACCGATGGTGATTGCTATACCGAAGGTTCAGGGTGCGTGAGCAGATGGCTTGCGCACC
>Ga0334887_1002968_pt1 | contig 17850 bp, 18 predicted proteins | sample GraSluR1_MG_10_FD_207217 | JGI IMG/M metagenome (GOLD analysis project Ga0334887, IMG submission 207217) | Sludge microbial communities from methane-producing bioreactor in Wageningen University, Netherlands - Granular Sludge_18_07-R1 | ecosystem: Engineered > Bioreactor > Anaerobic >...
GCTATCACTAGCATATTATGGGGCGGGCGAGCTTGTTTGCTCTTTTCACCCCATCGAACAGCTGTGAGCATTGAATCAAGACAATGACCGGTTTTATTGCCGACTCAAAAACGCAAAGCGCCCTACAGTTTCCGGCTGAAGATGCCCAGGGCGGCGCTGTATTGACGCCGGGGCGGCTGGCGTGGCGTCGCTTCCGCCGCCACCGCATGGCTGTGGCGGGAACGTTGATCATGGCTGCGCTTCTGCTGTACGTAATCGGCGGCGCGTTTGTCTGGAGTGAGAGCTACGCCAATCGGACGGAAACGGGAAACCGGCTGGCTCCGCCGACGCTTGAACACCCTTTCGGCACAGACGCCGTAGGCCGCGACGTTCTGGCGCGCACCGTCTACGGCGGGCAGATCTCGTTGCTGATCGGCGTCTCGGCGGTGTTGGTGTCCCTCACTTTCGGCGTGCTGGTGGGCGCACTCTCCGGCTATTACGGCGGCGTCATCGACAGTGTGTTGATGCGTTTCACCGAAGCGATGTTTTCCATTCCCTCGCTCTTTCTGCTGATCGTGATGTCCAAGTTCTTTGGCGGGCGCGTGCCCAGTTTCGACGTGTTCGGGCGCACACTCAGCGGCAGCGTGATCGTGATTGTTGGGGTGATCGGGCTCACTAGCTGGATGTACCTAGCCCGCCTGGTGCGTGCCAACTTCCTCTCGCTCAAGCAGCGCGATTTTGTGTTGGCGGCAGAGTGTCTGGGCGTACGCAATCGCGACATCATTGTCCGCCACATTTTGCCCAATACCCTGGCGCCGATCATCGTCGCGGCCACCTTGGGCGTCGCTGGGGCGATCCTCTCCGAAGCCTACGTCAGCTTTCTGGGGCTGGGCGTGCAGCCGCCGACCGCGAGTTGGGGCAACATGCTGGAGAATGCCTATAACTACCTGGAGTCGGCGCCCTGGCTGTGGTTCTTCCCCGGCCTCTTCACCGTCCTCACCGTGCTCAGCATCAACTTTATCGGCGATGGTCTGCGCGACGCTCTCGACCCGCGCACGCTCAAGTAGGCGTGAGTGGAAGATTTCGATTCGGGCGGTTTTCGTGTGATTTGACAGTTGGCCGGAAATTGTGCTATATTTTTGCATAGTAAGCGGTAAGGTTGTGCCGCAGTGGCGGAATTGGCAGACGCGCTACGTTCAGGACGTAGTGGGCATAGGCTCATGGGGGTTCAAGTCCCTCCTGCGGCACCTAAAAGGACTCCGAAAAGAAGCGTTCACTTACGCACTAAGAAGACAACTACGTGAACCGCTTCTAGTGGCGGTAAATAGGGACCAGCCGTGTACAAGCTTAGTTGCTTGGTTTGGCTGGTCTTTCTTATTGGCATACCATATTGAGCCCAGATAGCTGACAAGTTCGGACATCATCTCGTTCCACCTAATCCCAAACACCGCTCCTGAACAGACACAATTGAATTGATAGTAACGCAAGCTATTGACCGGTTTGTCTAGTAGTTACAATACGTGGCCGCTCCGTCAGCCGTGTGCGGATATGCAGCCGGCTTAGAAAGCAAGCATTGACCGTATGAAAATCGGTAAATGGACCCAAATTGTCGCCATCATCGTGGTTTGCGTTGTAATAGATGTCGCTCTTCATCTTGTTACAAGCGAATACAGCACTATGCCTGAGAATCCAAGCTACAGCATAGTGGCGAAGTCGCTTGGGGTGGAGGTTGCCGCCTCTCTTTGGGCGCTACTCGCGTTCTCCGGCGCTGCTTATGTCTATTTCCAGATCAGGCATGCGATTCCAGGCAAAGGTATCGAAAATGGGCTGCGATACGGGCTTGCAATAGCGCTGCTCTGGCTGTTTGCCATGCTGGAGGGGGTAGCGCTTTTTGGCAATCCACTGATTTCTGAATTCGTGGTCGGCCTCAGTGATGCAATACCTGTTTTTACATTGGGTGTTCTATTAGGTCTGCTAATATCCGAGAGCGGAGAGACTGTTGCGGTACAGCCATTGGCTCTTCGGGAGAAACTGAAGGCCGTAGCTGTGTTCACAGGGATATTCCTAATCGGACGGTATGTTGCATATTTCGCAGGGGTGATCCGATCAGGACTCCATACTAGCCCGTTCTATACGTTTCTCTGGACGATGCTGATGGGCGCCTGTATTGGGGTGGTATGTATTTTGGTGGGAAACTTGGGGAATACGCGGTTCTTGGAACGTAGAGCAGCGAGATTTGGATTTCTGGTTTTCGGAGTAAACTGGGCTACGTTCCTTGTTTTCATGCCCCTGTTGTTTTCCGGTTATTTAGTGGACGTGTTGTCTAGAATCGCTATAGACGTTCTGCTTGTTACCGTTGGATACTATACGACTGGCAGATCGCTTTCGCCGGCTTGACCAGTCTGCGGCAGGCGTTAGCGGCCTGTCGCGGCAGTATGCTATACTTGCCCTATGAACGTCAGCCCTACCCCCCCACGACCATCCATACGCAACCGCTCCCCTTTGTTCCGGTTCGTGTTGCTGACGCTGATCGGTCTGTGCATCCTATTTGTCGCAAGCTACAGCAGCCGTTTACAGCGTCTGGGCGCGGTCATGGACGACATCGCCCATTGGGAGCAGGAGATCGCCCAGGCGGAGCGGCGCAACGCGGAGTTGGAAGCTGAGCTTGCGGCGGCTGACAGCCCCGACAGCCTTGCCGCCATCGCCCGTGGCGATTTGGGGCTTGCCGTGCCGGGCGATACCGTGATCATCGTCGTCGAGACGACGCCTGCGCCGGCGACTGTGGCGCCGGCGGCTGTGGAGGAAACCCGCGAAGCGGAGGCGACGCCGTCGTCGGTACAGACGAGCGAGCCGGTTTGGAAGCTATGGCTAGCCATCTTCGCCGAAGGGGAGTAGCCGCGCTGGCGGGCTGAGTGGGCGGACTGAGTGGGCGGAGAGGCGCGCACGGCGCGTCAACGCAAGAATAAATCGAACGGCGCCTCTAGAGGCGCCGTTCTGCGTTGACGCGGATGCTTGAAGGCAGTCTTGCCGCCACTTTCTAGACCAGCTTGGCGTTCAACACAATCTCGTCCACCGCGGCCAGGGCCTTCGAGACGGGGCAGCCGGCCTTGGCCTGCGCCGCCAGTTCTTGGAATTTGGCGTCGTCGATGCCGGGAATGCTGGCTTCGCAGTTTAGTTCGATCTTGTTGATGGTCGGACCGGCGCCTAAATGAACGGCGGCTACGGTGTGGATGCGCTCGGCCTTGATGCCCTGGTTGGACAACAGCGCCGAGAGGAACATGGAGAAGCAGCCGGCATGCGCCGCGCCGATCAACTCCTCCGGATTCGTGCCGGGACCCTCTTCAAAGCGGGACGCATAGGTGTACGGGCCTTCATAGGCGCCGCTCGCCAGCTTCATTGTGCCGGAACCCTCTTTAAGCGTGCCCTCCCAAACGGCTTCAGATTTTCGGACTGCCATGTTGGTCTCCTCTTCCTCTGTCCCGTAGCGGTTAGTTTTGTGATATTGCGGGCGACAGGGCGAACCGCGCCCGTTGCCCCTGGCTGGCAGTATATGGCGTCGCTCCACAATACTCCGTGGGCAGCCATCCAAAGCGTTGCAGCCAGACCGACGTGACTTGCGCGGCCCATCAGCCGAAGCGAATGCCTTGCGCCAACGGCAGTTCGTTCGACCAGTTGATGGTGTTCGTCTGCCTGCGCATATAGGCTTTCCATGCGTCGGAGCCTGACTCGCGGCCGCCGCCGGTTTCCTTTTCGCCGCCAAATGCGCCGCCGATCTCCGCGCCGCTGGTGCCGATGTTGACGTTGGCGATGCCGCAGTCCGAGCCGGCGTGGGAGAGGAAGCGCTCCGATGCCAGCAGATTCGTCGTGAAGATGGCGCTGGATAAGCCCTGAGGGACATCGTTATGAAGCTGAATTGCCTCGTCGAGTGACGCGTACTCCATGATATAGAGGATGGGCGCAAATGTCTCCTCGCGGACGATGGGCGTCTGCGCCGGCATGCGCACGATGGCCGGCTGCACGAAGTTGGGGCCAAGTTCCGGCAAGGGGGCGCCCCCGGCGATGACCTTTCCGCCCTGCGCGACGGCCGCCTCAAGCGCCGTCATCATCTCGGCGACGGCGGCGCTGTTGATCAGCGGCCCCATCAGCGTGTCGGGCGCAAGCGGGTCGCCGATGGGCACGGAAGCGTAGGCGCGCGCAAGCCGTTCACATAGGTCGTCGACAATGGACTGGTGGGCGATGATGCGCCGCGTGCTGGTGCAGCGTTGGCCGGCCGTACCGACCGCGCCGAAGACGATGGCGCGCACCGCCAGTTCCAGGTCGGCATCCGGCTCGACGATGATGCCGTTGTTTCCGCCCAGTTCCAGGATGGCGCGGCCGAGGCGCGCGGCGATGACCGCGGCCACGCGTTTGCCCACGCGCACCGAACCGGTGAAGCTGATCAGCGGCAGGCGTTCGTCGGCAAGCATGTGTTCGCCTACCGTCTTGCTCTCGCCGATGACTAGGTTGAACACGCCGTGCAGGCTGTGATCGGCCATGACGCGGTTGCAGATGTGCTGGACCGCAACCGCGGTCAGCGGCGTCGACGAGGACGGCTTCCAGACCATCGTATCGCCGCAGACGGCGGCGACAGCCGCGTTCCACGACCAGACCGCCACGGGGAAGTTGAATGAGGTGATGATGCCGATGGGGCCAAGCGGGTGCCACTGCTCGTACATGCGGTGACCGGGCCGCTCCGAATGCATGGTCAGGCCGTACAACTGCCGCGAGAGGCCGACGGCGAAATCGCAAATGTCGATCATTTCCTGCACTTCGCCGATGCCTTCTGCGCGGATCTTGCCCATTTCTAGGGACACTAATTCGCCCAGAGGCTCTGCATTTTCGCGCAAGGCGTTGCCCAGGTCGCGCACGACGAGGCCGCGCTTGGGCGCAGGCAACATACGCCAGTGCAGGAACGCCTCTTGCGCCGTCTGCGCTGCTCGGTCATAGGTGGCGGCTGTGACCTGCGCCACGCTGGCGATAGCTTCGCCGGTGGCCGGGTTATAGGAGGTCAACAGCGGACCGCTCTCGTCGTGGATCCAGCCGTCAATTCCGGAACACGCGCCTGGGTTCATCTGATCGATCATCAGTTTTTCGAGCAGCGCTTTCATGCAGATAGCCTCCTATTGTGTAGAGCAGGTCGCCGGCCTAGCGCCGGGCAAGCCGGGCATGCGGGTTCGTCTGATGCGGTCAATACAACATTGATTGGTTGATGCCGCCCCCTAGTTTAGCATGGCAGCGGCGGTCTGGGGTACACTAATTGAATGCGTACACGGAGCGTGCAGACGGCTCAACACAGCGGAACAAGCGGGATGGTCTTGGCGTGGGACTATTGGCTGCGCCCGCCGGATTCTTCTCAACTCTCAATAGGAATGTGATGCATGTTCGGCGATGTCAGAACAGCCTGGCGAAAAGTTGACCGCACCTTGTTGCCGCCTAAGGCCCTCTACTTCTGCTACTTCGCGGCGATGGCCGCGTTGATGCCATTTCTGGCGCTGTACTTCCGGCAGGTTGGTCTGTCAGGCGGCCATATCGGGCTGTTGCTGGGCATCGGCCCGATGATCACGCTGGCGGCGGCGCCGGCGTGGGGCGGGTTGGCGGACCGCACACAGCGTCATCGGCTGCTCCTGACTATCGCCATTGTCGGGGCGATGATCGCCATGTTCCTCGTATCACAAGTAGGGACCCTCGGTCTTTTGCTCGTGTTGATCGCCGCCTATGCCTGGTTCTCGGCCCCGATCATGCCGCTTGTCGACAACAGCGTGCTGGCGATTTTGGGAGAGAGGAAGGGCGAATACGGTAAACAGCGCCTGTGGGGCGCGGTGGGGTGGGGCGTCGCTGCCGCCATCGCCGGCGTCATGATAGACCGATATGGCCTTGGCGCCGGGTTTGCCGGATTCCTGCTTTTTATGGGCATTGGGCTGGTGACCTCGCGCTACATGCACATTGCCGAGGCGGGCATCGGCCAGCGCTTCTGGAGCGGGATAGGCCTCATTGCGGCCAACGGCACATGGGTAGCCTTTCTCCTGACTGTGTTCGTTGCCGGCATAGGGTCCGGCGTCACCAACAACTTCTTGTTTCTCTACCTAAGCGACCTCGGCGCCTCCGAGACGCTGATGGGGTGGTCGCTCGTCGTCGCCACGGTGAGTGAACTCCCGATTTTCTTCTACTCAAGCAAGCTCCTCAAGCGCTGGGGCGCGCCGGGCGTGTTGATGATCGCGTTGGGGGCGAATGTGGTACGCCTCATCGCCTATGCTGTCATGCCCGATGCGTGGATGGTGCTGCCGATTCATCTGCTGCACGGCTTGGCCTTTTCGGCGATGTGGGTGGCCGGCGTGACCTACGCCGGAGAACTGGCGCCGCCAGGCATGGGCGCGACCGCTCAAGGTCTATTCGGCGGCGTGAACATGGGGCTGGGCGCGGCTGCCGGCGCTCTGATGGGCGGCCTGCTCTACGACTTGACCGGCCCCCGCGCTATGTACGGCTGGATCGCCGTCACGGTCGCCGTGGGGATGGCAGGTTTCTGGTTGGGTGAACGACTGCGCGCCCGGCGCGCCGGCGCCCGCCCTGTGCCAGACAGAGGCGGCTAGAACGAGACTTCACTTCGCTTCTCGATTTTGGCTTCGTCCAGTTCCATGCTTAAGCCCGGCCGTGTTGGCAGTACGACCATGCCATGCACCGGCTTGAGCGGATGCTTGAGGAAAAATTGGTGGATTTCGTTCCACTTGACGAGGTATTCCAGAAGCGGGCAGGTCGTTTCCGGCCAGGCGGCAATAAGATGGGCGGTGGCGGGTACAGAGTGACCATGAGGAATGACGGGCAGATCGTAGGCCGAGGCCAGCGCGCAGATCTTCATCATCTCCGAGATGCCGCCCGCCCAATAGATGTCGGGCTGTAGCACATCACAGGCGCCCGCGTCCATCAACTGCTTCAAGCCCCAGCGCGTATATTCATGTTCGCCGCCGGAGATGGGAATGCGTACGGTGCGGCGAATCTCCGCGTACTGCGCGATCTTGTCGGGCAGTACGGGTTCTTCGAGCCAGCGCGGCTGGTACTCCTCCATACGCGCCGCCATCTGAATTGTGTAGGGCACGTCCCAACTCATCCAGGCGTCGAGCATGATGTCGACGTCCGGCCCGACAGACTCGCGCAGGGTGCGCACCAGGCGCATATTGCGCGCTGCACCGGCGATGCCGTCGACGGGGCCGTCGCGGAAGAACCATTTCATGGCGCCGTACCCCTCGCTCACGGCAGCCTGGGCGCGCTCTTGCACCAACTCCGGGTCGAGCGAGTAGCCCAACATGCTGGCATAGGCCGGAATGCTGGTGCGCGTCGGGCCGCCCAAGAGGGTGTAGACCGGTGCGTCGGCCCACCTGCCCTTCAAGTCCCACAGCGCGCAGTCTACGACGCTCATTGCCATCATGGCGACGCCCTTGCGGCCGTGGACCATGTAGCGGTACATCCGGTCCCAGATGCGTTCGGTGGCGAGCGGGTCGTGGCCGATTAGGAGCGGTTTCAATTGGGAGGCGACGATGTAGGCCTGCTCGTGCGGCATGGGGCCGCCGATGCCGATGTGGCCGGAGTCGGCGACGATCTCGACGAAGTGGGCGATGTTGCGATATTTGCCGGGCGCGATCTGCTCGATCCAGCCTGCGCCTTCCGCCTTGTGTTCGGGGTAGATGTCGATGGGACGCACGAGACGTTCTTCCCAGAACTCGCCGTCATGCTCCATGACGCCTTCGACACGGAAGACGCGTACATCGGCGATCAGCATGGCTTGCTCCTTCTGTGGGAGCCGGCGGACCGAGGTGTCCAGGGCCTCCGGCTGTTACAGGGCTGTCAACTCCATGTTGCGGTAGGGACCGCGATTTTCGGGCGGGAATAGGACGGCGATCTGCTGCATCATCAGGTCGGACAGTTCGTCGAGCCGCTGCCGCCGCGCACGCCCGCGCAAGTTGGGATCGATCTGCAGCGGGCCGAAAGGACGCCCGACGCGGATGGTCACGGGCGTGCGTCGCAGTCTCAACATATTGGCATAGACGCGTTCCGTGCCGATCAAGCCTACCGGCAGGATGTTCGAGCCGGTCTGGATGGCTAAAAGCGCTGTGCCGGATTTGGGCCGCGCCAGTACGGGGATGCGGCGACCGGGGATGTAGCGGTTAACGGTCTCGCCGCGCGCCACTTGCTCGGCGAAATCCGGGTCCATCCCGCCTTCGGGAAAGATGCCCAAGACGTAGCCCTCTTTCAGCGCCGTCATGGAGCGACGGAACGCCTCGCGATCCACCTGCCCGCGCCAGATGGGGATGGCGTTGAACACCTTGACGAACGAGCGAAACCACCAATAGCGCTGCGACTCGGTGGCGACGATGAAGGCAGGGGCGAATGGCAGGTGTACGGCCAAGATTGGGGCGTCGAACCAGCTAAAGTGGTTGGCGATCACGATCAGGGGATGTGGATTGCGCGGCACGTTTTCGGCGCCGACCACCTTTACGTCGAGCAATACTTTGCTGATCACCCAGCCCACAGCGATTGCGATTTGGCGCGTAAACAACATGAAGCGCTTGCGCATAAGACCGACTTCGCTCCCTTTGGTCCACATAGCGGCTCGAAACAAGCCGGCGCCGGATAGCCGTGAATGAACATCTATGTGCGCGTAAGTGTACATCAACCTTTCGCGCAGTGTAAATCGGCAACGGGTCCACGAAGCGCTGAGATGCGCCAGGCCGGCAGAAGGTGCGAGCGGTCCCACACCAGACGGACCGTGCAACCCGGGGTGACACAGTGCGGTTGGCGACTGTGATAGAATGCGGTCTCGGGCGGCGCATGTCAGGTAATGCCAAGCAAAATCCACTTGAACAGGGAGAATCGACCATGTCCGAAGAAGTCTCACGACAGTCGTCAACCGGCCATCCGCCAGAATCCGACGCATCACAGGATCGGCTCAATGAGCGGATCGGCGTGCTGACCCGGCGCGAGGCGGAGGCGCGCATACTGGCGCCGTTGCTCGAAGCGTTGGGGCGCGAGTTCGGACGCGAGCGCGTGATCGAGATCGTGCGCGCCGAGATCGTGGAGATCGCCCGGCGGCAGGGAAGAGCGTTGGCCGAGACGATGGGCGGCGATTCCTTGGAACTCCTGGCCGAATCCATGCATGCCTGGACGAAGGGCGATGCGCTGGAGATCGAAGTCCTTGAACGGAATGAAGACGTGTTCGACTACAACGTCACACGTTGTCGATATGCCGAGCTATATCAGGCATTGGGTTTGGCGGAGTTGGGCTTTGTCTTTTCGTGCAACCGTGACTTTGCCTTGATCGAGGGCTTCAACAGCGACATTGAATTGACGCGCAGCCAGACGATCATGCAGGGCGCGCCGTACTGCGATTTCCGCTATCGGAAACGCGCCGCAACACCCGAGACGAACGATGGCGTCTGAGTCTGAGCATCAGCCGGCGTACAGCGTACTGATCATGCTGCCCGATGCGCTGCAGAAGCAGTTTGAGCGCTGGACAGATGAGACAGAGGGCGCAAGCTGGCCTGCGTATGGCGGGCATGTGACGCTCCTGCCGAGTTTTCGCTCCGAGTTGATGCCGGAAACTGTGGCGGAGCGGGTTGCCGCTGTGTGCCGGGCGCACGATCCGTTTTCGCTGCAATTGACCAAGCCCCTAGCCGTGGCGGACCGCACGCGTCAAGACTATTACGCCGTATTCCTGGCTGCGGAAGAGGATGTTGCGACCGGCTATGCAACGGCCGCGGCGTTGCGCGAGGATTTGGATCAGGCGCTGGCGCCGGTCAAGCGCGATTTGCTGCCGGAGGTGTCCTCACGTCCGTTCCTGCCCCACATCACGCTGGCGCTGGGACTTTCGGAGCGAGAGGCCGGGCGAGTTGTGCGCGCCTGTGTCGAGTCGGGGCTGACCGCCGAGTTTGCCGTCGAAGAGGTGACGGTGTTCGCCGTGGCGGAGGCGGATGACGCCGGCGTGCCTCAACAGATAGTTGTGCCGCTAGGCGCTGCCGCTGAGGAATAGACCGGCGCGGTTTTCAGTTCCAGACAAGGCGCAAGCGGCTGCGCACTTCGCCATCTAGGGACGTGTACAGCCAGGTAACGCCCTCGTGCAGGAGTACGTCGGCATGGCCCACACCGACATTGCCGGGCAGGTCGACCAGAATGGGGTTGCCGGGATAAGTTTCCCAGGGGCCGTCGATGGCGGCGGTGACGGAGCGGGCGAGGCCGAGGGCGAACTGGGTGTCGCCGGCTGCGCCTGCTTCCGGCCCGCGTACGCCCTCAAAAAACATGTAGGCGCGGCTGCCGACACGGATCACATCCGCCGAACTGATGGTGCGAAAGTCGAAGTGTGGATTGGCGGCCGGGCTGGTTTCGTCGCTTGGACCGTATGCCGGGTTGCCCACGAACAGCGGATTATGGTCGCACTTGCGCAGTAGCGCGGGCGGGCTGCCGAGCGGGCCGCGGTAACAGCCCATTGCGCTGGGATTCTGTCCCAGCCCGACGAAGACGTACACCACCGCCTCACCGTCAGTATGGTCGACGTAGAGTCCGGGCGGGCTGCCCACCAGGCAATCATACTCGTCCGGCGCATAGGGGTGATCGCCAATCGATTCCTCGCTGCGACAGGGCATCAGCCAGGTCTTCCAGATGCCCGTCTGCGGCAGTTCGGCCGGGCGCGTCCAGGCCAACCCGCCGGGCGACTGCGCCATGAAGACGCTGCCGCGGTACTCGTAGACCATTAGCCACGGCGCGGCGATGTCGCCATCTGATAAGGAGGGAGACGTCACCCGTGGGTACTGCTGCTGATCGATGTGATCGCGCCTCGACTCGCAAGGGCATGACATACACGGCAGCAAACACGACACCGTGCCGTCGCTGCCGGTCGCGGGGGTGAAAGTGCGCCCGTTGTCAGCGCTGGTAAACGTGACGACGCAGCCGGGAAAGGGAACGAGGTCGCCGCATTGGTCTACGACGCCGAGCGACGGATGGCTGGCATGCACATAGGAGCGAAACGTTCCATCCGGCAGTATGACCGTGTCAGACTCGCCCATCGGCAGGCCTGTGTCTTCTTGGTCGAGTTGGAAGGACGCGCGGCCTTCCCAGAAGTCCTCCAGCGAAGGGCGGGCGGGGTGCGCTTGCACCTCGGCAGTGAGCGTGGCGGGCGGCGCACATGCGGTCAAGACGCAGCAGATCAGGGCGGCGATCGCGGCTTGCAGTAAGGAGGTTTCGCGCCCTGAACGCCGGAAGGCGCGCCGATGCAGGAGATGGGCTGACATGCCTCTAGCATACTCGCGGCGCCGCAGATCGACAACGCCTCGTCGTGACGGGAGCGTATTCCCGATCGGATCGATGGGCGAACCTGCCGAACTTGTCGCAACTTTTGCTGCGCATACGTGTTATTACTACCGAGCCGGCAAAACGCCGCAACTCGCCGGCAGCGTTTACGACATTGTGTTGTCCTCTGTGGCTCTTTGTTTGACAGGTTGTCAGGGGCTGACTACAATGGCGCAGATGTACCATGTGCGGATGCGCACGAAAACCATTGGCGACGAAGGACGGCCCGGAAAGCTGCGGCGCGATTTGCGGCTGCACTTCGATCTGCCAGTTGACTTAGAAAGCAAATAAACGAATTAGTCCTAGAGGAGATGGCAACTCATGGCCGAAAAAGAGACGTTCGAGCGAGTGCGTGCAATCATTGTTGAACAGCTTGGCGTCGAACCGAGTGAGGTGACCATGGAGGCGAACTTCCGCGATGACCTGGAAGCGGATAGCCTAGACCTGGTTGAGCTGATTATGGCGTTCGAGGAGGAATTCGGCGGCGAGATCAGCGACGAGGAAGCCCAGCGCATTGTCTCGGTGGGCGACGCGGTGCGTTTCCTGGATTCGGAGTAGCCGCAGCGAACGCGAGACGTCTCTCCGGTCGTTGAGCCGGATGCAGATGGTTTGTGGCATGCAAAGGCGAGTCTTCCCGACAGGGGACGAGGCTCGCCTTTCCTTTTTCTGGCTTGGCGTTGAGTGTGCGGGTACAAGAGTTGCCGTGACGGATAAAATGCAAGCCGAGCCGGTCGCATTAGTGATCAACGCCGGGGGAGCTAGCCTGCGCATGGGCAGACGCAAAGCGCTCCTGCCGGTGCCGCCGGCAGGGACGCCCCTCATCGTGCATGTGATCCGGGCGCTGAAATCGCTAGACATAAGCGACGTAGTGGTCGTCGCCAATGACCCAGTGATCACTGACGCTGTGGTTGGGCTAGAAGGCGGAGATGTGCGCTGTGTAGCGGACGCCCGGCTAGGCTTGGGGCCGTTAGGCGGGATCGCTGCCGGGCTGGCAACCTGTCAAGGATGGGCGGCTGTAATCGGCTGTGATATGCCGCTGGTCAATGCAGCGGTGATCGAGCGTTTGATGCAGATGGCGCAGGAGACTGATGCGGTAGGCGTGCGCCGGTGGGATGCAATTGTGCCGCTGATACGAAAGCGCACCCAGACCATGCACGCCCTCTATCATCGCGATACGTTGCCGGTCATCGAGGAGATGATCAGTTCCGGCGAGCTGAGCGTGCGAACGCTTTTGGCGCAGGTACGCGTGCGCTACATGACCGAAGCGGAGATTGCGGGCATTGATCCGGCGATGCGCTCGTTCATCAATGTCAATACGCCGGAAGAATGGGCGGCGGTGCAGCCGTTGCTTCATTGTACGAGGCGTTGAATTCAGGCGCAGCTTACCAGATGCCTGGGATAAGGCGATAGCGCACTTGCTGTGCATACTCGTCGTAGCCCGGCAATTCGGCTTGAAGCGTGCGATCCTCTAAGAATGCCCTGGTTATCATCAGGGCCGCCGCAATGATGCCTGGGATGAGCGCCCACAGTGAGCCCAACAGCAAAGGAATACTGAGGGATTGGAGATTTGCACCCACGTATCCGGGATGCCGGACGAATTGATACGGCCCGGACCGACATACTGTCTGGCCGCGATCGCTCTGGATGCGTACAACTGCGGAGAAGTAGGCGTTGGTGATCATCGCCCACCCGAACAAGCCTGACCCAATTGCAAACAGAATGGCGCCTGCAACATGCCACGCGGCGCCGATCTCGCCAGTCCAACCGAAGCGTTCGTCGAGGCCGGAAACCACAAGAAGCGCAACGAAATGGGTTAAGCTCCAGAGCCCGCCGATGACCTTGTCCCAGTCTTTCATGTCCTTGGTCCGGCCGCGTTCAGCGATTGTCTCAGGGCTGGTGCGGAGCATGAAGAAGGCGTTAATCAGTACGCCCGCAATGTAAATCCCAAGAAAGACCCAAGCCCAAGTCCAGTTGAGCCGCCCGGAGGATGCGAATAGGATTATTGCCTGAAAGGCCAGGAGAAACACGACTTGCCGAAACCGCGCAGCGATGCCCGCCGCCACGTCGGGCCGGTTCTCGGCAGGCGGAATATCGGCTTTGGTCTCCATCCGACCTCCAAGTTTGGGGCGAGCTACTGCCGGTTTGTTTCGCGTTACTGCTCTAACAGCCGGATGATGGAAACGACCTTGCCGTTGATGCGCACCTTTTCTGCGGGGCGAACGATTGGCTGGTAAGCGGGGTTGGGGTTAGCCGGCTGTAAGCGGATGTTGCGGCCTTCGCGATAGAAGTATTTGAGCGTGGTTTCCTCGTCGCCCTCTATCCAGGCGGCGACCATGTCGCCGTCGCTCGCCGTCTGCTGATGGCGCAATATGACCACGTCTCCATTGAGCACGCTGGCGTCGATCATCGAGTCTCCTTTGACGCGCAGCGCGAAGAGCGGACCGTCGCTGCGGAAGAGACCTTCGGGGACTTCTACCCAATCGTCCGTGTTGACAGCCTCGAACGGCTCGACCTGGATCGGTTCACCCGCGGCGATGGGACCAAGCACCGGCACGCGCAGGAGCGACTCGGCGAAGCGAACGGCGCCTGCGGAGACGTTTGCCTGGGCTTGGCTAACGGCAGCAGGCAGGACCAGCTTGAGGTCGCGGATGCGGTCCCAGTTCAGGCTCAAGCCGCGGCTTACCTCTTTGCGCCGCGCGATGAGGTCGAGTTCCTCCAGCTTAGCCAAGTTGTAGTTGACGACCGAGGTGCTGGAAATGCCCACTTGTTCTCCGATCTCGCGGATCGTGGGCGGGAACTCGTTTTGGTTGACGAAGTTGACAATGAACTCTAGGATTCTGCGCTGGCGGTCTGAAAGATTACTCATGGCGTGGCTTTTCCCTCTCCCGGCTGGGCGATGCGGCGGCGTTTTCGGTCTCTTGTTTGGATTTCCCAGGTAAATCCCAAGTATCCCAAACCTAGAACGTTTGTTTCCCAAGTTATCCCAAGTATACACGAACATTTGTGCGGTGTCAATACCCAAAAGCACGTTTGTTCTGGGGAGTTTGGGCCGGGAGTCCCGCGTGGATCAGTCGAGGGCGTGTTCTTCGAGGTAGCGGCGGAAGCGGCGCCAATAACCTTCGACGTCGGCTGGGCCGGCTGCCGGGTCGGGGAAGCGCGCGTCGGCTTTGGCCTGGCCGCGGATCATGGCATCTTCCATGTCGATGCCGCAGAGGTAGGCGATCTTGAAGAGCATGACTTGTAGGTCGCTCAGTTCGAGGGCCAGCTCGGCGCGGGCTGTTTCGACCTGCTCTGGATCGAGTTCGCGGTAGCCTTCGAAGGCCTGGATATGGCGACTGATCTCGCCCATCTCTTCGACAGCGTGCAGCAGCGTATGGCTGAGGAGCGCTCTGTCCCAGCCACGTTCTTTGTCCCACTGCTCCAGCCACTGTTGGTATTCGCGAATGTGCATGAGTCCGGCTCCGTGCGCGGCGGTTGGGTTAGGTGAGGGGGCCGCCGGCGGAGCCGAGACTTTGCAGGCGGCGCAGAAAATCGACGGATTTGAGGCGGCGTTCCAAGATGCTGAGCAGATAGCGGTAGAGCACCGCGTCGACCTGGTGCATGAGCGAAGGGCGAACGTTTAGCCCGCGCAGATCGTCCCACATATTGCGCTGCAGGTGACGAAGCACCTTAAGAACGTCGGCCTCGATTGGCTCGGCATCCGGCGCGGCGCCGGCGCACTCCGGGCAGAGGACGCCGCCGGCCTGCATGCTCATGTAGTTGGTGACCGGCTCCAGTGGCTTGTCGCAGTTGAGGCAGTGGAAGAACTGCGGCTGGAAGCCCGTCACGGACAGGAGGTGCAACTCGAACCAGCGCAGGAGCAGGCGGGCGTCGAAATGGGGCTGGAGGGCGTGGGCGTCTAGCTCGCGCAGCGCGATCAGCAGCAGATCCCACAGCGGTTCGTTCTCGTTGTCGACCTCGGTGAAGCGGTCTACGAGTTCCGCTAGATAGCTGGCCTGGCCGATCTCGTCGAGGCCGGCGCGCAGATGGCGAAAGCTCTCGACCGTAGAGGCCTCGGTCACGACGTCCCAGGTGCGGCCGTGGGCGACCATCAGGCTGCTGTGCGTGAACAGCTCCAGGTGACCGGCTTTGCGACTGGCGGTCTTGCGAATGCCGCGGGCGATGAATTCCTTCTTGCCCATGCCGGGTGTGAGGACGGTAAGGATGCGGTCGGCATCTGAGAAATCGCGGCGGCGCAGGATGACGACGTGTGTGCGGTAGACTCGTTGGCGGTTGCTCATGGGACGTGCAGGTTGTGGCCGATCCCAGTAAAATGAAGCAGGAAGGTCCGGCGACCTTCCTGATCATTGTGCCCGAGCGATTGGTGTGCCCCCAAGGGGATTCGAACCCCTGTCACAGGCTTGAAAGGCCTGTGTCCTAGTCCTCTAGACGATGGGGGCTTGAAGGCCCGTCAACTCACTGCCGGAGGAGTATATCAGGCGCGCCCGCAACGGTCAAATTCTCCGCCTTGTGCAATGCTGTCGCGGCCGGCTGCCCGTGGCAGACGGAGCGCCGAGACCCTATCGAGGTCGACGTAGAGTCTGTTTTTGGCCTGGCTGACGTGTATGGCCGGAGGAGAAACGACGTCTCGTATACGGTGCGCCTGGTGCGCGACCTGCGTCGTCTGCCGGCGGAGACGAAGCAAGTCTCGGGCAGGCGCGGCCCAGCCAAGCCGGCGATTGTAGCGCCTGCGGCGGTGTGTGGTAGACTGGCTTTGCCGGTCGCAGGCGCCTGTCTTTCTCGTTTTTCCTCCGAAGTGCGCTCGTAGGAGAGCCGATTGGATTCTCTGACCGTGGCCTGCATCCAACAGCGGATGCATCTGCCGATTTCGCAAGACGAATACCGCGAGAGTCTGCGGCGTTTTCTGCGCATTGCCGCCAACAAAGGGGCGCGCCTCGCCGTATTCCCTGAACTAGGCGGGCTGATGGTGACGCCGCCGTTCTTGGGCGATTACCGTTCGGGCCTGCTCAAGCGCGCGGACATCGCTCGGCGTCGCGAGGCGTCGCTCTGGCAGCGGGTGGTCGGGCGAGCCGCCGGCGGGCTTGCCGCCTATCTCAAGGCTGATTTGCGGCGCAGCCTGGCCGCGCTGCTGGATGTGGCCGCGGCGGATGTGTGGGAGGCGTACGTAGACGTATATGGCGGGCTGGCGAAAGAGTTCGGCGTCACGCTGGTTGCGCCTAGCGGCTACCTGCCCGATCCGCTGGATGGCGTGGTGCGCAATTTGGCCGCGGTTTTTGGCCCGGACGGTGCGCTGCTCGGCGTGCAGGCCAAGGTCGTCCTGCATCCAGCCGACGCCGGCATCGCCCAGCCGGGCAGCGCCTGGGACGTCATCCCCACGGATGCAGGTCGCATCGGCGTGATCCTCGGCGGGGATGTGCTCTACCCGGAAGTCGGCCGGTTGCTGGCGTACCAGGGAGCGGATGCGCTGGTGACCCTTGCCGCCTGCACGGACCTGGCGATGTACAACAAAGTGCGCGCCGGCATGCTGGCGCGCATGCAGGACAACCAGCTATTCGCGGCGTGCAGTTTCATGGTCGGGCGCAACGTCTTTGCGCGCGGCGAACAGCCTGGGTACGCAGGCAAATCGGCGGTCTTCGCGCCGCAGGAACTGACGCCGCGCCGCAACGGCGTTCTGGTCGAGATGGGGGGGCCGCACAGCGAGGGCGTCGTAGTGGCGGAGTGGGACTTCGCGGCGCTCAAGCAGTTGTGGGAGTCGTCCGACACGCCCGTGCGGCGTACGCTTTCGACCACACAGATAGGCAATGTACTTGGCCAGATATACGCTCGCCTGCAGAGTCTGCCCTTGGTGGCGGAGCCGCGGCTGCTGGAGGCGAGCGATGTCGATGCGGCGGACGCGGCGAGCGAAACCGTCTTGGCGCTGGACGATCTGACGGTGTTGGCGTCGATCACCAGCCGCTGGCCCCCGGCTGTCGCGTCGACGCCCGGCGCAGGTAATGCCGTATCCGCCGGCCCGGTTGAACTCGGCGCAGACGAGGTTGATCTGCAGCCGCTTGACCGCGATGTCGTGAACAGCCTGGCGGGATCGCTCACCGCGCCGGATCATGGGGCTGCACGGACAGTCGACGAGGAAGGCGAGACCGACGAAATGGACTCGGTTTAACGCAATTTGACAAGCGTAAAAGTGGCTGATAAGATTGCGTTCGTATTTTCGGGGCAATTGGTTTTTTTCGAGGAACTACCGTTGAGCGACCCGATGGCAATAGAGACGATCAGCCTGGTCGTCATCAAGAAGAGCAAGAAGGCCTGCCTGGACTAACGTCTGGAGAGCGGCGCTTGCTCTTGAGCCAAGCGGTTAGCAGCCGGCCATCCAGACGGAGGCCGGTTTTTTTGTTGGTTTAATCAGGAGCGCATGCCATGAGTCTGGATAACTTTGCGATCATTGAGTCGACGTTGCGAGAGGGCGAGCAGTTTGCCAACGCGTTCTTCACCAGCGATCAGAAG
>Ga0334887_1002972_pt1 | contig 17806 bp, 21 predicted proteins | sample GraSluR1_MG_10_FD_207217 | JGI IMG/M metagenome (GOLD analysis project Ga0334887, IMG submission 207217) | Sludge microbial communities from methane-producing bioreactor in Wageningen University, Netherlands - Granular Sludge_18_07-R1 | ecosystem: Engineered > Bioreactor > Anaerobic >...
GCGCGGGCAGCCCCGTTTCCCCGGTGTTTCCGCTTGCCGTATTCTTCTCCTTTCTGCTGTGATATGGGTAACGGGTATTTCAATCGCGCTCTCGATCCGTTGCAGCACAACGGATTACGGGCGCACCTTTGCAGTACCCAAAGAAGACCAGGTACGTCAACGTGCCGTGAGGGCTGTTCCAAATGTTTATCTGCAGTTCTCGAAGCCCCGGACATTTTTCATGTGCGACGTCGGGGGCAACTTGCCGAAAAGTTCCTTTCCGTTCACAACCTTTTTTTACGTCAGTTCCAAATACTGCTTCGGGGAGCCCACTCCCGCCAATGCCAGTTGCCGTCTGTACGAATCATTCAAGCGCAGATCGCATCTCCCGGATGCGACCCAATGAATTTCCCTTGGAACCTGGATTCCCGGCAATTCATAACGATGGAGCCAAAAGGTTCTCTCTAAAGCAAGCAACAATCGAACTTTGACAATTTCCCGCTTGACGATCACCTCGTTATGATATAAGTTACACATAACGAGGTGATGAAACCATGGCAAGCATCGTCTTTCAAAAAGATACTCGTTCCGGAATCACCTATGCGTACGAATCCGTATCCTACTGGGACAAAGAAAAACGACAGTCCAGAGCGAAGAGAACATTGATCGGCCGACTGGATGAACACACCGGCAAGCTCGTTCCCACCGACGGCAGACGACGGAAGCAAAAGGACGAGCGGATACCGGCCGGACCAGGACCGGTTCCTGCCGCTCGAACAGCACGGCTTTTCTACGGAGCGACCTGGCTCCTCGACGCCATCGGCGAGAAACTGGGCATCACCGAAGACTTGAAGAGATGTTTCCCGAAGACCTTCAAGCAGATCCTGTCCATAGCCTACTACCTGATCCTGGAGGACAAGAACCCTCTCTACCGCTTCGAGAAGTGGAGCGCCCTGCACAAGCACCCCTGCGGAGAGAACATCGGCTCCCAGCGGAGCAGCGAACTCTTCGCGTCCATCACCGAAGAAGAGAAGCACGAGTTCTTCAAGCTGCAGGGGAAGAGGCGCATGGAGGGAGAATTCTGGGCTTACGACATCACATCCGTTTCAAGCTACTCGGAATGTCTCGGACAGGTCCAGTACGGCAACAACAAGGAGGACGACCGTCTGCCCCAGTTGAATCTGGCCCTTGTCTTCGGCGAGACCTCGGGCCTCCCCTTCTACTACCGCAAGCTGGCCGGAAACATTCCCGACGTCAAGACCGTGAAAACTCTTCTTGCGGAGCTGGATATTCTGGGATACTCCAAAGTCAAGCTGGTCATGGACAGGGGGTTTTACAGCGAGGACAACATAAACGCCCTCTTCAAGGAGCATGTCAAGTTCCTGATCGCGGGCAGGATGTCCCTCTCCTTTATCCAACAGAACCTGGAGCCCCTTTACGAGCGGTTCCGTTCCTACGACCACTTCAACGACAAGTACGAACTGTACTGTTATACGGTGCAGACGGAATGGAACTACAAGCAATACCGGCCGTACAAAGGTGATACCGTTTCAGAGCCCAGGCGCATCTACGTGCACTACTATTACAACATCGACAAGGCGGCGGAGGAAGAGAAGGCCTTCGACCGCCGACTGATCGCCCTCAAGAGCGAACTGGAGTCGGGAAAAAGAGTCCCGGAACACGAGACATCGTACCGCAGATTCTTCGAGATCACGACCACCCCGAAACGAGGCGTCAAGGTCGCCGTCAAAGCGGAGGCGGTCGCCAAGGCGAAGCGCTGGTTCGGCTTTTTCGCTCTCCTGTCCAACGAGACCATGGACGCCTCCACGGCTCTTGAACTCTACCGCAACAAGGATCTTGTGGAGAAGGCCTTCGGTAACCTTAAGGAGCGGCTCAACATGAGGCGTACCCTTGTTTCTTCGGAACAAAGCCTTGAAGGCAAGCTGTTCGTGGAGTTCATCGCCCTGATTTACCTGTCCTACATAAAGAAGCGAATGCAGGATGCGGGCTTGTTTAAGGACTACACTCTGCAAGGACTTCTGGACAAGCTCGATGTGATCGAATGTTTCGAACATCCTGGACAAAGGCTTCTTGTCGGTGAAGTTTTGGAGAAGCAACGCAAAATCTACGAGGCTATGGATGTCCAACCTCCGGCCTCGTTATGAGTGGGCGGGAATCTAGGTTGGAAGAGTCATATCCCACAAATCGGGCGCATTGCGCTCAGCCCATGCTTTTAAGCTTTGCGCTTTGCGAACGACGCAGCGTATTTCGCTGGTTTCCGCTGAATGCACCTCGATAAAAAAGGCTTTCTCTCTATTTTCGTTTCCCCTGTACCCTACAGCGTAATCCCATCGATTGTCCGTTGGCAGCAGCTCTCTCAGGTCCTCATCGATATCGACGCTGCCTGTTACGGAGCGCGGTTCTTTCGGGCGGATCCTCTCTCTGTTCGCGGGCGATACAGCCTGCAAACCATCCCGTAGCGTCAAATCAGGGCACGCTTTTACCGCCCTCCGAAACCGCGACTCACGATCATCCATCGGTGGACATCCTCACGGCTTCGGCAACTGTGTCGGATACGCGTCCGTTAAAGGCTGCCAGTCCGCCCCAGCCTGCTACGATCTCGTCCTCGTCGCCGGGATCGAGGGTTGAAATATCCTTGGCCTGAACACGCCCTTCTTCGTAATAAAAACTGTGCGTCTTGATTTCAAGGTGCAGCGCATGACCGATCATCTTGGATATTCCAGGATTGCCGCAGGGAAGGTCGAGCAGTCGCGAGATCATCTCGATCTTTTGGTCTTCTTTTATTTCCTGCCGCTTGATCGTCTCGATCGCCCACACAATATCCAGAACGTTCGAGGAGTGCGTCGTGATTGCAACTTTGTACCCCCGACTCAACATATCCAGTACCAGCCCCATGACGGCGAACGTTCCCATCGGGTGAAGCCCCATTTCCGGCTCTTCGAGCACCACCCATTCAATCTCTTCGCGCTTTGTTATTCTGCCTGCCGGTAGCAGCTCATAGCATCCAAGCAACAACGGAAAAAATTCTCTTTGTCCGGTGGACCATGCCATGTACGAAATCGCCCGGGTTGTATCGCCTTCCACATTCAGCCGTACTTCTTTTTGTCCGGCCGAAGCGCTGCGCGAAAGCGATGCTCCGTGAAAAAGACTTGAATTGAGAAGCTCTCGAATCGGTTCTTTTATTTTCTGTGCTACGGGAAAGAGGCTTTCTCTCTCCTTCATTCCTTCCAGATAGGTGCGTATACGCTCGCTGAAATTTTTGACGACGAAGGGATCTCTCGACGTATAGCCTCTATAGGGCTGAGGCCAACCTGTAAGCATCGTCAGCACTCTTTGCGCGGGAATGTAATAGACCGTCTCAGGATGAGCTTCTTCTTTGGGCATTCGGGGGGACGGAGCAGCATCTTTGCCATCGCCGAGAATACGGCTTTCGGATCTCCAAATATGTCCCATTCCTTCGCCGAAATACGCCTCCAACAGTTCGGGCTTACTTTTCTTATTCCAGTCCTGTCCGAACTGATTCATCGTGGTTTTAACATACTCCTGATCTCTGGAGAGCTTGAAAAGCTGCAAAAAAATACTTTTTCCCGTTCCCTGAGCGCCGACCAGAAGTGTAAAGTCTCCGAACTCAACGGACACATCCGCGAACTGGCCGACGTCCGAAACTCTGAAATTCATATCGTCCCCTCCTTCGAATCCGCGATCTCACATCTCATTGCACGTGTTTTCACAATCCACCCGTCAGGACGTTCCGCTTATCCCCCGTGTAGAAGTTGTCCGCGCAGAGGACCTCGTGGCCGTCGTTCAGCAGTCGTTCGCACAGGTGGGAGCCGAGGAATCCGGCGCCGCCGGTGACAAGGATTCGTTTTTTCATCGCGATGCTCCTTTGCAGTATTCTTCATAGCACGCGGAGAAGAACGGGTAGGTCAACGTGCCGTGAGGGCTGTTCCAAACTCTTTTCAGCAGCTCGCGGGAGCGTTCGAGGGGCGCTCCCATGCCGAAGTGACGGCAGGCGATCTCCTCAATATACGACTCGACGGAGTCGATGGTGATGATTCTGCAGAGTGCAAAGCAGTGAACTCTCGCGGGTGGCTGGTCGAACTGGAAAAGCCCCAGCCTGTGCAGTCTTCCGTCGATTTATGCGTTCCACAAGTCCGTGACGAAGACAAGCTTGTTCCGGTCGTCGTTCAGAGAGCGACGCGTTTCAAGAGTGTGTTGGAACGCCGGGTCCATTCTGTCGTAGACGTGGCCGAACTCGTGGTGAAGGATGTAGCGAAAGTTCGGGTTCGCCCCCTCCCGACCAGAGAGGCGGAGAATGACGACGTCGGCGGAATCCAAGTCGACGCGCGGCTCGCCCTCGTCGCGACGAAGCTCCACGCACCGGGTCGGTTCATGCGTATTCGCCGAAGGGGTGCCGCGCCGCGACTTCTTCTATCGATTCCGTTTCAAGAAGCGGAGCTACTCTTCCTGATAAGTGTTTCATAATCTCATTCCTCTGATAACAGGTTTTGCGTTGATTTTTTCATTAGATATTTATTATTATTCGATTAATATGTTTGCTTAAGAAACTCTATTTCAGGAGGTTTAACTCAACATTGAACTCGATTGCATCAAGTTCCTGCAAGGCCGACTCAATTTTTTCAGAGATTCCTTAAAGATAGATAGTGCTAATTATCTTTCACTTGATATATTTATTAATATTAAAAGAGCGTAGTTTCATTGAAAAGGTGTTTTTTGTTTTCTCATTAAATGCGTCAAAGAAAAAACAAACCATTGATTGGCTTGCTAATGTTGCAATTGCAGCACCCAAACCGCCTGAGACTGGAATAAGGATAATATTTAATGCAACGTTCGTGATTCCACCGCAAAGGGTTCTTAAAAAAAGAAGCTGTTGTAAATTTTCGCTCAGGTACCATTTGCCGCTCGCCACACCCAGTCCAACGAACACCCCCGCCCATATATGGATCATCAGAACGCTGGCGGACTGGCTGTATGCCTCTCCGTAGAGGAAGCGCACGATGTCGTCGCTCAGAAATGTCATCGGCAGCGCTACCGCAATCGCCATCCAAACCATCATATCGTAAAGCCGCTGAAGGCGCGAGTAGTACAGCGCTTCGCTCTGCTTCTTGGCGTTGAGGATGGCCGGGAAGAGGGACGAGCAGATGACCATGGGTATGAAATACCACGCCTCGCTGATGCGCACCGCCGCTGCGTACTGGCCGACCGCCTCGCTGTCCAGCATCTCTTTTATCATCACCTGGTCGATTTTCATGTACACAGCGACGACCATGCCGCTGAGGATGAGCGGCCAGCTATCCTTGAGGAGGCTCTTCGCCGTGTTCTGATCGAACGACCATGCACGCACCGAAAGCTTGTTCTGTCTGTAGAAAAAGACGAAGCCCGCCGCCAAGACGATGGTGTCTAAGAGGACGAGAAAGGCGAAGGCGGTCAGCGGCGCCCGGAGGAGGATGCATGCGATTTTGAGCAGGCTGAGCAGCGCCAGGCTGATGGTGTTGGCGAATACGACGTATCTGCTGAGCACTCTGCTCTGGAAGTAGAGATCGATGACGTTGAAGCTCTGGAAAACCGTCGCGGAGGCGACGATAAAGACGAGCGCGTTGGTGTAGGCGTCGTTGGATGTGAAATGGACGGCGGCGGCAAGCAGCAACATGACGGCCGCCGCGCCGAGGAGTTTGAGGCAGAACGCGGTTCCCAGAAGGATGTCACGCCTGCTCTCGTCTTTGACGAGTTCACGTACGAGTATGTTGTTGAGCCCCAGCGTGGCGATGACGGCGAAAAGGCCAACGAAGCTTTGGGCGTAGCTAAAGAGGCCGTACCGCTCAGGGCCGAGGTAGCGCGCGACCCAGACGCCGACAATTAAGCTGACAACCATGCGGAGGACCTTCTCGCCAAAGAGCCACGATGTGTTGGCGAAGTAGCGGCGGAAGCCCTGATGTTGTGCGAGTGCGGTAAGTCTGGCGATCATTGAGAGGCTCTTCATCCTTTCGCGTATCTGTTTCGAGTAATTTTATTACTCGAAACGTGAAAGGTCAAGCTGGGAAAAATATGTGTTAGGAAGTCGTTTTGAGAGGCGCTGCAAGTACTGTACGGTGTTTTATGAAAATCGTTCCTGCAGATTTGGAAAGTGTTGGGTATAATGCAAGGCGTTTCTATGTGAAAAATATAGCGAGCTGTGCGAGATGGTTCCATGTCGCTGAAAACGAAAACCTTTCGGGAGTTGATCGTGTATGCGCATTTGCGTGGTGGGAACCGGGTACGTCGGGCTTGTGACGGGGGCGTGCTTCGCGGAGGTGGGGAACGACGTCTGCTGCGTGGACGTGGACGAGCGGAAGATCGCGATGCTGCAGGAGGGGCGTATCCCGATCTACAAGCCGGGGTTCGAGGAGATCGTCAAGAGGAACGCGTCGTGTAGGGAGGGCTGCGCTTTTCGACGAGCCTGAAGGAGGGGATGGCGCGCGCGCTCTTTATCTTCATCGCGGTGGGGACGACGCTGCGGGTGAAGGAGATCGTGGGCGAGCAGGTGGCGCTGCGCGGGGGGCGGACCTGGAGTTCGACGTGGCCTTCTGTCCGGAGTTCCTGAAAGAGGGGACGGCGGTGGAGGACTTCATGAAGCCGGACCGGATCGTGATCGGGACGGAGAACAACCGGACGGCGGAGCTGCTGAAGGAGCTGTTTTTCCTGTTCACGATGCGGGAGAACCGGATGCTGTCGATGTCGATTCCGTCGGCTGAGCTGACGAAGTACGCGGCGAACGCGATGCTCGCCACGCGGATCAGCTTCATGAACGAGCTGGCGCGCTTCTGCGAGCTGGTGGGCGGCGACGTGGACCAGGTGCGCCAGGGGCGCGTCTTTGCGCGTACGACCCGGTGGCGAGGGAGAATGCGCGTGGGCGCCTGTCGGAGTGGAGCGGTTTGATAGAGTACTGCGGTTTGATAGAGTACTAAGGAAAGACGCTCCACGGGGGAGCGCCTTTCGGATTGGATTTCTTTTCTTCTCAGGGTGGATGCCAGGCAATCAGTGTGCCGTAGGGTGGTCTTCTCTGCGGATTTTTTCGAGCTGTTCGGGGGTGATTTCCGCATACGCGAGAATTTTGTCGTCCGGCTCTCCCGCCGCGAGCATTTTACGAGCCATTTGGATTTTATTGAGTGCAATGCCTCTTGCAATACCTTTTTCCATGCCTTTTCTCTCCATCAGGCTTACGTACATGTCGCCGGCCTCCTTTCTGCTTTCAAGCTCTTCTTCCCATAAGCGACGACCAAACGGACGATTTTTCCGTTTGTCCGGCGGAAACATGCCGGAGGCTTCGCGCTGTCGATCGCTCGCGTCATCGCAGCGAAGCGGAGGGGATAGGCGGCATGCATCTGGCCGCAACCGTCCCAAACGTTGTTGTCTTCAATATGCATCACGCCTTCGATGAACCAGAGGAGGGGCATTTTCTCCTCGTGGCTCCAGCCGCGTTTGTTCAGTTCGGCGAGCAGAATCTTCATGTAGTCCAGCTTGCGGACGTCGTTGCTCCGCTGCTTCCATGCCTGCATTCCGGCGTAGTGGGCGAGGTCGAAGGGGTTGTCGCTCTTTGTAGACCCCTCCGTCTGGTCGGCGGGTATGGGCTGAACCAGGATGGCAAGCCCGGCGACGGGGCGGAGCATGTTGTAAAAGGAAACGCTCAGAAACTCTTTCCAGAGTTCGCCTTCGGAGCGTCGTTCATTCTCGTTGGCGGGCTGTCCGTCTGTTTGCCGTCGGTCACGCTGTCGCCTCCTTCGTCGGGTCAATGATAGCATCCGCCGGGGAAAACGGAAGGTCTGCTGTCGGAAAATACGGTGAACGGCGGGTGCGGGGAATGTGGAAGGAAAATGCGCTCCCCGGGGGGAGCGCATTTTGTGTCAGCGAGCTTCCTGTCCGAGACGTTCTTTGAGTTGAGTGAGTTCTTCACGAGATATTTTGGCATAGGCAAATATCTTCTCATCCGGTTCTCCCGCTTCCAACATCGTGGAGGCCGTTTCCTCTCTGGTGACCTCTTCGATCGATGTGATGTACGGCATGTGTGTCTCCTCCGGGAAGTATCAGCAGGTTTCCTGTCGAAGGTTTTTCTTGAGTTCGGCGAGTTCTTCGGGGGAGATCTGCGCGCAGAAAAGAATTCTTTCGTCCGAATCGCCTAATTCGAGCATCCTAGCCGCTATTTCAAGTCTGGTTTCAGCTATGGTTTCAATTCTCGTTTCCTCTCTGGTAACCTCTTCGATCGATGTGACGTACGGCATGTGTATCTCCTCCTTTTTTGCCATCGCACGCACTTCTCCGACGAATTCGTTTCTTGCCTTGGAGCCGGAGAAGGCCACGACCCAGTCGACGAAGTAGAAGAGCGCCTCAAGCTCCTTGGCCGTATAGCCTTTTGCTATTCCAAGGCGCAGGAGGGCGATTTTGAAGAGCTTTTTCGTCTCGTCGTTGCTCCGTTTTCTTCGGGTCGAAGAGATTGGCGAGTTCTTCTTCGAGGAAGGCGGGCTCCCGGCTCCAGTCGATCAGGGGGTGCAGTTCCGGAAAGTGGAAATCGACCATGGGCCGGAAGAGCGTGTGTATGGAGCGCTTCCATATTTCGTCGTTGAATTCGGGCACGGAATCGCCTCCCTTTCGAGAGCAATTATAGCGCTTCAGGGGAGAAAACGGAAGATTTGTTGTCGGAAAATACGGTGAACGAGCAGGTGTGCATCGGGCTGTGTTGACTTCGTTTTTCCGAGTTGGTGTCACCGTAGACGAGGACCATGTCCGGTTCTTCTTGGAAAATGCCCGTATCCGGAGGAGGCTTCGAGCAGATGACTCTTAAAAGACGCTCTTTGTAATTGCGACGCCCGAGTCTTCCGACGGAGTAAGTTGCGAAAGAATGTATCCGCCTGAGAGCATTATTTCGAGAATGATGGGCGAACTCCTTTCCTCATTATTGGTTCTGGATCGCATCGATAATCCAGAGCTTCAAACCCTCGTCCTCGTCGTCTTCGATGAAGTCGGTGATGATCTCCAGCAGCAACGCCTTGCCGATTCTTCCCGCTGCTACGTGAGCGCTGATATTCTCCATCTCGCGGATGAACTTTTCGGTGCAGTACAAATAGCCGTTCTCCAGCAACATCTTGGCGTGTCGGTGCTTCTGCGGCGCTTCCGTGAATCTCCCGCAACGCAGGAGAGGCGCGGGGAGGTTCGAGTATCGTCCGTTCGAACGCTGCCATGCGGAACTGGCGTTCAAGCTCGCGCTTGCTCCATCGCTCCCGCACTGCCATCCGCAGATAGAACTCCCTCTCTTCCGCCGACTTTGATTGTGAGAGAATAATCATGTTGTGGGTCCATGGTAAAACTCTCACCAGTGGCGAGAGTTTTTTATCATTCTGATAAGTATGAAAAAAATTGCGCATTCGCCAGAGGTTCTGTGCGGAGAAACCCCGCAGAGACGGCTCGTTCCGGGCGATAAACGCCGAGAGTCGAAGGATCGTTCCTTTGCCCCAACCATCGTTCTGGATCCTTTGATGCAAATGTTCACCTATGTGCCAGTAAAGATCGATCAGTTCCGTATTCACGGCCTGCAAGGCACGCCCGCGTGCGCTCCGAATGAGTTCGACTACTTCGGAGAATGACTCCTCCGAAACGGTCTTTCCAAGGATGGAAGGCTCTCTATCCCTCATGTTTTTCGTTCCCCTCGACGACGGAAGATATTCGTTTCCTTCCTAATAAATAGCTGCACCTCTGTTGTGTTCCCATTATAGTAGCACCCCTCGCACGATCTCCGCAGCGCGTTGCACAGACGCCTCGTCGTTCGCGGTCGAGGCGGGGAGGTTGAGGCCCTGTTCGTAGATTCGTTCGGCGTTCGGGCAGGGGAAGGGAGCGTGCTGTTGCAGATAGGGGTAGGTATGCAGCGGCGAGAAGATGCGCCTCGTCGGGACGGGACGCCGCGTTCGCGAAGCGCTTCCTGAAGCGCGGGCACGATCACCTCGTCGCCCGCCCCTATGCCAAGCTCCAAGAGGGCGATGTGGATCGCGGCAGTGCCGCTCTGCACGGCGACGGCTGCGGGCGCTCCAAGATAACGGGCGAAGCGTTCCTCGAACTCCGGCACGAACGGCCCGGCGGTGGAGACATAGGTGGAGTCGACGCATTGAAGCAGCATTTCTTTTTCCCGTTCGCCGAGGTTCGGCGCGTCAAGCAGTAGGGGCATTTCGTTCACCTTCCTTTCCGCCTCGGTTTGAAGTCGAAAACTTCGGCTTCAAAGCTGCCGCGGCGAGCACGTCGCAGACAAAACCAAGGTGAACATTCATTCATCGGTCTCCGAGCATTGAAGGGCCGCCGACGCCGTCCATTCGTTCAGCTTCCGTTGCAATTCTTCCTTTCCCGGAAGATAAAGCATGTATTCGCGAGCATGAATGTTCGACTTCTCCGGCAAGGTGATTTCCACCAACGATTCGTTCTTCTTCTTGCACAGGACAATTCCTACTGTCGGATTTTCTCCTTCAAGCTTGAGAAAACGATCGAAGAAATTCACATACATCTGCATCTGTCCAAGATCCTGATGCGTCATCTTGCCTATTTTCAGATCGATCAGCACGTAGCATCGGAGCAACCGGTTATAGAAGACGAGATCAACGAAAAAATGCTCCTCGTCCAAGGTGATTCTTTTCTGGCGAGATTCGAAAAGAAAGCCTTTTCCCAATTCCAGCAGAAACTGCTCAAGACGGCTTATAATAGCAGCTTCCAAATCCGATTCGGAATAACGAGCCTGCTCCGAAAGCCCAAGAAACTCCAGAACGAACGGTTCCTTCAAAAGATCGTCCGGACGAGCCACTACTTGCCCTTCTTTCGCCAAGCGGAGGATACCCTCTTTATCGCGGCTGAGAGCCAGCCTTTCATACAGGCCGCTGTCGAACTGCCGTCTTAATTCAGGCAGAGTCCAGTCCTGATCGGCGGACTCTATCTCGTAAAAACTCCGCTCTTCAGGATTCTTAATCCCCATGAGAAAGATGTAGTGCGTCCAACTCAGGCGGAATTGAGGCGAAGGAGAAAAGTCCTCGGGAGAATCTGCGGCTGTCGAGCTAATAAATCGGGGGGAGAGAGTGTTTCCCGTAAATTGCCCAATGTCGGATTGGGCAATTGGAAGACGATCCCGATAGGCAAGAAAGAAGCGCCGCATATACTCCAAGTTGCTTTTCGAAAAACCTCTTCCAAACTCCGAGGTAAGCTGCTCCGAGAGATTCTTGATAAGCTCCTTCCCGTAGTTCGCCCGGCTCTCTCCCTGCTGTTCATGTTCAAAAATATACCGCCCGATTTCAAAATTCGTCAGTACTTGAAGAGAATTTACTCCCTGTACAACAGCTTTGCGCGACGAAAGAAGCAGATCGCGAACTTTCCGAAACAAAGCGTCTTCAAATGGTTTTGTGTTCACCATCGACATCCTCCGTCATACGGCGCCCCGGTCAGGAGCCCCCCCGTTACGAGAATCGCTGCAATTGTAACGTACTGGAATCTATACGTTGTAGATGCCGCTCTTGTAAAGCGACCTGCGTTCTTTCATCCACTCGACGGTGCGCGCCAAGCCCTCGTCGAGCGGCACATCCGCTTTCCATCCCGTGAGGGCGTGCATCTTGCCGGGGTTGGAGAGCAAGCGCTCCACTTCGCTCTTCGCCGGGCGGACACGCTGTTCGTCGGAAACGATCTTCACCTCGCGTCCCATTATATACGCAATCTTGGCGACCAGGTCGCCTATGGAGATCTCGCTCCCCGTGCCTAGGTTCACCGTCTCACCCACTGTTTGGGGCGAAGCGGCTGCGGCGAAGAAGCCGGAGACCGTGTCCGAGACGAAGGTGAGGTCGCGGGTGGGGGTGAGGTTCCCGAGCGAAAGGGTCTCCTTCCCGTCGAGTATCTGCGAGATAACGGTGGGAATGATTGCGCGCGCCGACTGCCGGGGGCCGTAGGTGTTGAAGGGGCGCACGACGGTGACGGGGAGACCGAACGAGCGGTGGTAGGAGAGCGCGAGAAAGTCCGCGGACGCTTTGCTCGCCGCGTAGGGGGACTGCGGGTTGACCGGATGCGCCTCGTCGATGGGGACGTACTGCGCAGTGCCGTAGATCTCGCTGGTGGAGGTGTGGATAATACGCCCGACATTGCACTCCCGCGCTACCTGAAGGATATTGTATGTGCCTTCCACATTGGTGCGGACGTACGCCAGCGGCGAGACGTAGGAATACGGTATGCCGATGAGCGCGGCGAGGTGGAAGACTGTCTCGCACCCTTCCACGGCGGACTTGACGAGGTCGTAGTCGCGGACGTCGCCGGAGATAATTTCGACCGAGTTACGGCAGGGGGAGTCCTCGAGCCACCCCCAGAGATTGCGCGAGTTGTAGCGGACGAAGGCGCGTACTTCGTGCCCCTTATGTACCAGTTCTTCGACGAGGTGCGAGGCGATGAAGCCGCCCGCGCCGGTGACGGGTGTTTTCATGGGTTCACCAACTTTTACGGATTTGTGTTTCTTTTCAAAGCATGTCGCCATGGCATGGGATAAACCTTCGACGACAGGTACCATACAAAGAGGAACGTAAGAAGATGCATCAGGGATGTCGCTTGAGCCGCTCCTACTGCGCCGTTCCATCGAATAAAGAAATAGTTGAAAAAAATGTTGATTATGGCTCCCATGAACGTTACCATCGCAAGCAAATGGGTTTTCTCGATGTAAAAGATGTAGTTGACTACCATGTAATACGCTCCGGAGAAGGCATACCCCAACGCGATCCATACGACGTACATCGAGGAACCTTGAAATTGCACGCCAACCAGCACTCTCATCATAAAAGGAGCCAATGCGCCTAAGATGATTGCAGCGCTTATGATAACAAAAAAGTACAGATAGGTGAATTTGACGATCTTGATCTTTTCCTGTTCCGAGTTCATATTCAGCTTCCGGAACAGCCAAGGGACGTAGGCCTGATTAAAGGCGGTCGCTGCAAGGCCGATGACCGTGCCTATCTGGTAGCCGACGGTGTAGAGCCCCGTATCCGCAATTCCGACCATGCGTGTTATGAAGAGCCTGTCGATGGAAGTGTTCAGGATGCCCGCCAAGGTGTGAGGAATCAGCGGTATACCGAAGCAAAGGGCGTGGGAGAGACAGGTTTTGTCGAAGCTGAAAACGAGCCATTGCTTTCGAACGAGGATATACAAACCTGCGCATGCGAAAAGAACGGATACGAAAACTCTCGACAAGACTCTGCCCTGCCACCCCATACCGAGAAGCACGACGAACAGAAGCGCGCCCCCAACTTCGGAGAGTGTGCGGGCGTTCTGGAAAATGCCGTAGGAGCGGGGTTGTTCTCTCACCTGCCATGATACTTGTACGATCTGCGGCAGAAGAGTGCCCAAGGCGACCACCGGAACAGCCCACATCCATTCCGAAGGGAATGTGAAGAGCGCGGAGAGAGGAGTTCTGAAGATGCCGAAGATTGCGCATGCAACAACCCAAGTCGCGAGAGAAAAAATGATCACAGTTCCCATGTACTTGGCCGAATCGAATCGGTCAGGGGCGAAATAGGCCCTGGAATATGCTCCATGTGCGTTCATTCCTATGAATGGCATAAACAGGGAGACCATCACTCCGAAGACAGCGACGATACCGTAGTCGTCCGGAGTGAGATAGCGCGTCATCACAGGAAGCAGAAAGAACGGGATGGCGCTGTTGATCAGCGAGAAAAAACCGTATGTTCCGGCCGCGCGAAAGAGACTGGATGTTAATATTTGAGGCGCAAGAGCGAAGGTTCGAGATACTTGGTTAGTCATGGTAAGGGGTTCCGAGCATGATCGAGATGATTTTCTCGCCCGCGTTGCCCTCGCCGAAGAGATTTTCGGGACGTGGCGCTGAGGCGAGCGCTGTAGTTATAGTGTGCGCGATCCGTTCGGCGTCGGGATCGCACAGCAAGTTCCACCCCTCCTCGACGAGTTCGCGCCAGCCTGTGTCGGGCATGAGGACGACGGCCCGCTTCCCGGCGTAGTAGGCTTCCTTCTGGTAGCCGCCGCTGTCGGTGACGACTGCCGCGCAGTCTTGCGTGAGCGACATGAGGTCGAGGTAGCCTATGGGGTCGACGACGCGGAGGTGCTGTATGCTGTTTTCGAGGCCGAACTCGGCGATGCGCTTGCGGGTGCGCGGGTGGAGCGGGAGGAGAATCTCAAGGCCGCTCTCCGTGTGCGCGCGGGTCGTCGGTATTGAAGTCGCGGTGGATGGTGGCGACGATGTAGGCGTCTTTTTCGAGGCCGAAGCGTGTTCGCGTTTCCTCCGGAGTGAAACGATGGCGCATTTTGAGGTAGGGGTCGTACATGACGTCGCCGGGTACCGCGACGCCGTTGGTGATGCCTTCGCGCGCGAGGTTGCGGGCGGCGAGGTTTGAGCAGCAGAAGAGCTGTGCGGAGATGTGGTCGACGAGGACGCGGTTGATCTCTTCGGGCATGTCCTTGGGCTGCTGGCGGATGCCCGCTTCGACGTGGGCGACCGGTATCTTGAGCTTGGATGCGGCGAGCGCCCCGGCGACGGTGGTGTTGGTGTCGCCGTAGACGAGGACCATGTCCGGTTTTTCTTGCAGGAGGAGGGCCTCGAACTTGACGAGGACGTCGGCGGTCTGCTGCGCGTGGCTTCCGGAGCCGACTCCGAGAAAGTGGTCGGGCTGCTTCATATCCAATTCTTGGAAGAAGACGTCGGACATGTTGGCGTCGTAGTGCTGTCCGGAGTGGACGAGGACGTGTTGCCACGCGTTCCGTCGGCGGACTTCGGCGCCGACGACGGCTTCTTTGATGAACTGCGGGCGAGCGCCCACGAGGGAGACGATCTTTTGCACGGTTGTTCCTCCTGAGTTTTACTTTCGAGTAATTTTATTACTCGAAATGCGTTCTGTCAAATGGCGGGTGCGGAGTGCGCTCATCTGTAAATTCCTTCGCGCAGCCTTTTCCCGATATCAATACGGCTGTAGTATTTTCTGATAAGAGAGTCGTCGGAAAAAAGTTCTTTTGGATCTTCGAATCCCAGAACGCCTGTTTCAAGTACCATTCTGTGCGATTGCTCGCAGATTGAATGAAGGAGGCTCAGTAGGAAGCCGAATTTTAGGCGATATCATGTCCGAATGAGTTCCAGCGGGGAAGTAGGTTACGCTCTCATACCACCTACGAGGGGGAATTCCTCTTAAGAGAGGCAGAGCGTTGGATTGAGCGAGAATTTTGATTTCGCTATCAAGCCGATTGCGAAATGCAACCTCGAGAATGTGCAGCAGAGAAAGCAGCTTTGAAGACGCTTCCATCATCGCGAGGTACAAGGCAAGACAGTCTCGATCATCGGAACATTTTAAAACGGATCGATATGCGCTTGTCCTCGGAGAAGAAAATATTTTGTCCATTGAGAATTCTTCAAGCATGTTTTCGTCCTCTTTTAAAATTTGACAACAAGCTTCTGTTGGGCTATACTTTTTCCAGCGAGTGTGTCAAGCTCGTATCGGGTTCATCTGCAAGCCTCCCTCCGTTTCTGCGGACGGAGGCTTGCTTTTTTGTTCTTGAGACGTCTTTTTCCCCGATAGTATATTCTGTTCGATTGCTCTACCGCCGGGATCGTCCTTGTACGGCGACGGCGCTTCCGGTGCGCGAGGACTCGTACGCGGCCTCGATGATCTCCACGCTCTTGCGGCCTTCGCGGCCTGTGAGAAGCGGTTCGGCCGTGCCGTCGAGGACGTCGGCGACGTGGCGGTAGTAGGGGAGGTGCCCGAAGCCGTAGACGCTGGGCGGGTTGGTGTTCGCCTGCTCCACTTCGGCGTCCATCGGGTGGGAGTCGGCGAACTGCCAGTGTTCGATTGTGTTGAGGGCGACGCCGGCGACCCGGACGGTTCCGCGTTCGCCCAATATGACGAGGCTGCCTTCGAGGTTCTTGGGGTAGGCGAGGTTGGTGACGTTGATGCTGCCCAGCGCGCCGCTGCGGTACTTGAGGTTGACGACGATGCTGTCTTCGGCCTCGACGCGGCGGGCGAGGGTGGCGGCGAATGCGTGGACGGATTCCACCGCGCCGCCCATCCACTGGATCATGTCGACGTAGTGGGATGCCTGGTTGCTCAAGGCTCCGCCGTCGAACTCGCGGGTTCCGCGCCACTTCGCCTGGTCGTAGTAGTCCTGCGGGCGAGTCCAGTAGACGTTGCTGGAGAGCATGTAGAGCCGTCCGAAGCGCCCCTCTTCGAGCGCCCGGCGGACGAGGCGGATGGTCTTGTTGAAGCGGTTCTGCTTGACGACGAAGTAGTGGACGCCATGCTCGTCGCAGGCGTCGATGGCGCGGTCGACGGAACTCAGGCTGGTTCCGGCGGGTTTTTCGGAGAGGGCGTGGACGCCCCGCCGGGCGGTCTGTTCGACGTGGTCGGGGTGGAGTCCCGACGGGGTGCAGATGGAGAGAACGTCGGCGCGGACGGCGTCGAGCATGGAACCGATGCTCGGGAACGCCTGGCAGCCTGTCTTCTCGGCGACTGCGCAGGCGCGGTCCGCTACTGGGTCGCAGCAGGCGACGAGCTTGGCGCGCCCCTCTTTTTCGAGTTCCGCGAGCGCGTCGACGTGGTTTTTGCTGATCCGGCCGCAGCCGGCGAGTGCGAATGAGTACATGACGAGGCCTCCGTGATTTTTATAACGATACGACGTTGTCGCGCTTGACGCCGCCGTAGACGTTTTTGGTGTCGAGGACGAGCTGGGCGTTTCGGGCGACGAGGTCGTAGTCTACGCCCTTTTTGTGCGCGGTGGCGACGAGGACTGCGTCGTAGACGCGCAGCATATTGTCGTCGAGCGCGAGAGAGGCCTTTTTGCCCTCGGGGCGCTTCGCGACCGGGCAGTAGGGGTCGGAGTAGTCGACGAGGGCGCCTTTGCGCTCCAGTTCGTCCCATACCTTGAGGGCGGGGGATTCGCGCAGGTCGTCGATGTCGCCCTTGTACGCGACGCCGAGGAGGAGGATTCTGCTCCCCTTCAAGGCTTTGCGCCGGTCGTTGAGCAGGTCCTGGAGGCGCGAGACGACGTAGGCGGGCATTTCGTCGTTGATGTCGCCGGCCATTTCGATGAGGCGGGTGTGGTAGTCGTGGGCGCGGGCCTTCCACGTGAGGTAGTAGGGGTCGATGGGGATGCAGTGTCCGCCGACTCCGGGGTCGGGGTAGAAGGGGACGAAGCCGAACGGCTTGGTGGCCGCCGCCGCGATGACCTCCCAGACGTTGACGCCCATCTTGTGGCAGATGACGGCCATTTCGTTGGCGAGGGCGCAGTTGACGATGCGGAACGTGTTTTCCAGAATTTTGGTCATCTCGGCCTCCTTGGGGCTGGAGACGGTGAAGACGGGGGCTTCGAGGACGGCCTCGTAGAGCGCGCGGGCGGCCTGCGTGCACGCGGGGGTGCAGCCGCCGACGACCTTGGGGGTGTTCTTGGTCTTGTAGAGGAGGTTGCCGGGGTCGACGCGCTCGGGGGAGAAGGCGAGGTGAAAGTCCTTGCCGACGGTGAAGCCCTTCGCCTCGAAGATGGGTTTGAGGACCTCTTCGGTGGTGCCGGGCCAGGTGGTGGATTCGAGGACGACGAGCATGTCCTTGTGCGCGTACCCTGGATTCCCGCCCACTCATAACGAGCCCGGTGGGGGAACATCAAGAGCCGTGTAGATAGGGCATCCTGAACAACCCGTAAAGCCTTGTCAGAACTGGAAAAGAAGCGGTTTTCACGGTAAAATGGTGCAGGAAAAAGGGTATATGAGCCCCGAAAACCTTGCTGAGAGCGTGGGATGGATGTG
>Ga0334887_1002983_pt1 | contig 17764 bp, 16 predicted proteins | sample GraSluR1_MG_10_FD_207217 | JGI IMG/M metagenome (GOLD analysis project Ga0334887, IMG submission 207217) | Sludge microbial communities from methane-producing bioreactor in Wageningen University, Netherlands - Granular Sludge_18_07-R1 | ecosystem: Engineered > Bioreactor > Anaerobic >...
TTCACCTCGCTGCTGACGATCCCGGTCTTCTCGCCGATGTGGGTCTACGCGATCGCTATCGCGGTGGCCTTCGCCGTCGCGATGACGCTGGTCATCATCTCCGATTACCGCACCCCGGAGCAGAAGGCCGAAGCCAAGGCGGCCCTCGAACAGGCCGAAGCCGATGAGGCACTGGCTGCCCGTCATGAGGCTGCTGCCGTGGCCGCCCCGATTGCTGCTCCCGCCGGTTCGGGTGGCGTTGCCACCGCCGTCGCGCCGGCCCCCGCGGCCGTCGCCCAGGCCACCGACGAGATCGCCTCGCCTGTGGCCGGCCATGTTGTCAGCCTGGACGACGTCGCGGACAAGGTGTTCGCCTCTCGTGCGCTCGGCGAGGGCGTGGGCATCGTGCCCACCGACGAGCGTGTCGTCTCCCCGATCGCGGGGACGCTGGTGACGGTCGCCAAGACCGGCCATGCGTTCGGCATCAAGAGTGATGATGGCGTCGAGGTGCTCGTCCATATCGGTATCGACACCGTGCAGCTGGACGGCAAGGGCTTCCAGGTCGCCGTGGCGAAGAAGCAGCGGGTCAACGTCGGCGATCTGCTCGCCACGGTCAACCTGGACACCGTCAAGCAAGCCGGTTTCGATACCACCGTCATGCTGACCGTGACCAACACCGCGGCCTTGTCGGCAGTCACTCCGCACACCGGTATTGACGTTTCGGCCGGACAGACCGTCATCGATGTCGAACATTGATAAGAATGGTGCTACCACTCAGCTACGGCAGCCCGGGATCGTAATCACCGATGACAAGATCCCCCAGTCAAAGGATGAAGATATGAGTACTATTCCAACCCATCAGATCCTGCACGGTATTGGGGTTTCTGCCGGTACGGCGGCCGGACCCGCCGTACTGGTTGTGCCGGCCCCGGGTGTGGACGCCACCGAGCCACCCAGCACCGATGCCGCCGCTGACGGTCAGCGGGTGCGAGATGCCATGAAGGCTGTGTCGGAGGCACTGCTGGCCAAGGCCGAGCACGCGCCCAAGACGTCCAAGCCGATCCTCGAGGCGACAGCTCAGCTGGCGCGCGACCGTGGGCTGGCCAAGTCGGTCGACAAGGAACTCAAGAAGGGCACCGGTATCACCAAGGCCGTGCACAATGCGGTCGAAGAGTACGCGGTGATGCTGACCCAGATCGGCGGATACATGGCCGAGCGCGTCACCGATCTCTACGACATCCGCGACCGGACGATCTGTCAGCTGCGCGGGCTCCCGGCCCCCGGCGTCCCGGATCTGCAGACGCCGTCGATCCTGGTCGCGCACGATCTGGCTCCGGCCGAGACCGCGACGCTGTCGAAGGACACCGTGCTGGGGATCATCACCGAAGCCGGTGGCCCGACGAGTCATACCGCGATTCTCGCCGCCCAGCTCGACATCCCGGCCGTTGTTCAGGCCAAGGGTGCCGAGGTCATCGTCGCCGGCTACCGGGTCGCCCTGGATGGCGGAGTCGGCGAGGTTATCGTCTCCCCGACCGACGCCGAGGTCGAGCTACTTGCCGAGCGGTCCCGCCGCCGGGCGGCAGCCTTGGCCGGCTCCAGCGGCGAGGGTGCAACCCGCGATGGCCACAAGGTGGCGCTGTTGGCCAACATCGGCACCGCCGACGATGCCCGCAAGGCCGCCGGTTACGATCTCGAGGGTTCCGGACTCTTCCGCACCGAGTTCCTCTTCCTGGAACGCGATCAGGCTCCGACGCTCGCCGAGCAGACCGCAACCTACACCGAGGTGCTGAAGGCGTTCGGTGACCGCCGAGTCGTCGTGCGGACCCTCGATGCCGGGGCCGACAAGCCGCTGGCGTTCGCCGATCTCGGTCCCGAAGACAACCCGGCTCTGGGACGCCGCGGTCTGCGGCTGAGCATGGTCCGCGAAGACCTGCTCGACACTCAGCTGCAGGCTCTGGCTGCCGCCTATGAGGCGACCGGAAAGACCGCTGACCTGCGGGTCATGGCACCGATGGTTGCGACCCTGGACGAGGCGAAATGGTTCGCTGAGAAGGTGCGCCCGCTCGGTCTGCCGAAGGTCGGCATCATGGTCGAGATTCCGAGCGCGGCGATCATGGCTGACAAGTTGCTCTCCGTGATCGATTTCGTGTCGATCGGCACGAATGACCTGTCCCAGTACACGCTTGCCGCCGACCGCATGCAGGGCGCGCTGGCGCCCCTGCTGAGCCCTTGGCAGCCGGCACTGCTGGCCATGGTGAAGAGCACCTGCCTGGGCGGACGAGCAACCGGCAAACCAGTGGGTGTGTGCGGCGAGGCCGGCGGCGATCCGCTGCTCGCCTTGGTGCTGGTCGGCTTGGGGGTGTCGTCGCTGTCGATGGCTCCGAGCAAGGTCGCCACCGTGCGCGCCGCGCTGCGTCTGCACGACTACTCCACCTGCCAGCAGATGGCCGCCTTCGCTGTCGACGCGCCGACAGCCGGCGACGCCAAGGTTGCTGTCGAGACCCTGGTGGCACCGGCCCTGCGAGATCTGTTGTGATCTGACAGGCATTCCACACGAATATCGGGTGTGGTTATGGTTCGTTGAGAGCCATAACCACACCCGATATTTATGTGGCTTCGGCCGATGGGCCTGACTGCGGATAATTCGGTCGCCGGCTGGTCATTTGAGTTGGTGCACGGGATCTTCGTGCATGAGGCGCGAAAAATACTCCTGTCCGGAATCTATCGCGGAGCATCTCATGAAACCCGCTGCCACGGTTGACCAGTCGATCCTGGAGGATTATCCTGATGCGAGCCTCTCATACAGAGATGTCCGAGATAGGATCACATGCTTGCATCAACACCCGTTTTCGACACCCTTGCGTTCCCTTCCCGCGCCCAACTTGGCGAGGGACCGGTGTGGGATGGCGCCCAGTTGCATTGGGTCGACATTCTGGGACGCAGACTGTTTTCGTCCGACCTGGACGCGGCCGTCACGCGCACGACCGACCTGCCGCAGATGCCCGGCTTCGCAGTGCCGGACATCGCAGGTGGCTGGCTCGCGGGCTTTCCCGATGGCCTGTGGCGCAGCAACGTGGCGCTCACCGAGTGGGAGCAGCTGTGGCACGCCCCGCACCCGCTGGAAACCCACCGGATCAATGACGGCAAGACCGATCCCCAGGGCCGGGTGTGGTTCGGATCGATGACCTACGCCGAGGTCGATCCCCTGTCCGCGCTCTACCGGCTGGACGGTTCCGGGGTCACCGAGGAACTGGCACATGTGACGACCTCCAACGGTTTGGATTGGTCTCCCGATCACCGCACGTTCTATTACACCGATTCGATTCCGCGAGTGATCTGGGCGTTCGATTACGACGAGGCCAGCGGCGATATCAGCAACAAGCGCGAATTCGCCCGCGATCCCGCCGGCTATGTGCCTGATGGCGGATGCATCGACGACGACGGCTGCTTCTGGTCGTGCAAGTGGAATGGCTCCCGGATCGTGCGTTACACACCTGACGGTCGCACCGATCTGGTGTGGGAGCTTCCCGTGCATAACCCGACGAGTTGCACATTCGTCGGCCCCGATCGTTCGGTGCTTGCCATAACATCCGCCCAATCCACAGATCCGTCGTGCGCCAGCGAATTCGATGGTGCCGTACTGCTGATTCAGACAAGAACGGCCGGGCCGACGATGACCCTGGCCCGGTCCAAATAGGAGGAAAGATGATTCATCAATTCAGCCGCCGCAGTCTGCTTCAAGCAGGACTGGCGATGGGAATCGCGGGTGTGGCCGCCGGATGCTCGACTGCGGGCAGCGGCGGTTCAGGCGGCTCCGCATCCGTCTCGGGCGCCACGCACATGGTGGCGCCGGTCGATGGCAAACTCATCGTCGGCCTCGCCAACGGCTGGGCCGGCAACTCATGGCGTTCGCAAATGGTCGCCGAGTTCAAGTACGCGGCAGAGAACAAGTTCGCCGACGATATCTCGCGCACCATCATCACCGATGCGAATCAGTCGGTCGATCAGCAGATCTCGCAGATCAATGACATGATCACGGCCGGCGCGAACCTGATCCTCATTGATGCGGCGAGCGCGACCGCCCTGAGTGGTGTCGTGCAGCGAGCCCAGGAGGCGGGCATTCAGGTCGTCTCGTTCGACAACGCCGTCGAGAGCGAATACAACATCATCATCAACACTGACGCCTCCGAGTTCGGCCAGATCGGCGGAGAATGGCTTGCCGGCGTGCTGTCCAGTGGTGACGAGGTCTTCATGCTCGACGGCGTCTCCGGCACGCCGATTGACTCGAGCCGCGCAGGTGCAGCCCGCAAGGCCTTGGAGGCCAAGGGCATCACGATCGTGGCGAACGCCGCTGGCGACTGGGATCAGGCGAAGGCCCAGGCGGCCACCGCGAACCTGCTGTCCGCCAACCCCAATGTGAAGGGCATCTACTCCCAGGGCGGTGCCATGTCACTGGGCGCGATCGAGGTGCTGGAACAGCGCGGGCTCGACGTGCTGCCGATCCCGGGCGAGGGGTACAACGGCTTCTTGAAGAAGTGGAAGGAACTGCGGGACGCCACCGGCTGGGACTCGATCGCTCCCTCACAGTCTCCCTCCCTCTCGGTGACGGCGCTGGAGTACGGCATCAAGGCGCTTCGCGGCGAAGACCCCGGGCAATCGGTCGCAGTCAAGCTGGACGTCATCGACAAGGACAATCTTGACGAGAACGTGCGCCCCGACATGTCGGACGCGATGTTCCTGCCCACCAGCCTGCCCGACGACATTCTGCACGATCTCTTCGGCTGAGTCATGACACAAGCTGTTCACGATGCCGGTGGCGCGATCCTGACCGCCACCGGCATCACCAAGTCATTCGGCGGGGTGCACGCACTCCGTGGCGTCGACCTGACTCTTCGTCCTCAATCGGTGCTTGCGATCGCCGGTGAGAACGGTGCCGGCAAGTCCACCCTGATCAAGACGCTCACCGGCATCTATCAACCGGACGAGGGCACCATCGTCATCGACGGCGCCGAGCAGTCGCTCACTCCGGCGCGGGCGCGGGAGCTAGGTGTCGCCGCAGTCGCTCAGGAACTCTCGGTGCTTGACCATCAGTCCGTCGCCGACAACATCTTCTTGGGCCGCGAACCCAGAGGCCGCTTCGGTCTCACCGATCGGCAACGGCGGGACGGGCTCGCTCAGGAACTGCTCACCCGGCTCGGGCTGGGCATCTCCCCGCAGACCATGGTGCGCGATCTGACCCTGGCCGAAAAGCAGATGGTGGAGATCGCCAAGGCCATGTCCACCTCGCCCAGGATCCTGATCCTCGACGAGCCGACATCGGGCCTGCGAGAAGGCGACGTCGAGACGTTGCTCAAGCTGATCCGCCAGTTGCGCGATGCGGGCACCTCGCTCGTCCTGGTGACCCACCGGATGAGCGAGATGTTCGAGGTCTCCGACGCGATCATGGTGCTCAAGGACGGCAAACATGTCGGCACGCGTCCGACGGCCGACACCACCGAAGCGGAGATCGTCAAGCTGATGGTCGGCCGGGAACTGGCAGCCGTCTATCCCCCGAAGGCATCGGACCAAGCCGCCGAAACGATCTTGACGGTCTCGGGCTTGTCGGTGCCGGGCACCATGGTGCACGACATTTCGCTGACCATCCCCAAGGGCAAGCTCGTCGCGCTGGCCGGCTTGGCCGGGCACGGCCAGAACGATCTCCTGGAGGGTCTCGCCGGACTGCGTCCGTCACGCGGCAACCTGACCCTGGACGGTCATGAGTTCTCGGCCCTTCGGTCTGTGGCTGCCGGAATCCGGCACGGCATCGTTCTCATCCCCGAGGACCGCAAGTCGCAAGGCCTGGTGCTCCCGATGACGATCAGCCAGAACATCTCGTTGCCGACGGTCTTCCGCCGGGCGAAGGCAGGCTGGATCAGCCGGACGGCAGAGAAAGAGGTCGCCACGAAGGCGATCTCCGCAATGGCCATCCGCCCCGCCGATCCGGGCAAGATCGCTGGGCAACTGTCGGGAGGAAACCAGCAGAAGATCGTCATCGGCAAATGGCTGGTGGCCGATCCGCGGGTGATTCTGTGCGCCGACCCCACCCGGGGCATCGATGTGGGAACCAAACAGGAGATCTACGGTCTGCTACGCAAGCTGGCCAACGACGGCATCGGCGTTCTCATGCTGTCGACCGACCTCACCGAGATCGTCGGTCTGGCCGACATCGTGCACGTCATGGCCGAGGGACGTATCGTCCGCACGTTGACCGGTTCCCAGATCACTGAAGAGACCATCACGGGTGCTGCCTTCCAGGGCGTCGAGGAGAGCATCCAGGAGGAGTCCGCATGAACTCGCTGAAGCGCTTCGCTCGCCGGGAGCCCTCGGCGATAGCGGCGTTCGTGATCCTGACGATCGTCGCCGTCGGGTGGATGCTCAATACCCCCCGGTTGTCGATCTCAGCTATCGCTATCGTGATCGCCCAGACACTGCCGCTGGCGATGGTTGCCTGTGGAATGGCGGTCATCATCTTCGGCAAGGGCATCGACCTCTCGCTGGGCATGATCCTCACGATCACCAACGTCATCATCGCCTATCTGTCCAGCAATGGCATGCCGGTGCTGCTCGCCGCCCTGATCGCTTTGGTCGTGAGCCTGCTGGTCGGCTCGGTGAACGGCGTGCTGGTGGCCTATATGGGGCTGCCACCGCTGGTCATCACCTTGGCGACGTCATCCATTCTCGCCGGCGTCGCGCTGTACATCCTGCCCACCCCGGGCGGGTCGGTGCCCAGGTGGTTCTCCAATATTCCGCTGCTGCTGATCGGCCCGATACCGTTCTCCCTGATCCTGCTCATCGGCATTCCGCTGCTGGTCTGGTACCCGATCCGGCGGTCCTGGCTGGGCACCGCGATCATGGCGGTTGGCGAGGACGACTCATCGGCCTTCACCTCCGGCATCAACGTCCGCGCCGTCCGGGCGAGCACCTATGTGCTCGGTGCGGCTTTCACCTCCTTCGGCGGCATGCTGATGACGATGACCTCAGCCTCCGGTGATCCGAAGATCGGCGTCGATTTCACCATGAACGCTATCGCCGCGGCGGTCATCGGCGGCACGCTGCTGTCCGGTGGACGAGGCACCATCGCCGGAGCGGTTGCCGGTGCCGTGACCCTGCGGCTGATCGGCAACCTGCTGTTCAGCCTCGGCCTGAACGGGTACTGGCAGTACGTGGTGATCGGGACGATCCTGATCGCGGCGCTGGGTGTGCCCTATCTGATCGGCCGCGCCCGCGCGAATTCTCGTCCAGAACTGAGGAGGGCAGCATGAGCGCCACCAGCACTGCCGATACGGGTCCGAGCGCTCCGGCCCCCGCGGTTTCACGTCGCCGCTCGGTGAGCATCCAGACGATTGCGCCACACCTCATCCTGCTGATCGTCTTGGCGGTGACGTTCACGTTCGCGCCCGGCTACCGAAGCACGACCCAGGTCGCAAGCCTGCTGCAGCTGATGGGGCTACTCGGCGTGGTCGCCATCGGCCAGAACCTGGCCATCCTGGTCGCCGGCATCGATCTGTCGGTGGGCGCCGTGATGACACTCACCAACCTGGTGACAGCCCTGGTCATGGCCGGTTCGAATGCGAACATGCCGCTCGCGATGGGGTTGACGCTGCTCATCGGTCTCACCGTCGGTCTGGTCAACGGGGTCGGCATCGCACTGTTGAAGGTGCCCGACATGGTGATGACACTGGCAACCATGACGATGCTGCTGGGTACCGGCTACCTGATCACCGGAGGCGTGAACAAGGGCAATGCCAGTCCCGCGATCGTGACCTTCATGCAGGCCCGGTTCGCCGGGGTGCTGACCGGGGGCGTGGTGCTGTGGGTAATCCTGGGCATCGGCATCATCCTGGTGCTGCGCAAGTCGGTCTTCGGAATGCAGCTGTACGCGGTCGGCCTGAGTCGCCGGGCCGCGCAGGCCTCCGGCGTGCGGGTGGCCGTCATCGTGATCGCCATCTATGTCATCTCGGGCGTGATGTCCGCCTTGGCCGGCCTCATGCTGACCGGCTACATCGGGTCGAGCTACTACGACCTGGGTGGTCCCTACCAGCTCAAGTCCATTGCAGCAGTCGTGATCGGCGGCACCAGCATCTTCGGCGGCGTCGGCGGGTACGGAGGCACCTTCTCCGGCGTCGGTACCATCGTGGTTCTGCTCAGCTTCTTGCAGGTCGTCGGCCTGTCGGATGCCGGCCAGCAGATTGCCTACGGCGCCGTGCTGTTGCTGATGTTGATCTTGTTCGCGAGGCAGCAGCGCAAGAACTGACGTCGCCGCAGATAGGTGGGTCCCGTGTCCGGCCCTCGGATCGCTAACCGGGGGCCGGATCCTCGCTGTCATCGACCTGGAAGGCCATCGGCAGCGGCCCGACCGGATGAAGTCCCGGGTCGTCGGACGCGAGCGAGCGGACCGGACCGACACCGGTCAACCGGGTCTCGAAACGCACGGTGACGACCCCGTGACCTGCACCCCAGACCCAGCCGCGGCCGTGTTCTTCGTGCTCGACATCCATGCCGGGGATCCATGCGCCGCTCGACCCGTGCCGCCGCCTCATCGCCGGCACCGAGGTGACCTCTTCGGTCATCGGACCGAGTTCCTCGTCGGCCCAGAACAACTCCTCCTGGGCGGCCGCGGTGAAGTTGGCCACACCGACCCCCAGCAGGCGCACCCCGCTGGTTGTCGCCAGGCCGCCCAGCAGTCCACGGGCGACGGCCCTGATTCGCTCGGCGGAGTCGGTAGCCCCGTCCAGCGTCCGTGATCGCGTCCATGTGGTGAAGTCTCCAAGCCGCACCTTGATCGTCACCGTCCGCGCAAACAGCCCTGCCTTGCGCATCCGGGCGGCCACCAGCACCGCGTCCCGGTCGATCACCGCGGCGATCTCGTGCGGGTCGGTCAGATCGGTCGCGAACGTGTCCTCCACGGAGATGGACTTCGCTTCGCGGACCGCCTGCACCGCGCGATCGTCCCTGGCGAACGCCAGTTCACGCAGGCCGGATCCCGCAGCCTGGCCGAGCTCACGCACCAGTTCCTTGGCCGAGGCTCGCTGCAGATCGGCCACCGTCACCACGCCGAGCCGGGCCAGCCGCTCCATCGTTGCTGGCCCGACACCGGGAACCGCGCGCACGGACATCGGCGTGATCATCTCCAGCTCCCGCCCGGGGGCCACGACGAGCCATCCATCCGGCTTCGCCGCCTCCGAGGCGAGCTTTGCGATGAACTTGCTCGAGCCGACCCCGACCGAGGCACTCAGTCCCTCGGTCCGGCGGGTCAGCTCGGCACGCAGATCACCGACCAGCCGGTCCAGCTCCACGACAGAACTGGTCTCGATACCGCCCGCGGCGAGATCGACGTAGGCCTCGTCGATGCTCAGCGGCTCCACGACCGGGCTCAACTCGTGCAGCAGCGCCATCACGATGCGACTCGATTGCCGGTAGGCGTCGAAGCGGCCGCCCAGATAGGCGGCGTGCGGAGCGCGCCGTCGTGCCTCGGCCGTCGACATCGCCGACCCGACTCCGAACTCGCGGGCCTCGTAGCTGGCAGTAGCGACCACCCCGCGTCCGCCGATGCCTCCCACGATCACCGGTTTGCCGCGCAGCGACGGCTTGTCGCGCTGCTCGACCGATGCAAAGAAGGCATCGAGATCCAGGTGCAGGATCGACGCCGAGGCTCGCACTATTCCGCCCTGCTACGCCAGTGGTGCGTCGAAGAACTTCAGAATGTGCTTGCCCACCGCACACAACTCGCCACGCTGGTTGTGGATCTCGATGCTCGAGTAGGTCTTCGCTGCCTCCTGATCGACCTCGGTGATGGTGTAGGTCACCGTCAATGTGTCGCCGATCAGTACTCCTGCGGTGAACCGCACCTTGTCGTATCCATAGCTCACGCACGCCTGTCCGGCTCTCGCCTGGATCATCGTCGAGCAGGCGGACGACAGACTCAGCACCAGCATGCCGTGCGCGATACGGCCCCCGTAGGGAGTAGTCCGGCCGTACTCCTCGTTGATGTGGTTTGGGGACAGATCGCCGGTGATACCCGCGAATAGGTAGACGTCCGACTCGCCCAGAGTCTTGGTGAACTGGGCGACATCGCCCACCTCGAGGTTGATCTTCATTACTGTGCTCGCGTGTACCGCACGAAGTCGAATTCGCCGCGCGGCTGTCGCGAGACCTCCTTCCATTCTTCGGGTTTGATCTCCGGAAAAAGCACCGAGCCCGCAGCTTGTGCGTGCACCTCGGTGATGTCCAACTCGTCCAGATGTGGCCAGGCGAGCCGGTAGATCTGTCCGCCACCGATGACATACCTGACCTCGTCGGCGTCGCCGGTGGGCACCTGCACTGCCTGCTCCCAGCTGGTCACCGCGATGCCCCGCGGACGCCCATCCTCGGACACCGGGAAGCTGAGCTTCTCGGGATGGTGGGTGATGACGATGCTGGTTCGCCCCGGCAGCAGGCCCATGGCCTCATGAGTCTTGCGTCCCATGATCATCGAGTGGCCCATGGTGATCTTCTTGAACCGTGCCCAGTCCTCGGCGAACTTGAACGGCTGATCGTTGCCATCTCCGATCACGCCGTTGCTGGCCACCACGGCAATCGCAATGAGTTTCATCTGCTGCGCCTCTCCTTTGCGGCGGGACTTCATCAGACCGCGATCGGTGCCTTGATGGCCGGATGCGGGTCATAGTCGGTGACCTTGATGTCATCCAGGGTGAAGTCGAAGATGTCACGCACCTGAGGGCTCAACCACAGTCTCGGCAGCGCGCGCAGTTCGCGGCTGAGCTGCTCATGTACCTGATCGAGGTGGTTGTCGTAGATGTGCGCATCCCCCAGGGTGTGGACGAAGTCGCCCACCTCCAGATCGCAGACCTGGGCCACCATGTGGGTCAGCGTGGCATAGGACGCGATATTGAACGGCACACCCAAGAAGAGGTCCGCCGAGCGCTGGTACAGCTGACAGCTCAGCTTTCCGCGTTCGCCATCGCCGGTCGCGGGCGCCACATAGAACTGGAAAAGCGCGTGGCACGGCGGAAGGGCCATCTGCGGGATCTCGCCGACATTCCAGGCCGAGACGATGTGCCGGCGCGAATCGGGGTTGGTCTTGATCGCATCGATCACCTGAGCGATCTGATCGATGTGGCCCCCGCCGGGGGTGGGCCAGCTGCGCCACTGGTAGCCGTAGATCGGCCCCAGTTCGCCGTCCGGGGAGGCCCACTCGTCCCAGATGTGGATCTTGTTCTGGACCAGCCATTCGATATTCGTCGAGCCCTTGAGGAACCAGAGCAGCTCGCCGAAGACCCCACGGGTGAAGATCTTCTTCGTGGTGAGCAGCGGAAAGCCTGCCTGCAGGTCGAAGCGCATCTGATAGCCGAACACACTGCGTGTCCCTGTTCCGGTGCGATCAGGCTTGTGAACGCCGTGATCGAGAACGTGCTGCAAGAGATCCAGATACTGCTTCATGACGTCTCCAGTCCGAGAACCTCCAGCAGCTGCGGCACCATCGCGCGCAGGGCACGGCCGCGGTGACTGATCGCATCCTTCTGCTCGGCAGTCATCTGCGCGGTGGTCAGGGGTTCGGTTCCGGGCTCCAGCAGCTGATCGTCGGCGACGAAGATCGGATCGTAGCCGAATCCGTTCGCACCCCGAGGGACCCTGGCCAGCTGGCCGCCCATTTCCCCACGGGTGGTGAACTCCCGGCCATCCGGGGTCACCAGCGCGACCGCCGCGACGAAGCGAGCGCCGCGCAGCGGATCGTCCACGTCGTCGATCTGGCGCAGCACCAGCTCGAGATTGGCCTGATCGTCGTGGTCGGGCCCAGCCCAGCGGGACGAGCGGACTCCCGGCATCTGATTCAGGGCATCCACGCACAGACCCGAGTCGTCGGCCAAGGTGACCAGGCCACTGTGCTCGACGCCGGCGCGAGCCTTGATCAGAGCATTGCCCTCGAAGGTCCATTCGGTCTCGGCGGGCTCCGGGTAGCTGTCCACGTCGGCCAGGCCGACGATCTCGACGCCCAGCCCCTGTTCGGCGACGATTCGCCGCAGCTCGGCCAGCTTCTTGGCGTTGTTGGTCGCCAGCAGCACTCTGCTGGTCATCGGTGGACCGGTTCGGCGAGAGCTTCGGCCTGCATCCGGGTGAGTTCCGCGCAGCCGGCCTGCCCGAGATCGAGCAGCTGATTGAGCAGGTCACGATCGAACGGCGCTCCCTCGGCGGTGCCCTGCACCTCGATGAAGTCACCGGTTCCGGAGCACACGATGTTCATGTCGACGTCCGCCGACGAATCCTCCTCGTAGCACAAGTCGAGCATCGGCTGACCGCGGACGATGCCCACGCTGATGGCAGACACCGAACCGATCAGCGGCTCGCCGGCCAGCAGGTGACGCGCACGCAACCAGGACACGGCGTCGCTCAGCGCCACATAGGCTCCCGTGATGGACGCGGTGCGGGTGCCCCCGTCGGCCTGCAGAACATCGCAGTCGATGACAATGGTGTTCTCCCCGAGCGCCTTGTAATCGATGACTCCGCGCAGCGAACGCCCGATCAGCCGGCTGATCTCGTGGGTACGCCCGCCGATGCGTCCCTTGCGGGATTCGCGATCGTTGCGGGTGTTGGTGGCCCGCGGCAGCATCTCGTACTCGCTGGTCACCCAGCCCAGACCGGAGCCCCTGCGCCAGCGCGGCACGCCCTCGGTCACCGAAGCGGCCACCAATACCCTGGTTCGGCCGAACTCCACCAGCACCGATCCCTCGGCATGGTCGAGCCAGCCCCTGCTGAATGACACCGGCCGCAACTCGGCCGCCTTGCGCCCATCGATTCGATCGCTCACGTTCACCAAAGCTACCGGCTTGACCATCCAGGTGCCACCAGCAAGACGGCGCGGCACCAGGCGAACCCGGTGCCGCGCCGTCTTGGCTGCGACTGACTTACTCGGCGATGATCACATACAGCGTCCGGGGGCCGTGGACGCCCTCGACGCGACTCAACTCGATATCGCTGGTCGCTGAACCACCACTGATCCAGGTGAGCGGCTGGCCAGCCAACACGGCAGGCTTGACCCGCTGCACGGCCTCGGGCACACCCGAGACCACCTGGTCGGCGCCGACCACGCAGATATGCACATCGGGTACCAGGCTCAATGCCCGGCGTCCCTGATCGGCGGTGTGGTCGAGCACGATGGTGCCGGTCAACGCCACCCCACAGGCAGCCGCGGTGATCACACCTCCGGTGTCGTTCAGCTCCTGATTGCTCAGCCGATGATCCGGATTGTCCTCGATGATCGTCACCCCGGCAGCCGCCAGGCCATCACGCCACGACTGTTCGAGGCCGGGGGGCACCACTGCCGAACCGACTCCGAGGTCGCGCGCCGCGGTGGCCAAAGCATCGGGCAGTTTGGCCTTCGGGCTACGAACGACCGTCGCCTTGTAGTCGATGACCCGCTGCTCGAACGTATCGACAATGTTGTCGCCGGCATCGACGCTTTGGTGATAGACCCACTCCACCGGGGAATCCGCGGCAGTCTCACTGGCAGGCACATCACGCAGCGCGGTACGCACCCGGCCCAGGATCTCCTCCTTTGCACTGGTCACTTCTGATCCCCTCGATTCTTCTTCCACCACTGGCGGAAGCTCATTTCCGGAAGCGCTGGCACGTCACGGGCACCTGTCCAGCGTCCCAGCGGCCCCGGGATGGCGCCGAACCCATGCACGCCGATCAGGTCCAAAACTGCCGAACCGAGCGCTGTCCCGCGTCCGGCCAGAGCCAGTCGACGATGATCGTTCATCACCCAGGCCGCGGCATCGATCAACTGCGGCTCGAGGGTGTGCGGGATGTGCGGCGGATCAGCTTTCTTCGCCTCCACAACCTTGTGCCGCTCGTGCACCAGCAAATCGGCGATCGGAATCCGCACCGGGCACACGTCATTGCAGGCGCCGCAAAGACTCGACGCGTATGGCAGCGATCGGTCGATCACCGACGCAGTGCCACGCAGCTGCGGGTTGAGAATCGCGCCGATCGGGCCCGGGTACACCGAACCGTAAGCGTGCCCGCCGACGCGCTCGTAGACCGGGCAGATGTTCAAGCAGGCCGAGCAGCGAATGCAACGCAGCGCGGCACGCCCCAGCGGATCCGACAGCACATTGGTCCGGCCGTTATCCACCAGCACCACGTGCACGTTCTGCGGGCCGTCACCTTCAGGGCTGGCGCCGGTCCACACGCTGGTGTACGGGTTCATCCGCTCACCGGTGGAGCTGCGCGGCAGCAGCTGCATGAAGACCTCGAAGTCGTCGAAGGTCGGCAGGATCTTCTCGATACCCACCACCGAGATCAAGGTTTGCGGCAGCGTCAGGCACATGCGTCCGTTGCCCTCAGACTCCACCACAACCAGCGACCCGGTCTCGGCGATCAAGAAGTTCGCCCCGGAGGTCGAAACCTGCGCGCGCATGAACTTCTCGCGCAGGTGCTGGCGCGAGGCCCCGGCCAGATTCACCGGTGCGTCGTCCAAGCCCTCCGGAGCCGGTCTGCCGTAGCGACCCATCTCTTCAACGAAGATCTCCCGCACCTCAGCGCGGTTGCGGTGCAACGCTGGCACCACGATATGGCTAGGACGATCATGGCCCAGCTGGACGATCAGCTCGGCGAGATCGGTCTCCCAGGCGGCGATGCCGGCCTCCTCCAGGGCCTCGTTCATGTCGATTTCCTGGGTGACCATCGACTTGACCTTGACGACCTCGTTTTGGCCGGTCGCGGCGATCAGACCGACGATGATCCGGTTGGCCTCATCGGCATCGCGAGCCCAATGGACATGTCCACCCGCCTTGGTGAAGTTCTCCTCGAACTGCACGAGGTACTCATCAAGATGGCGGCCCACTCTGGTCTTGATCTGCTCACCGGCGGTGCGCAGATCCTGCCAGTTGTCGAGTTCGGCGACCACCCGGGCCCGCTTGTTGCGAATCGTCGTGGTTGCGTGCTTCAGGTTGGCGCGCTGCTGAGTGTTGGCCAGACCTTTCTTGGCGCCAATCTGGAACCGTGGGGAATCGATGTACTCCCCAGGAGGCGGTGCCGGTGTTAGGCGATGTTCGGTTTGGATAGTCATCACTCATCTCCCTCGGTATGGGCGAGGATCTCGGCAATGTGAATAGGTGTGATACCAGCGTTGGTGCGATGGAGCACACCCCCGATATTCAGCAGACAGAGATTGTCGCCCGCGACCAGGTATTCCGCTCCGGTTGAGGCCACGTTGCGAGCCTTGTCTCCGGCCATCGTGACCGACACGTCCGGGTTCTTCAGCGAGAATGTGCCACCGAAACCACAGCACGTGTTGGCGTCCGGCAGGTCGAGCAGGGTCAGCCCCCGCACCGCCTTCAGCAGCTGATAGGGCCGGTCCCCCACGTGCGCCACTCGCTGGGAATGGCAGGTGGGATGGTAGGTCACCTTGTGCGGGAAGTAGGCACCGACATCGGTCACACCGAGCACGTCGATGAGAAACTCGCTGATGTCGTAGGTGCGTGCAGCCACCGCCGCGACCCGATTGGCAACCGCATCGCCGGCCGCCCGCCGTGCCAGCATCTCGTGCTGGTGGCGGACCGAGCCGACGCACGACCCCGAGGGGCCGACTATGTAGCGGTAGGGCTCGAAGGCCTTGAGGAAGTTCTTCACAGAACCCACGGCCTCGTCGTAGTACCCAGTGTTGGTGAAGATCTGGCCGCAACAGGTCTGTTCCTCAGGGAACTCGACCTTACAGCCCAAGCGTTCCAGCAGTTTCACCACCGCAACCGGGGTCTGCGGGAACATCACGTCGTTTGCACAGGTGGCGAACAGCGCGACGGTCTTGCCTGCTCCAGGTTTACCAACCGCCTTTGTGACGGTGGCTGTTGTAGCTGTGGTCGTCGTCATATGTCCTCCTAGTTGATATGTCGAAGCACTAGCCGAAGTTCGGCATCATCCACGACAGCACCGGTGTCGACTGCAATCCGACCAGCAAACACAGCACAGCCAGCAGCCCGAGGCTCCATGGGATGGAACGCCGGAAGATATCCGATTCCTTGCCCACCAGACCGACTGCGGTAGCCGCGATGGCCAGGTTCTGCGGGCTGATCATCTTGCCGACCACACCACCAGAAGTGTTCGCCGCAACGAGCAGGTGCTCGTCGATCCCCAGATGCTGGGCGGCGGTCTGCTGCAGCGTCGAGAACAGGGCGTTGGCCGAGGTGTCGGAGCCGGTCACCGCAGTGCCGATCCAGCCGAGGATTGGCGACAAGAACGCGAAGATCGCGCCGGCGCCGGCGATCCAGGTGCCGACGGTGATGGTCTGACCGGACAGGTTCATAACGTAGGCCAGTGCCAGCACCGAGCCGATGGTCAAGAACGTCCAGCGCAGCTTGTAGACCTGGCGTCCGAAGACCTTCGCCATCAACGCCGGGCTCATCCGGTAGACCAAGCCCACGATGATACCGGTGATCAGCAGCAACGTGCCGGGGTTCGACAGCCAGTTGAAGTTGAAGATGGTCGATGAGTTGTCGGCACCCGCACCGGTCAAAATGAGTGCTCCCTCACCGGTCCACAGCCCCGGCCACCTGAACTTGATATCGGTCATGCCCAGAGCGGTCCGCACCGGCGCGACCAGCTTGGCGACGGTGAATATGACGATGACCAACAGGTAGGGGAACAAAGCCATGGCGACCTTTGGTCCGGTGACCGGCTTAACCTCGTTGATCTCAACCTTGGTGGTGGTGTGGAAGCCTTCACCGGCCTCGTGGGTCTTCATTTCGATCAGACGCTGCGCAGCTTCGGCGGTGCCCTTGGGCTTCCAGAACCGCAGCAGCACGACACCGGCGGCCAGACCAACCAGAGACGCGATGACGTCGGTCAGCTCAACCGACAGCCAGGTAGCGCTGACCCACTGCGCGACCGCGAACGAAAGACCGATGGTCAACGCTGCCGGCCAAACTTCCTTGACGCCGCGCTTGCCGTCGACGATCAACACCAACAGCAGCGGAACGAACCAGGCGAGCACCGGGGTCTGATGACCGACGGTGGCACCGACCTCCTGGTACGGGATTCCGGTCAGGGTGCCGGCGGTGATGATCGGGGTGGCGATAGCGCCGAACGCCACGGGCGCGGTGTTGGCGAGCAGAACCGTCAGGGCGGCCCGCAGCGGCGGGTAACCGATCGACATCAGCATGACACCGGTGATCGCCACCGGCGCACCGAAGCCGGCGAGGGCTTCCATCAGACCGCCGAAGCAGAACGCGATCAAGATCGCGAGAATGCGTGGATCGTCGGAGATGACGTGGAAGGTCGAGCGCAGATCCTCGAAATGGCCCGACTCGACGGTCAACTCGTACATCCAGATCGCGCACAGCACGATCCAGGTGATCGGGAAGATACCGAAGGCCGCGCCTTCCAAGGCCGAAAAGACCGTCAGGCCGACCGGCATGTTGAAGCCGAAGATGGCTACCAAGATGGCGACGGCGACAGCAGAAAGGCCTGCCCAATGGGCCTTCCAGCGCAGCGCGCCAAGCGTTATGAAGATAGTAAGCAAGGGCAGCAGGGCTACCAATGCGGACAACGTCAGGCTGCCGTTGACCGGTGCGATTTCTGGCTGGTATGGCACGCGTAACTCCATCGTTAGTCGCGGACGGAAACAGAACCATCGTCGGGGAGTGGTCTAACCATCGTCAAGGCTTGTCTTCTTAGGTTAGGCTAAGCCTCCTTGTACGACTCCTGGACTTGCGCGGCACTTACTTGCCTCTTTCGTTGCGCTGGTTCG
>Ga0334887_1002987_pt1 | contig 17746 bp, 11 predicted proteins | sample GraSluR1_MG_10_FD_207217 | JGI IMG/M metagenome (GOLD analysis project Ga0334887, IMG submission 207217) | Sludge microbial communities from methane-producing bioreactor in Wageningen University, Netherlands - Granular Sludge_18_07-R1 | ecosystem: Engineered > Bioreactor > Anaerobic >...
TTTACTCCGAGTACAGCCGGTTTCACCCGAATCGCGCCACTTTCCAGCGACAGATCGGGGATAGATCGGCTGGAAAACGTGCTTCTAGATATGGAGTCATTCATATAATTATGTTAATGGATATTACTATACGGTAAGTACCGCTAAGTCTGGGGGGATTCCGTTTCGTCAGGCCGCCGCCACTCCGTCTCCGCAACGCCAGCGGCGCGGTTGGCACAGCGCGCCGCCACGAAGAGCCAGTCCGACAGCCGGTTGAGATAGCGCAAGACTTCGCCGTTGATGCTCTCACCCGCCTGGAGCGCCACAACCCACCGCTCAGCGCGCCGGCACACCGTGCGCGCCTGGTGCAGCAGAGCCGCCCCCAGCGAACCGCCCGGCAGAATGAAGTGCTTCAACTCTGGAAGCGCGGCCTCCCACTGGTCAATGTCCGCCTCTAGCGTCTGTACATGCTCCGGCCCAACCCGCAGAATGTAGCTGCTCGCAGCGTCCAGCGGCGTGGCGAGGTCCGCGCCGACGATGAACAGGTCATGCTGCACGCGCTGCACGCTGGCGCTCAGCGCGTCCGGCAGGCCCGCCGCCAGCACGACGCCCAGCAGGGAGTTGAGTTCGTCCACGCTGCCATAGGCGTGCAGCCGGACATGATCCTTGCTGACGCGCCCGCCCGCAAACAGGCTGGTTTGCCCGGCGTCTCCCGTTCGTGTGTGGATTTTCACGACGATTCCTTCCTGGCGTCTGGCAGTCCCTGCGGCGCGCCTGCCGCAGCGGGAAGAACGACGGTTACGCAGGTGCCTTTGTCTGGCGCGCTGGTCAGAAACACCCTACCCCGGTGACTCTCCACAACGACCTTCACCAGGGCCAATCCCAACCCCGATCCGCTGACCGTTGGTGCGGCGCGCTGCTTGCCACGGTAGAAACGCTCGAACACGTGGGGAAGCTCGTCTTCTGGAATGCCGATTCCGGTATCGCGCACGTCCACCTGCACTTCCGCGTGGTTGGTGGAAGCGCAGATGTCCACACGCCCACCGGCAGGGGTGAACTTGATCGCGTTGTCCACGATGTTGGCGAACGCCTGGGACAACTGCTGGCCGTCCCCGCTGATCGGTGGCAAGGTCTCGGCGATGTGCAGATCAAGCGTCACCTGATGTTCGCGTGCAGTCATCGCCATATCCACCGCCACTCTGCCCAGGAGCGCGGCCAGATCGCACTCCTCGCTGACGCGCCGCCCGCCGCCCGCGCGTTCCAGGTCGAGGATGCTGTTGATCAGGCGGTACATGCGCGACAACTGCGACCAGACGGCCTCTATGTAATCTTCCATATCGGACGTGAACACCGCCTGGCCGTCCTCGATCAGCAGTTCCATGTAGCTCATCGCCGCCTGGAGCGGGTTCTTCAGGTCGTGGCTGGTCATCTGGATCATCTGGCTCTTGAGCCGATCCAGTTCTTTCAACTCGGTGACATCGTTCAGCACCACGACCCAGCCCTCTGGGTGCGGTCGCCCCAGGCCGGCAACATGGCACAGATAGGTGTGGCTGTGCAGGGTCACCTCATACACATGGGCGCGCCGGCTGCGCAGGTCGCGCAAGACCGCGCGGGCGCTGCCCGGCAGGAAGTGGCGCGGCACCAGGTCGGTCAATGTCCGGCCAACCGGGTCTGTTTCTATATGCAGGAGCGTGCTGGCGGCAGGGTTGGCGAAAAGGACGCGCAGCTGCCGGTCTACGGCGATCACAGGATTCTCCGTGCTGGTCAGCACTGCCTCAAGCTGGCGCTTGGCCACCGCCAGATCGGTGAGCAATTCGCGTTCCGCCTCAAAGAGCCGGCTGTTGGTGATGGCCACTGCCGCCTGGGGGCCAAGCAGCTCTAGCAAGCGCAGGTCTTCCGGGTCGAAGAGCCTGCCTTGCTGGCCCTGCACAACCAGCAGGACGCCCACGACCTCCCCGCCAAAGACGAGGGGCACGCACAGCACAGCGCCAAAGGTCTCGCGCGCCAGCGGCAGATCGGGGGGTCCCGTCCAGTCGCGGCCATAATGATCGAGCCGCCTGGCGCGCACGTCTACCGCCACTGTGCCGGCTATCCCCTCCCCTGCCCTGGTCTCGGTGCCGACGAACTGCGCGGGCATGTTGTACACGGCGGCCAGCTCGAGCGTATCGCCGCGCTTCAGGTAGATGGCCGCGCCGTCGGCGCTGAGCAATCCGGCGGCCTGGGCTGCAATGGCGGCCAGCGTCTCGTTCAGGCGCAGGCGGCTGCTGATCGCCAGCCCGACATCGCGCACGGCTTCAAGCTGCTTGGCGCGCCCCAGCAAGGGAACCATGATCTGGTGGCGGACGATGGCGTAGGTCATGATCAGCGTGGCGAGCGCGCTGACATCTTCGGCGGTGCCGAGCATGAGCAGACGCGGGCTGATCAGCGTCAGGATGTGCCCGGCACAGACCATGAGAATGCCGACCGTCAGCCCGCGCGCCTTGATCCTGGCCCGGTGACGCCAGACGATGAGCATGGTCACCGCGTGCAGCGCCAGGAACAGGATGGTCTCTGGCGTGCCATAGCGGTAGCTGAGCAGTCCAGTGTCAGTTACTTCGAAGGGCCGGCTGGTCTCGACGACAAAGACGAGGAAGAAGACATAGATGAGAATGATGGCGAGGCTTGCCGTGCTCACCAGGCGAAACAGACGCCCGCGCACGCCTGTGACGATCACCGCATAGATATAGAGGGCCAGGCTCGATCCGATATAGCCGAAATCCAGCAGGCGCAGGCCCAGCCGGATGACCGCGCGCTCGCCGCCGGTGTAGGCCGCCGCGCGCCCCAGCAGCGATCCGGCTGACCAGATGGCGACCATGAGCACGAAGAGCGCAAAGTAGCGGTTGGCCGCGCTGCGCGAGTCCTGCCAGAGCACAAGAACCAGCAAGCCCAGGGCGAAGGCCAGGGTCAGGCCGTTGAGCAGCAGCGTGAGCGTGGTGGCGTTCATGCCTGGGATCGGCCAACACTATCTAGGCGCGTTGTGCGAGTACTTGCCCTGTTTCTCGAAGCGATAGCCGACGCGGTGCTCGGTCAGGATGTAGATCGGGCTGGCCGGATCAGGCTCGATCTTGCGGCGAAGCTGGCTGATATAGACGCGGGGATAGTACACATCGTCCACATATTCTGGCCCCCACACCTGCTCCAGCAGGTCGCGCTGCGATACGACGCGCCCGGCGTTCTCCAGCAGGACGACCAGCAGCTTGAACTCGGTGGGCGTCAGGTGAACCTTCTGTCCGTCCACATGGACGTGACGGCGCTGCAGGTCTACGCTAAGGTAGCCGTCGTTGTAGCCGGCCTCAACGCCCGGAGACGCCATTTGCGCGCGGCGGAGCAGCGCCTTGATGCGCGCGATGAACTCGTTGAGACGCACCGGTTTGACCAGGTACTCGTCGGCGCCCGCGTTCAGCCCCTCGATGATGTCTTCTTCCGTCACCGCCTGGGCGGACAGCATCATCACCGGCGTCTCGGCCACTTCGCGGATGCGCGCGCAGACGGTCAGGCCGCTCATTTCGGGCATCACAATGTCGAGCACGACCACATCTGGACGCTCGGTGTGGAACACGCGCAGCCCTTCCAGGCCATCGCCCGCCAGCGTCACGTCAAACCCCTCGCGCCGCAGCTTGCGCCCCAGCGCGTCGCGGATGGCCAGTTCGTCGTCAACGATGAGCACTTTCGCTGTCATGTGCTTTTTCTCCCCCTTGCCTGGGCAGCCATGCTCGCCGGCTCATCTCCCCCCGCCATGACGTGGGGCGTATCATCGCTCGACGAGAAAAGCCTCCACCGCCACCTCTGTGGGCAGCGATGGCTGTGCCCCCATCTTCGTCGCGGCCAGGGCACCACATGCGCTGGCGAAGCGGGCCGCCTCCACAAGCCCCCCACCCCGCCCCAGGGCTACCGCCAGCCCTGCGTTGAAGGCGTCTCCCGCGGCTGTGGTGTCCAGCGGCGTGATCGGGAACGCGGGCACGTGCACAACGCCAGCGGAGTCCGCGACCAGCGCGCCCTGCGCGCCGAGCGTGATGACCCCTTGCTTCACACCCAGCCCCAAGAGCACCTGGCCAAGCTGTTCTTCAGAAAGCTGCCTGACCTGCCCTTCGCTGATTCCGGCAAGCTGAGCCAGCTCGATACGGTTGGGCGTCAGCACGTCCACCAGCCTGAGCAGGTCGCCTGGAAGGGTGCGCGCCGGGGCGGGATTGAGCACCACGCGCACGCCGTGCTGGCGCGCGATGCCCGCCGCGGCAAGCACGGTCTCGACCGGAACCTCAAGCTGCATGACGAGCACATCGGCGCGGGCAATCGCCTCCCCCGCCGCCGCGATGTGCTCCGGCAGAAGGCGCATGTTCGCCCCGGAAGCTACGGTGATGCTGTTCTCGCCATCCGCCGCCACTGCGATCAGCGCGACGCCCGTAGCCTCTTGATCATCATGAGTAATATATTCAGTATTAATCCCTTCAGTATGGTATGCTTCAATACACTGGTCGCCGAAGATGTCGCGCCCCACCCTGGCGACAAAGATCACGTCCGCGCCCAGCCGGGCCGCCCCGACCGCCTGATTCGCTCCTTTGCCGCCCATCGCCATGACGAAGTGGTGGCCGAGGACGGTCTCACCGGGGCGGGGAATATGCGGGGTCTGTACGACGAAATCAACATTGGCACTTCCAACAACAATCACTCGTGGCATATCGCGCTCCTCCAGACGCCGAGCAGGGTGAGGTTCTGTAGGGGTGTAGCAATACGCCCCTACCCCAGGGCGCAGTTTCGTACACAGCCTCACCAGTTGCCGGGGCAACCCTCCTTTATCTTACTCTAGTCAGCCACTTTTGCGCATCTTGGCTGCGCAGCCGCACAGCCAGCCCTCCCCAAAAGAACTGGCGGCTCGTTGCCGAGAGCCGCCAGCACAGCCAGCCCTGAGAGACTGAGCAGGCCCCGTCCTGTCACGCGCCCTGGCGCATCAGGTCGCGCAGCACGGCGTGGAGAATGCCGCCGTTGCGGTAGTACTTGATTTCAACAGGCGTATCCAGGCGGCAAATGACGGTGAAGGACCTGAAGTTGCCGTCGCTGCCGGTGACCCGCACCGTCAATTCCGCGCCCGGCACAAGGTTGTCCGCCAGACCCTCAATGTCGAACTGTTCATGGCCCGTCAGCCCCAGGGAAGCGGCGCTGTCGCCCTCTTTGAACTGGAGCGGCAGCACGCCCATGCCGATCAGGTTACTGCGGTGAATGCGCTCGAAGCTCTCGGCGAGGACGGCGCGCACGCCCAGCAGCAGCGTCCCCTTAGCCGCCCAGTCGCGCGAGCTTCCTGTGCCGTACTCCTTCCCTGCAATGACGATGAGCGGAGTCTCCTCGGCGCGGTATCGCTCGGCAGCGTCGAAGATGGTCATCCGCTCACCGCTGGGGATGTGCACCGTCACGCCGCCCTCCGTGCCCGGCACTAGCAGGTTCTTCAGGCGGATGTTGGCGAAGGTGCCGCGCACCATCACCCGGTCGTTGCCGCGCCGCGAGCCGTAGGAGTTGAAATCCTTGACGGCTACGCCGTGCGCCAGCAGGTACCGTCCGGCGGGGCTGTCTGGGGCAATCGAGCCGGCTGGCGAGATGTGGTCGGTCGTCACCGAGTCGCCCAGCAGGGCCAGCACCCGCGCCCCCCGGATGTCCGCGATGGGGGCTGGCTCCGGCGTCAAGTCTACGAAGAAGGGTGGCTCCTGGATGTATGTCGAGTCCGGATTCCACTCGTAGACCGGACTCGCTGTCACCGGGATGGCGTTCCAGGTCGCGTTGCCGTCATAGACGTTGCCGTACTGCTCGGCGAACATCTCTGGCTTGAGCGCCGCCGCGACGGTCTGCTGGATTTCGCGCTGCGTTGGCCAGATGTCGCGCAGATAGACTGGCTTACCCTGCGGATCAGTGCCAAGCGGATCGGTGTACAGGTCAATGTCCACCGTGCCAGCTAGGGCGTAGGCCACCACCAGCGGCGGCGAAGCCAGGTAGTTGGCGCGCACGTGCGGGTTGATGCGCCCCTCGAAGTTGCGATTGCCGCTGAGCACTGCCGCCGCCACGAGATCGGCCTCCTTCACGGCCTCCGCCACCGGCGCTGCCAGCGGACCGCTGTTGCCGATGCACGTGGTGCAGCCGTAGCCCACGACGTAGAAGCCTAGCTGCTCAAGATAGGGCAGCAGCCCCGCTTCTTCGAGGTAGGCCGTCACCACTTTCGAGCCAGGGGCCAGGCTGGTCTTGACGTAGGGAGCGGCCTTCAGCCCGCGCTCGACCGCTTTCTTGGCGAGCAGTCCAGCGGCGACCATGACCGAGGGATTCGACGTATTGGTGCAGCTTGTGATGGCGGCGATCACCACCAGCCCGTGCCCCGCTTCGACCGTCTGGTGGCCGTTGCGCCCGGTCTCGATTCGCGCGCGGCGCTCCAGGGCTTCGGACGGCAGCGCGAAGCCGCGCTCGGCGGTCGGCGCGACCAGTGCCTGCCGGAACCTGCCCTGCATCTCAGACAGCAGCACGCGATCCTGAGGGCGCTTCGGGCCGGCGAGGCTCGGCTCGACGCTGCTGAGGTCTAGTTCCAGCGTGTCGGAGAAGACTGGATCGGGCATGTCGGCGGTGCGGAACAGACCCTGCGCGCGCGTGTACTGCTCCACCAGGCGCACCAGTTGCGGCGGGCGTCCCGTATAGGCCAGGTAGCGCAGCGTCTCAGCGTCAACCGGGAAGAAGCCCATTGTTGCGCCGTACTCCGGGGCCATGTTCGCCAGGGTTGCGCGGTCGGGGAGGCTCAGGTGGCTGAGGCCGGGGCCGAAGAACTCAACGAACTTGCCGACAACCCCTTTCTTGCGCAGCATCTGCGTGACGACCAGCACCAGGTCGGTGGCGGTGGCTCCTTCGGGCAGTTGGCCAACCAGCTTGAAGCCAACCACTTCGGGCATGAGCATGGTGATCGGCTGGCCGAGCATGACCGCCTCGGCCTCAATGCCGCCAACCCCCCACCCCACGACGCCCAGACCATTGATCATGGTCGTGTGCGAATCGGTGCCCACCAGACTGTCAGGGAAGGCCACCATCTCGCCGCCGATCTGCTGAGTGAGCACCACCTTTGCCAGGTATTCGAGATTCACCTGGTGCACGATGCCTGTCGCCGGCGGCACAGCCCGAAAGTTCGAGAACACCTCCTGCCCCCAGCGGATGAACTCGTAACGCTCGCGGTTGCGCTCGAACTCGAACTGCGCGTTGATGCGCAGCGCGTCCGGCGAGCCAAAAGCGTCCACCTGGACTGAGTGATCAATCACCAGATCAACGGGGATCGCCGGGTTGATGTGCGCCGGGTCGCCGCCCATACGCTGCATCGCCGAGCGCAGGGCGGCCAGATCAACCAGGGACGGCACGCCGGTGAAGTCCTGCAGCACCACGCGCGCCGGTTCGAAGGGAATCTCTTGGGCATCCTGCGCCGCCGGCGACCAGCGCGCAAGCCTCACCACGTCCTCGTCGGTGACCTCAAAGCCGTTGTTGCTGCGCAGCGCGGACTCCAGCAGCACCTTGACCGAAAAGGGCAGGCGTTCCACCGCGCCGATCCCCTGCTCCTGCAAGGCCGCCAGGCGGTAGTAGGTTACGCGCCCCTCATCGGTCTGCAGGGATGCTCGCGCATGGAATGGATCGCGTAGGGTATGGTCTGTCATCTAGGTTCCTTCCTTGTGCTGGGCCTGATCAACTTCGCCGCGAAAGAGATGAATGGCGACACAGCCGCATGATACACAGCAGATTATAGACAGTGCTTCGCCTGCCAACTAGCTCACAGACCCGGGTCCACGAACGAGTTGTCAGGCTGTTGCCGAAGGCCCCCATCCGCCGGCCCCTTCCCTCAGCAAAGCCAGGGGAAGGGGTGAGCGGCTTGCGTCCCCCCTCTAGCTTCGCTGGGGTTGAGAGGCCGTTTGAAAAGGCCTGCAACCCCACCCTAAATCCCTCCCCGCCTGCGGGGAGGGACTTCAAGAGCAGTCCTTTCTCCCTTCCCTCGCCTGGGGGGGGAAGGGCCGGGGATGGGGGTAAAGTTACCTCTCAAACGGCCTCTGAGGGGGGGAGGTGTTCAGCGAGCATTCCCGGCTTCCCCTGGCGACAGGCTGTTCGTGGACCCCACAGGCCCCGCATGAAAAGTACTTGCATTATCGCCAGAGACCGAGCATTATTAAGATGTACCAAAACAGGTCCAGGTCACGCAGAGCCAGAGAACGGGTGGCGGATGTCCTCGCAAGAAACACTTCTGAACGGGCGATACCGGCTGTTGGCCCAGCAGGGGTCGGGCGGCATGGCCGTCATCTACAAGGCCACCGATCTCGCGTTGGGCCGCACGGTGGCGGTCAAGATTCTGCGCCCCAGCCTGACCAGCGACCCGGAGTTCCTCAAGCGGTTCCGCCAGGAAGCGCGCAACGTCGCCAACCTGTCGCACCCGAACATTGTCACCGTCCACGACGTGGGCCAGGATGGGAACACCCATTACATCGTCATGGAGTATGTGGACGGCGAAGACCTCAAGCGCCTGATCCGGGCCGGCGCCCCCTTCTCCATTGAGCGGGCGCTGAGCATCGCCATCAAGATTTGCGCTGGCGTGGGCTATGCGCACCGCGCCGGGCTGGTTCATGCGGACGTGAAGCCGCAGAATGTCCTGGTGACGGAGAACGACAACGTGAAGGTCACCGACTTCGGCATCGCCCAGGCGCTAACGGCGACCAAGCCACGCGACCGCGAGCGCCAGCGCGTGGTGTGGGGCAGCCCGCACTACTTCTCGCCCGAACAGGCCCAGGGCGAAGCGCCCACCCCTGCTTCGGACGTGTATGCCATCGGCATCGTGCTGTTTGAGATGCTCACCGGACGGCTGCCCTTTGTGGGCACCGATCAGCAGGAACTGGCGATGGCCCATATCCGCGAGACACCGCCGCGCGCCGCAGAGTTCAACCCCAATGTGCCCGAACACCTGGATCGCATCCTGCAGAAAGTGCTGGCCAAAGAACCTACGTCACGCTACCGCACGGCGGATCAGTTCGGGCGCATCCTGGTCAGCTATCGCCGCAGAGGACAGGTGACCACTGACGTGGTGCCGGAGGTTAGCGCCGAAGTCCCCTTCCCGGACACAGCGGCGACGGTACCCCCTTCCGGCCCTCTGCCCCCCGTCCAGATGGGCAATCGAGCGGCCGGCCCGGAACCGGCCATCCCGCAGCCAATCCCTGCCCCCACTGGCTCGCCCCGCTCTGAGGCTCCTACCTACCTCTATTCGGAGCCTGTCTATCGCAGTCCGGTCACCGCGCAGGGCATGGCCTCTGTCTCCCGCCCCGCGTACTCCCCACCGCAGCCACCCGATTCCATGATTCAGTCGCGCTACCGGGCCATTGAGGAGCCGCCACAGCTCGACTTGGTGACGCTCGTCCTGGCCTTCATTGCGCTCATTGCTGTCATGCTGCTCATCCCTCTGTGGATCGCCGTCTACCAGGCGTGGGCAGGGTGAGGAATGCGCCTACTCAGCGCGCGAATAGTTATCGCCGGGCGGGGTTTCTTATGCAACGCTAATTCGCCGTTCGCCCAATCATCTGGCCTGCGGCTGTTCGATCCTGTATAATTCTAGTTAGCAATCATGCAAACTTCTCGGATCGAGTAAGGCATCTGTCTTCTGGCAAGGGGTACGGTAATGGGCACGTCTGTTATGGGGGCTGGAGGCCTAGAGTGAATAACCGGTCGCGCAATGTTTTCGTGTACATCCTGATTATTGCAGCCATCGCTGCGATAGTCTTTGGAGTACGCGGCAATAGCTCAGACGCGAAGGAGCTGATCGCCAGCGAGCTTGCTCGTGACATTAACGACGGGCTGGTTCGTTCCATCGAGGTCTCAGATGAAGGCGAGATCACGGCTACCTATCGCAACAATGACACGCGGAAGACGCAGCTCAACCCGAACACCGATGACCCGGTTGCTGTGCTGGAATCGCTCGGCGCGTCGCCTGAAATGCTGCAGCAGATTGACTTCGAGTTCACCAAGCCGAGCAACCTGTTCAACTGGATCGGGCTGATCGGGACGTTCCTGCCCCTGTTGCTCATCGGCGGGTTCATCTACCTGATGTTGCGCCAGGCGCAAGGATCGAACAACCAGGCGCTCTCGTTCGGCAAGAGCCGGGCGCGCATGTTCACCGGCGACCAACCCACTGTCACCTTCGAGGACGTGGCCGGCGCCGACGAAGCGAAAGAGGAGCTTCAGGAAGTCGTCGAATTCCTGAAAGACCCGGAGCGGTTCATCCAGCTTGGCGCACGCATCCCTAAGGGCGTGCTGTTGGTGGGCAGCCCTGGCACGGGCAAGACGCTGCTGGCAAAGGCGGTGAGCGGTGAAGCGGGCGTGCCCTTCTTCAGCATCTCTGGCTCCGAGTTTGTCGAGATGTTCGTGGGTGTGGGTGCCAGCCGCGTGCGCGACCTGTTCGATCAGGCCAAGCGCCACAGCCCGTGCATTGTCTTCGTGGACGAGATTGACGCAGTTGGGCGGCATCGCGGCGCGGGGCTGGGCGGCAGCCATGACGAGCGCGAGCAGACGCTCAACCAGATTCTGGTGGAGATGGACGGCTTCGACACGGATACCAACGTGATCATCATGGCCGCCACCAACCGCCCCGACATCCTCGACCCGGCGCTCATGCGCCCAGGGCGTTTCGACCGGCGTGTGGTGCTCGACCGGCCTGACATGCGCGGGCGCGAAGCAATTCTCAAAGTTCACACGCGCGGCAAGCCGCTGGCGTCGGATGTAGACCTGAGCACGCTGGCCAAGTCTACGCCGGGCTTTGTGGGGGCCGACCTGGAGAACCTGGTCAACGAGGCCGCCATCGTCGCCGCACGCAAGAACAAGAAGAGCATCAGTATGCGCGACTTTGAAGAAGCGGTCGAGCGCGTTGTCCTGGGGCCGGAGCGACGCAGCCGCATTATCACGGAGGAAGAGAAGCGGCTGATCGCCTACCACGAGGCCGGGCACGCCGTTGTCTTCCACCTGACTCCCAACTGCGATCCCGTGCGCAAGGTGACCATCGTCGCGCGCGGCATGGCTGGCGGCGTCACCTGGGTGATGCCGGAGAACGACTCCATGCTGGGCACCACCCAACGTTACATTGATCAGATCACCGGGGCGCTGGGCGGGCGTGCCGCTGAGGATATTGTCTTCGGCGACATCACCAACGGGGCGTCGAGCGATCTGGAAAACGTGACGCGCATCGCGCGCACCATGGTGACGCGCTGGGGCATGAGCCGCAAACTCGGCCCGCGCGTCTTCGGGCAGAAGGAAGAGCTTGTCTTCCTGGGGCGCGAGATCGGCGAGCAGCGCGACTACAGCGAGAGCATCGCCGAGCAGATTGACCAGGAAGTGCACGCCATTGTCTCCGAGGCGTATGAGCGGGCGCTGCACGTGCTGCGCGCGCACCGTGACAAGCTGGATGCCGTCGCGCAGCGTCTCATCGAGGTGGAGACGATTGGCCGCGAGGAGTTCCTGGCGCTGATGGGCGAGCCGCCGGAGTCAGCAGCGCCCAGCCGTCCCAGCGAGCCAACGCCGTCGAAAGCAACCGGCGAGCCGATGGGAGAGGAGGCGGACAGCGACATGCCGCCCGCTCCACTGGGGACGGCCCCCTCCCCTGCCTGATCAACGACCAGCAAGCTGAGAACCAAAAGCCCCGCCCGGCGGGGCTTCTTTATTGCGCCTGCCGTCGGGTGCGTGCAAAACCTGTCAGGCGGTAGGGGCGCTGCTCTTCTGCGCCCTGAAGGGCGTATTGCAATACGCCCCTACGGGACCTCACCTCGCTGGGTGTCAAGCGAGTCACTGGCAACCTTTGCACACACCCCTGCCGTCCGGCATTTCCCACCAGGACGGACTGCGTGTACAATGCAGAGCACCTTCCCCATCCGTGAGCACCTGGTGTGGTACCTGCGCGGAGACCCCGATGAACGAGAGCACCTCCTCACCCTGGCTGGATTTGCATCACCGTGCTACCGTTGTTGACATTCACGCCCACCCCGCCCTGAAAAGCGCCCTGTTCCACAAGAACCTGCTGCGGCGCGACAAGAGGATCCAGGCCTTCTTCTGGCCGCTCAACGTGCGCACGAACTTCCCGGCGTTGCAGGCTGGCGGGGTGGATGTGCTGCTCTCGGCCATCTACGCGCCAGAGAGGCGGTTGATCGAGGACTTGCCGCTGATCAAGCTGCTGCGCCTGGTTCCCTGGTCGTTTGTGCGGCGCACGTGGAAGGACTTGATGGAGCCGCCCTATGCACAGGTGACGCACCACCTGCTCGACGATCTGGAGCAGCGTTTGGCCGCTTACAGCCAGCAAGCCCAGAAGACACCCGGACAGCGCCCTGTCGTCCTGGCCCGTTCCAGCGCAGAGCTTGAGCACATCCTGAGCCAGGGGCCGGGCGGTCCCATCGCCTTCGTGCACACGTTGGAAGGGGGGCACTGCCTGGAAAGTGCGACGGGGAGCGAGCAAGAAATCATCGCCCACCTGGAGCGGTTCTTTGAGCGGGGCTGCGCCGCGCTCACGTTGGTGCACTTCTATCCTAATGCCCTGGGCATGACAGTGTTTCCGTACCCGCAGTACATCCTGCCCCTGCTACCCCGGCGGCGTCTGGATCGCCTGATGGACGACATTGACCTGACGCGCGGCCTGACGCCAGCAGGCCGCAGTGTGGTGCAGCGCATGACTGAGTTGGGGATGCTCATTGACATCAGCCATTGCACCCCACCCGCCCGCCGCGACGTGTACGAGATCGTCGGGCACAGCGGCAAAGGCTCGCTGGTCATGGCCTCGCATGTCGGCGCGTACTCGCTGCACCCCAACCCCTACAACCTCGAAGACTGGGAGATTCGCTGGATCGCCAATCACGGCGGCGTGGTCGGCGTCATCCTCATGAACTACTGGCTGGTTCCCTACCGCACCGACCTGGGGCTGGACTGTGTGGCGCGTACCATCGGGCAGTTCGTCGCCGCAGCAGGCGGCTCGACGGAGCACATCGCCATCGGCAGCGACTTCGACGGGTTCACCGACCCGCCCGACGATCTCAAGGATGCCTCCGAGCTGCCGCGCCTGACCGAGCGCCTGCTGGCCGAGCACGACTCTCCCTCGCGCCGCCGGTACACGAACCAGGACATCGAGAACATTCTGGGGGGCAACGCCCTGCGGATGCTGCGCGAGGGCTGGGGCAGGCAGAGTCTCGCCTAGAGCGTTTTATGCACTTCTCAACCTCTATCCCCCGGCCCCTTTCCCCGCAAGCAGGGAAAGGGGAGAGCCGTCTGCCAGATCATCCCCCCTCTAGCTTGGCTGGAGGGGGGATTGAGAGGGGAGGCTTCCCCTAGCGACAGGTTGTTCGTGCCTCCGGTGCTCACTGTGCCCTGCCGCAGGAGCGGACGAGAGCGACACAGCTACTCATCCGGCCCCTTCCTGCTGCTCGCGGGCCTCCAATTCCATGCGCGCCAGTTCGCGCCGCAGAATCTTGCCGACGGTCGTGCGCGGCAGTTCGTCCACGAAGGCGAAACGGGTCGGCACTTCATAGCGGGCCAGCTTCTCGCTGGCGAAGGCGATCAGTTCCTTGTCCGTCACGGTCTGCCCCTGCTTGACGACGACCCAGGCTTTCAGGGCTTCCTGGCCCACCTTTTCTGGGTCGGGGTGGGGAATGGCCGCCACACCTACCTCTTGCACGGCGGGATGCTCCATCAGCACGTCTTCGACCAGGCGCGGGTACACATTGAAGCCGCCGATCAGCGCCATGTCCTTTTTGCGGTCTACGATATAGAAGTAGCCGTCCTCGTCCATGCGCGCGATGTCGCCCGTGTAGAGCCAGAGCTTCCCGTCAGCGTCGGGGCGTAGCGCGTTGGCCGTCTCGGTGGGCATCCCGTAATAGCCACGCATCAGTTGGGGGCCGCGCATGATCAGCTCGCCCACCTCCCCCACCGGCACGTCGGCGACGCCTTCATCCAGGTCAACGATGCGCATCTCCATGTCGGGCAGCGGCAGGCCAATGGAGCCGGTGCGATTCTCGCCGCGCACCGGGTTCACATGGGAGGCAGTGGGCGCTTCGCTCATGCCGAACCCTTCAAGGAGCACGCCTCCAGAGAGTTCCTCGAAGCGCCGCTTGGTCGCGGGAGGCAGCGGAGCCGATCCGCTGACGCAGGCGTAGATGGACGATAGATCGTACTTGCCAGCGACGATCCCTGGGTGGCGGTTGATCGCGTTGTAAAGGGCGGGCACGCCCATAAACAGGGTCGGGCGGTAGCGGTCAATCTTCTGCACCACATCGGTGATGTCGCGCGGGTTGGGCACCATGATCATCGCGGCTCCCAGCGACACGGCGAAGCTCATCACCGCCACCATGCCAAACACGTGAAACAGCGGGATGGCCGCCAGGAAGCTCTCCTGCACGCCCTCGCGAGCCAGCCATGCCCGGCATTGCACCGTGTTGGCGGCCAGCGCGCTATGGGTGGACATCGCCGCCTTTGGAATTCCCGTCGTGCCACCAGTGTATTGGAAGATGGCAGTGTCGTCGCCCTGCACGTCCACGTCGGGCCGCCGGCCCGCGTAGCGAGCCAGCAGGTCTTGCAGCCAGTGGTCTTCCGGGCGCTTGGCGATGCGGTGCCCCTCTTTCTTCTCTTTGGCCAGGGTGAACAGGGCGCGCGCGGAGGGCGGCAGATACTCCTTGATGCCGGTGGCAATCACCTGCTGGACTTTCGTCTGCGCCTGAATCTTCTTCACATTCTCGTAAAACAGGGTCAGTGTGATGGCGAAGGTCGCGCCGCTGTCAACAATCTGTTCAGCCATTTTGGCGGGGGGGAACGTGGGGTTGACCGCCACCACAACACCGCCCGCTTTGAGCGTGGCGTAGAAAGCCAGCACGAACTGCGTGCAGTTGGGCAGGATCAGGGCCACACGGTCGCCCTTCTTCAGCCCCAGATCACCCAGGGCTACGGCCAGCGCATCGGCGAGATCGTTCAGCGTGCCGTAGGACATGCGGCTGGCGACATGCCCCACTAAGGGCAGGTGCGCAGCGGTGATGATCGCCGTCGCTCCGGGGTCGGCGGCGGCAGCGTCGGCCAGGTATTGGTGTAGCGGGTGCCTGGGATATGGTGCTAAACTGTGCGGAACACCCGGATCGTAGTGTTGGAGCCAGGGCTTGTCCTGGTAGGTGACCATGTGCTGCACCTCCCTGCTGCTGGTCTAGGCCTGTTTTGGCGGCGGGCGGGGTGTGGGAGCGGGCCTGAGCTAATCTCTCCATTATCATAACATAGCCATTCTAATGGAAGTCTGTAGCTGTCACAATCTTGTCTCAAAGAGGGTGCGACTCTGGACTGGGGGCGGGATTCTCTGAACCGCAGAGGCGCAGAGGGGACAGAGGAGAACATTGAGAAGAACCATGAAGACTCTTTGCTTTTCTCCGCGCCCTCTGCGTCTCGGCGGTGATGCTCTATCCCAAAACCCGAACACGCCCCTCAAAGATACCGCTGGCCGCTGGTCGTCGGGCACCTGCTGACCGAAGCGATATGACTCACCGGCAACTTCCTCTCTTCCCTAGTGATATCGAGCACGGGCTGACACCTCACAGCCGCCTGGCGGACGCTCACATACCCTTTCTGGCGCACCTGCGCCGAGAGGGGCGCAGCGAGCACACGATCACCGCGTTCTCGTCTGACCTGCGCCTGGTCGAGGAGTTCTTCGGCGAGGACTTCGCCCTTAAGAACTTCACCACGAGCAAGCTCAACCACTTCCTGGAATGGCTGGAGCATGGCCGGGGCGTGCCGTGCAGCCGCAAGAGCTACGCGCGCCGGGTGACCACACTCAAGGTGTTCTTCAAGTTCCTGAAGGCCGAGCGCGTACTCCGCCACAATCCAGCCGACGCCCTGCTGCAACGGTCGGGCGCAGCGCCGCTGCAAACCGTGCTCTCCGAACCGGAGATCGAGCGCCTGCTGAGCCACACGGCGAGCCTGCGCGCAGCCGAATCGCCCGACGCCCGCCCTGATCTGCTCGTGCGGCTGCTGCTGGACACGGGCATCAAGAAAAGCGAGTGTATGCGCCTGAAGCCGGACGACATCATCAGGGACAACCCGCGCCGCCCCTATCTGATGGTACGCCACCGCAGCCCGAAGAACGTGTACCGCGAGCGCAAGATTCCTCTGGACCCCGACTGGCTGGCAGTGCTGGACGAATATCTGGCGCAGTACCAACCGGGAACGTTCATTTTCGAGTGCACGGCGCGCAACCTGGAGTACGTCCTGCACGATGTGGCACTGGCCGCAGGCGTCGGCGCGCGTGTCTCATTCGAGATACTGCGCTGGACGAGCGCCGTGCGCGATCATCAGCGCGGCGTGGACTCCGACACCATCCGCGAGAAGATGGGCCTCAGCCGCATAAGCTGGCGCGAGACCAGCCAGAAGATCGCTCAGCTTGCCGCCAGGGGTGAAGAAGGCTGATCGCCTAATCGCCCCGCTCATTTCCAGACGCGGCACAGCAAGCCCTTCAGGTAGGCTCCCTCCGGGAAGGTGAGCGCGACCGGATGATCGGACGCCTGGGCCAGCCAACGCACGATCTGCGCGTCGCAGCGCGCGTCTACCGCCGCCGCGAACACAATCTTCTGGAACAGGTCGCTGCTGATCGCGCCGGAGCACGAGAACGTCGCCAGCACCCCGCCCTGTCGCAGAAGCTGGAAGGCCAGCAGGTTGATGTCCTTGTAGCCGCGCGCCGCGCTCTCGACCTGGCGTGCTGAGTGTGCGAACTTCGGCGGGTCGAGGATGATCATGTCAAACTGACGGCCCTGCTCGCGCCAGTAGCGCAGCACGGAGAAGACATCCCCCTCCACGAAATCGTCGTCGTCGAGCGCGTAGCCGTTCAGGGCGATGTTGCGCCGTGCCAGCTTGAGCGCCTCGGCTGAGGTGTCCACATTGACCACGCGCCGGGCCAGGCCGCCCAGCGCGTAGACGGCGAAGCCGCCGGTGTAGGAGAAGGCGTTGAGCACCTCGCGCTCCGCCGCCTGCTCGTCCCAGCGGAACCAGTCGCCGATGATCTCGCGGTTCTCGCGCTGGTCGAGGTAGAAGCCCGTCTTGTGTCCTGCGCGCACGTCCACCAGAAAGCGCCGCCCATTCTCGTCAATCTCGATGGTTTCGGGCGGCGGGCTGCCCGCCAGCAGCCCAGTGCTGGGGGCCAACCCCTCCTTGCTGCGCACGTCTACATCGCTGCGCTCGTAGATGCCTGCTGGCTGCAACAGCTCCTCCAGCAGCCCGGCGAGCATTTGTTTGCGCACCTCAATGCCCAGCGTCAGCGCCTGGACCACCAGCCACGCGCCGTAGCGATCCACGACCAGGCCGGGCAGCCCGTCGTTCTCGGCGTTGACCAGGCGGTACGCTGCCGGGGTGCCCTGCGTGGCGATGCGGTTCTGCGGCTGCCGGGCGGCGATGGCGCGGCGCAGCCGTTCGCGCCAGAACGCTTCGTCTATGGGCTGGTCCTCGTCCCACGACAGCAGGCGCACGCAGATGGCTGACTGGCTGTTCCAGTAGCCGCGCGCCAGGAATTCGCCGCGCTCGCCCCGCACGACGACGAGATCGCCATCGGCGGGGTCGCCGCTGACGGTCCTGATGGCTCCAGAGAAGACCCAGGGGTGGCGGCGCAGCACCGCCTTCTGCCGCTCCTCGCGGATGACGACCGCCGGCTCAGTCACGCGCGCCCCCGATCATGGCCAGCAGGCCCGCCTCGTCCAGC
>Ga0334887_1002988_pt1 | contig 17734 bp, 12 predicted proteins | sample GraSluR1_MG_10_FD_207217 | JGI IMG/M metagenome (GOLD analysis project Ga0334887, IMG submission 207217) | Sludge microbial communities from methane-producing bioreactor in Wageningen University, Netherlands - Granular Sludge_18_07-R1 | ecosystem: Engineered > Bioreactor > Anaerobic >...
CCAACGCGTCGGAGAAGAACGGGACCTCGCGCCATACGTGAGTCAATGCATCCAGGCTCATAGAGCCTGCTCCTTTCCGGTTAGTCTGTTGGGATTGGGTTACGAACAAAAACGCCCCTGGCAGCCAGGGGCGAATCCTCTACGGATGCGCAGGAAGGCGGCTTGCAGACCGCACAGCCGGCGACCGCCAGTCGTCTATCGCCAAGTAAAAGACCGCAGCTCGCTGGGCGGGCTGGCCGCCTCCAGCGCGAACTGGCTGCTGACGCCCGGCTTCACGCGCACTACGGACACTTGCCAGGCGTATTCGGCGGCTTCGCCCTCCGCCGGCGCCAAATCCACGTCCAGCCGGTAACTGGTCGCTTTGGTCCAGATGCTTGGCAGAGTCTGGGCGGAACCGCTGACCGGGTAGACCAGCAACACGTACCACTCGTTGGGGTCGAGCACATCAACGCTGATCCAGCGCAGCAGTGCGGCTTCCTCGCGGTTCAGCACCGCGTCGTCCGGCGGCCCAATCAGACGCGGCTCGATGTAAATTGTCTCCCCCGGCGTCACAAACGGCTGCGGGCTGCTGCTCGCGGGGGGCGTCGGCGTCGCCTCCGCCGAAGAGGCTAAGACCTCGGACGGAACCTGCCGGACAGGCACCGCCAGCACCTGGCCGGGCCTGATCACCGCATTGTTCGACAGACTATTGGCGCGCTGAATGTCCTCCACTGTGCTGCCGAAACGGCTGGCGATCGACACGATGGTATCGCCCGCCTCGACGGTGTACTCAAACTGGGAAGCGACGGCTATCGCCTCCCCTTCTTCATCATCTGTGCGCGTGATCGGAATGAACAACTCATCGCCCGCGCGGATCAGCTCATTCTGCAGGTTGTTCGCCGCCTGAATTTCGGATACGGTCACGCCATACAGCCCCGCAATACCGAGCAACGTCTCCCCGGCGCGTACCGTGTGCCGCACCACTCCGTCCGAACGTACGACGGGCGTCGGCACATCTGTCGGCGTCGGCTCTACGGTCGCCTCTACCGTCATCGTGGTGGCCAACGTCGCGGTCAACACGGGGATATTTGTGGGGAGAAGCTGCGCGCCGGCCTGCGCGGCTTCGGTTTCCTGGCGCGGTTGGCTGGCGATGCGCCACCAGAAGGCAAGCACCGCCAGCACTGCCAACACCAGCAGCGCATCGATCCAGGACACCCGCTGCCTGCGCCGTTGAGGCGTGCGCAGGTCGTGGCCGCACATGAAGCAGCTTTCAGCATCGCGTGCCACGCGAGCGCCGCAATTGGGACACCGTCGCTCGGCTACAACCGTCGACATTTGCTCTTGAGCCATTGTCGGAATTATAGCACCTATATTCCGCCGAAGCGAAACAAGTCTATTCTAGAGTGCGTCTCAAAACGCCGGAACGCTGTTCACGAACGCATGGACCGCTACGGCGTTCTCGCCGGCCCAAGCCTGGCTAGAAACAAACTGGCGGACAGGCGCCAGGTCCCGTCCGCCAGTCTTCAGCGGCAACCCTTAACTGGGCGGGCCGGCATGACTTGCCCGCGCCCAACGCACACTACTGCTCATGTTGGGCAAGCAAATAGCTGATGAGGTCTGCTAACGTCTGGTCATCGAGGATATCGCCGTAGTTCTGCGGCATCACGTTAGAAGGATAACCCGTGTTGATAAAGCCGTTTGGGTTGACGATGCTGTTATACAAATAGAGTGCGGGGCTTTCACCCGGCACGCGATTGGCCGCAGTGTCACCCATATTGTGCCAGGTAGGTCCGGTCATTTGCTGGGCAGGGTCAAGAGAATGGCAACCGATGCAGGCATTGGTCAGCGCCGCCGTCTCGCCATTGGCCGGGTTCGCTGCCTCCAGCGCGGCCGCAATCTCCGCCGGCAGACCGGCTGTGATCTCTTCCTGGGTCATGTTGACCAAACGCAGCGGTTCGGGTGTGGGAACAGCCTCGACGACCGCCGCGGCCTCCCTGGCAGCCAGTTGCGCGCCTAGTTCAGGGGAAATGATCTCGCTCTCCGGATTCGGCGCACACCCCACAACAGCCAGTAGTAAAACGAAGACCGAGGTCATCATCAGGACGCGAAGCGTCTGCGCGATAGCCTTCATCAATACCTCCCACGATTCCCGGCCGGGTCGGATAGCACAGAGCGGTAGTGTAGCACAGGCCGCCGGTAGTCGGCAATTTGCACCGCTCTGCGGCGACGCATACGGTCATAACGAATCGTCTATCGGCGCGATACTGGAAGTGATAGTCAGCAGCAAGGAAAACGCGCACCAGACTCGGCTCGAAAGCAAGCGATGCGCGTGCGAAAAACGTCCGCCGTTTCACCCGGCGATCGGCAGCCTGCCTGGCGCCCCACCGCTCAGGAGAACTTCAAGCCCGCGCCGGCGCGGCCCTGAGCAACCTTGCCGCGTGCCGCATCTGCCTGCGCTAGGTCGCCAGATTCCGCCCCGTCTTCTCGTCGAAGAAGTGGACATTTTGCCCCGAGACGCTCACTGCCACCGGCTGCGTCAGGGCCAATGGCTCGTTGCTCGGTTCCGCCGCCGTCACCACGCCGCACGCCGTTTGCACGCGCACATACTGGTTGCGACGCGCGAAATCCGGCTCGATCGACGCCACCTCGCCCTGCAGCGCATTGCGCGCCTCGGCATGGCGCTCCGTATAGTCAAGGCGCATCTCCTCTGGCGTGATGCCCACGATCACGCCCTTGCCGCTGCGGCATTGTTCTCCGATCGGGGCGGGCAATGATATCTCCATCGTCCCTGCCGCGACCGTGCCTCGTTCGGTGACCTCTCCGCGCAACAAGTTCATCGGGTACGGTCCCAAAAAGCCGGCAATGAACGTGTTGGCCGGCTTGGCCCTCAACTCCGCATACGCGCCCATCTGCTCAATCTTTCCCGCCCGCATCACGGCGATGGTGTCCGCGATTGCCATCGCCTCAACCTGGTCGTGAGTCACGTAAATCGATGTGATGGCGAACCGATTCAACAGCCGCTTGATCTCAACGCGCGTCTGGGCGCGCAGCTTGGCATCTAGGCTGGAAAGCGGCTCGTCGAGCAGAAACAGCGCAGGCTTGCGCACCATCGCCCGCGCAATGGCAAGACGCTGCTGCTCGCCGCCGGACAGCGTTCCCGGCTTGCGCCCCAACAACTGGCGAAATCCGAAGCCCATCATCTCCGCCGTCTCGCGGATGCGCGCTTCCGCCTCTGCGTCAGGCGCTTTGTGCATCCGGAAGAAGAAACTAAGGTTGCCATGCCCTAAAAAATGCGGATAGAGCGCGTAGTTCTGAAAGACCATGCCGATATAGCGGTCGCGCGGCGGCGTGTCGCGCATGTCGCGACCGTCATAATAGACTGTCCCTTCGTATCCCTGGTCCAACCCGGCGATGACGCGCAACAGCGTGCTCTTGCCGCAGCCCGACGGCCCGATCACCGCCACCGTTTTCCCCTCCGGCGTCGTAAACGACAGATCGTCCAGCGCGGCCACAAGGCCGTCTGCGACCGCCGCCCCCTCGTCGCGCCGCGTCGCCAATAGGCCGCGTTCGCCCCGAAATACGCGCGTCACATGTTCCAGACGGATCTCCGCCATCGTCCGCTCTCCCTGCTCTGGTGGATAGCTCCGGCTCGGCCGGTCTCGTCCGATCTTGCCATCGCTTGTCGCGCCCGGCAAATGTGCGCCCCCTCCGGCAGCCGCAGGACAATGGCAGGCATATTACGCCGCGCAGCCCCAAGCCTGCCGCGCTTGCGCGCTGTATGACGAAAACGAATTCGCACTCTACGGATTCGCGCTCTACAATGTGGATGAATGCATCATCTTTCGTGCCCGACAAGGAGACACCATGCGATTGACATTTTGCGGCGCTGCCCTAGAAGTCACAGGGTCGATGCACCTACTGGAGGTCAACGACCGGCGCATTCTACTGGACTGCGGCATGTACCAGGGGCATCGCGCCGATACCTATGAGCGCAACCTGAATTTTCCTTTCGATCCGGCAAGCATCGACGTCGTAGTCTTGAGCCACGCACACATCGACCACTCCGGCAACCTGCCCAACCTAGTCAAGCAGGGATTCACCGGCAACATCTGGTGCACCGCAGCCACGCGCAACCTCTGCACCTACATGCTCATGGACAGCGGCCATATTCAGGAGCAGGACGCCTTCTATCTGAACAAACGCAAACGCGAGCGCGGCGAACCGGAGATCGAGCCGATCTACACGCGCGCAGATGCCCAGGCTACGCTCGACCAGTTTGTCAGCGTCGGGCTGCACCGCCCCGTGCTCGTCGCAGACGGCGTGGAATTGACATTCTACAATGCAGGACACATCCTCGGCGCAACCCAGGTCGCACTGGACATCCACGAACAGGCTTCGGGCAAGCACTGGCGGCTCGTGTTCAGCGGCGACATCGGCCGCGATGAGATCGCCATTCTTAATCCGCCCGAAACTATCGCGTCGGCCGACATCGTGATCATGGAGAGCACCTACGGCGACCGTCTCCACGACACCTACGAAGGGGCGCGGCGCAAGCTGCGCGACGTGGTGAACAAAACGGCCAAACGCCGCGGCAAAGTCATCATCCCCGCCTTCGCCGTCGGCAGAACCCAGGAGATCGTCTATGCGCTCAACCAACTAGACGCAGGCGGCGACATCCCCGAACTGCCCATCTTCGTCGACAGCCCGCTGGCCGTCAACGCCACAGACGTTTTTCGCATGCACCCGGAGGCATGGAACCAGGAAGTGCAGAACTTCCTGACCGAGGATCAACGCAAGAGCCCGTTCGACTTCGACAACATGGAATACGTGCGCGAGGTGCGGCGCAGCAAGCAATTGAACTCCATGCCCGGCTCCGCCATCATCATCAGCGCTAGCGGCATGGCGGAGAACGGCCGCATTCTGCATCATCTCAAGCACAACATCGAGGCCAAAGAAAACACCGTCCTGCTGGTGAGTTTTATGGCCGAGCATACGTTGGGCCGACGCCTCAAAGACGGCGCAGACCGCGTACGCATCTTCGGAGAGGAATACGACGTCCGCGCCCAGGTCGAATCCATCGACGGCTACAGCGCACACGCCGACCAGGCAGGCCTAGTGCGATGGGCGCAACACTTCGACCGAGACCGCCTGCAATCTCTGTTCATCGTGCATGGCGAGCCAGACCCCGCACGCACACTGGCCGGCCTGCTAGACGGACACGTCAGAGGCGCGGTCGAAGTGCCGGTGCGCAACCAGTCATTCGAGTTCTAGTGCGTCCGGACCGTAAAGAGCCAAGATCGCCATACCTTTTTGGCCGGCTGTCCGTCATGTTTGATTAGCAAGGATCGATTGTTTTTTCAACCGGAATTCACCGGAATTCATTTGCGGAACATGTGCAGATACATGCGCGGATGGGGCGAGTTCCGACGCACGAGAGGGTGACAGGCACGGAAAGGAGTCACGGAAGATGAACAGCACTCGTCTAGGTGTACGGCCGCTGGGACGTGCTACCTTGGCGTACGCGTTGGTGCTGGTGATGGCCTTAAGCATCGTCGCGCCCGGAACGGCCATCGCCTCGCAAGGCGGACCGTATGGGCCGGCTGCGCACCAGGGCGGTTACGGCGACTCGACTTACTATGTCAAACCGGGCGACACGCTCAGCATGATCGCATTGCGCTTCGGCGTCACTGTCGATCAGTTGATGCGCGTCAACGGCTTGCGCAATCCGAACCACATCTACGTCGGCCAAGCCCTCACCATTCCCGGCGGCGGAGGAGGAGGGACCGGCGGACCTCAGTGCGGCAGGACGCACGTCGTGCGCTACGGTGAAACAGCCTCGCAGATCGCGCAGCGCTATGGCATAGACCTCTATGACCTAGCCCGCGCCAATGACATGCTCAACCTGAACCGCATCTATGCGGGGCAAACGCTCTGCATTCCCGGAGGGGGCGGCATGCCGGTGCAGCCCGTGCAGCCGCAGCCGGTACAGCCTGTGCAGCCTAAGCCCATACAACCGCAGCCTGTCCAACCGCAGCCGCAACCGTGGCAGCCCGTGCAGCCGCAGCCGGTGCAACCGGGTCCGCAGCATCCGATCATGCCGCCGCAGTGCGGCGACCAGCCGGGCCCAGGCGGTTACTGGCCGCCCGACTGTGCAGACCAGCCGCGACCGGGCGGACCTTCTCAGGAGCCTGACCTAGGCTACTGGCGCGGGTCGTATTTCAAGGACAAATATTTCAGCGAGTTCGTCGAGGAGCGCCAGGACAGCGAGATTCGCTTCAACTGGTACAAAGGGAGCCCCGGTCCCAACATGCCGGAAGACCGCTTCAGCATCCGTTGGGAGCGCGTCCTTCACTTCGACGGCGGCGACTACCGCTTCCACGCCACGGCGGATGACGGCGTGCGCGTTTACGTAGACGACACGCTGGTGATCGACGGCTGGAAGATTCAGCCTGCGACCGAATACCACGGCGACATCTCGCTACGACCGGGCAAACATAAGGTCGTAGTCGAATATTATGAAGAGGCGGAAGATGCGCTGATCACCGTCTATTGGGAGCCGAAGTGCGCAGCGTATCGCTGTAACTAGAAGCGCAAGCATTACGCGACGGCCAACGCCGTCATGGGGGCGTCCGGATCGAACCGGGCGCCCCTTTTTTATATGCCTTTTTTGCTGAATTTCGACGGTTGGCAGTATCGATCCGGCTCCGCCGACGTCATCACTACTGCAACAGCATAGCCGGCGCGTTGGCCTCTGTTCGGGGTGGGCAGAGGGGCGCAGATAGAGCCGGCAACCGAACGAGTCTACACAACAAAAAAGGATGCGTATTCTATGTTTCTGCGCGAGATCGGCCGGGCGGCTGCCTGGCTGCTAATGGTCTTCGCTCTGCTGGCGGCGCTGACAATAGCGGCGACGCGAGCAGTGTACGCGGCGCCGGAACCGGCTGACCCTGCTGCAATCCAGGCTGAGGAGTTGCAGGGGTTTTTGCCGAACCAGGGCGACACGCACTATCTAGGTCTGGAATCCGCCGGCGCGGCCAAGATGATCGTGCTGACGCTGAAATCGTGGACGCCGGAAGGGCTGCCCGTCGCCGAGCGGCTGCAGTTCGCCGTCCTCACCGAAGAGGGGCTGCACGCCGTGCTGACAGGCGCCGCCCCGCAAGAAGCGGCCGTGGCCGCGGGCAAACTGCTTCGTGTCACAGAAGATGGCGTCATCGCCCAAGCGATTGTACCCGCAGGCAATACCGCCGGTTATACAGTCGTCGTTTGGAACGAATCGACCGCACCAGTAAGCTACTCGCTGACCGCACGCAACGGCGTACTGATCGACGGCTCCGGGCAGACCGTGCAGGAGCCTGCACCTGCCCACCCTGCTGACGCCTATCCGCTTATCAGTGCTTTTGCGCAGACGGCGACGCTGACCGAAGAGCGCGTCATCCAAGCGGCGCCACACATCCTCGACGGCACGCCCTTCACCGTCAGTACGGACACCGTGACGGCCTACCGCATTAGCGGCTCTCTCTTCCAACTCTATGACCGCCATTTCCTGGACCTAATCCCCGCCAAGGCCGACGCCGAGATCACCGTCCGCCTCACCTACAATTCGGGCTTCCAACAGGAGACATACGGCAAAGTCAATTTCTGGGTGCTGACTAAGAGCGGGCTGCAACAGGTGATACAGGGGGCGTTTCCGAAGGAGTTGAACCTAGCCGCGGGCCAGCCCGTTGAGGACGGGCGACCAGGCGAGATGCAAGCGACGCTGCGCATCGGCGGCGAGGGTCCGTACACCCTCATCGTCTTCAATGACTCCACAGCGCCGGTCGCCTATACGCTGACGGTCGAGGGAGCGCTTCTGGCGGACACATTCGGCCAGACCAACGAGGCTAAAGCCGCAGTCGCGGAGATGGCTATCACCCAACACGCCAGTGAAGAAATGGCGTTCTTCGCCGGTCAGGCCGCAACGTTTTTCCGTCACCGCTAGGCGGCACAACCGCAAACCGCATACCAACCACGATTACGGCGGGCGGCCTTTTGTAGGCCGCCCGCTGTTGTTACCGAGATGTTGTTACCGATCCAAGACAAGCTAGAACCCTTGGAGCTTGCTCAAGTCAGCCACGGACCAGGCCAGCGCAGCGATGTGCTGGGCCAGCGCCAGCCGCGCCGCGCGCAACGTCTCATCTTCGGCGTTGACCAGCACGGCGTCGAAAAAGGCGTTGATCGGCCCTTGCAGGCTGCGCAGCGCCTCCCCTAGCGCATCCGCCGGTTCGTCCGCGCCCTGCACAGCGCTTGCCGCCGCCGCGTAGGCGGCGTGCAGCCGTCGCTCCACATCCTCCTGGTAGGCTGCGGGGTTCAGTTCGAGCATGCGATCCAACCCGCGCGTGATGCGGGCGCAGCGCGCATAGGCCGTGAATGCGTCTGTCCACCACGGTTCGCTGATCAGCTCGGCCAAGGCGCGACAGGCCCGCTGCGCGGCATGGGGATTGTCGCCGCGCGCGGCCAAAACCGCTTCCACTACGTCGAAAGCGTAGCCGGCTTCGGCGAGGACGCCTTGCAGACGCCGCGCTACGAACTGGGCGGTCTCGGCCAAGCTCTCCTCGCTCACCGGCGCAGGCTGGAGCCCAGCGGCTTCGGCCAGCCCTTCGGCTACGCTGAAATCGGTCTGTGTGGCAAGCAGCGCATTGACGATGCCGAGCGCAGCCCGGCGCAGCCCGAAGGGATCGGCGCTGCCGGTGGGCATGGCGCCGACCGCGAAGAGGCCCGCCAAGCTGTCGAGCTTGTCGGCCAGGCTCAGGGCCAGCCCCGCGGTCGAGGCGGGTGCGGCGTCGCCGGCTGTGCGCGGCAAGTAGTGCTCACGGACCGCCTGGGCGACTGCTTGCGGCTCGCCGCTATGGCGGGCGTATATCTCGCCCATCACGCCCTGTAAGCTCGTCATCTCAACCACCATCGACGTAACCAGGTCGGACTTGCACAACGCAGCGGCGCGCGTCACGACGTCGATATCCTCCTGCCCGGCGTCGAGCATCGAGGCGATGCGCGGGGCCAACTTCTTCAGACGCTCCACCTTGTCGAGCATGGAGCCAAGCCGCTCGTGGAAGGTGAGCGTGCCCAAACGCGGGGTGAAAGAATCCAGGCTGCGAGCTGTGTCCTGCCGGTAGAAATAGGCTGCGTCCGCATAGCGAGCGCGGATCACGCCCTCGTTGCCCGCGACCACGACATCGGGCTGGGCCAGGGCGCGTGCGTTGGCGACGGTAATAAAGTAGGGCAACATCCGGCCGTCGCGCAGCGCCGGGAAGTAACGCTGGTGCTTCTTCATCACGCCAATCAACACCGGCATGGGAAGTTCGAGATATTTGTCCTCGAACCGGCCCAACAGCGCCTGCGGCGCTTCCACCAGATCCGTCACCTCGTCGAGAAGACCGGCGTCTTCTGGCGTATAGCCGCCGACCTGGGCTGCAGCCTCCTGCACAAGGTGGAGAATCAGGCGGCGGCGTTCATCGCGGTCGGCGACGACGCCCTGCGCTGCCACTGCGTCAAAGTAGTCTGCGCCGCTGGCGATGTCGAATGTCGTGAATTCGCCGGCCTCCAGTTCGGCGGCGGCGTCGGCAAAACGCGGGCCGCGACTCGTGCGACCGCTGACGACGCCTGCAAAGGCAAAGGGAATTACAAGCTCGCCATACAGCGCCACGATCCAGCGCAGCGGCCGCGGGTAGGCGATGCCGGAGCTGTTCCAGCGCATAGCCTTGTTCCAGCGCAGCCCGTCTAGCAGCGCGATGCACACTTCCGGCAGCACATCGGGGGCGGCGCGGCCGGCCACGCGCTTCACGGCGTACACGTAGTTGTCGCGGGCGACCAGTTCCCCGACAGCTACGCCCTGACTTGCGGCGAAGCCCTCCGCGGCACGCGTGGGCCGGCCATCGGCGTCATACGCGCGATCCAGCGCCGGCCCGCGCTTCTCCAGCGTCTCGTCGGTCTGCCGCGGGGCGAGCCCGGTCACATAGGCGACCAGGCGGCGGGGCGTACCGGTGACGTGCAGGTCTGTGTAGACCAGCCGCGCATCGGCCAACAGGTCGGGCAGCAGCCGGCGAATCTGCTCGATGCCGTCCACGACATCGCCAGCGGGCAACTCCTCGGAGCCGAGTTCGAGGATGAAGTCTTGGGCCTCGGTCGGCGGCTCCTGCAGGCTGGCGGGCGACGGGACCAAGGCAGAAGACGTGGCCTGCGCGATGGTGCGTTCGCCGTTATCCAGCCAGGGAAATTCCTCTTGTTCGCGCTGCCGGATATAGAGTTCGGCGACGGCGCGCGACTGGCTGCGCATGGCCGCGAAAAACTTGGCCCGCTCGGTTACGCCGATGGCCCCGCGCGCGTCGAGCAGGTTGAAGGTGTGGCTCTGGCGCAGGATGAAGTCATGGGCGGGGATGACAAGTCCGCGGGCGATGCAGGCCTGCGCCTCGGCCTGATAGATCTCGAAGATCTGCTTCAGCCGCTCCACATCGGCCAACTCGAAGTTGTAGACGCAATGCTCGATCTCCGGCATACGGTAGACGTCGGCGAAAGTGTGCGCGCCATCCACGTCAATCGACCAGACGTCGCTCTTGTTCTGCAAATACATAACGATGCGGTCGAGGCCGTAGGTGATCTCGACGCTGATGGGGTCCAGCGCCATGCTGCCGGACTGCTGGAAATAGGTGTACTGCGTGATCTCTTGGCCGTCGAGCCATACCTCCCAGCCGAGCCCCCAAGCGCCGAGCGCGGGCGATTCCCAGTTGTCTTCGACGAAACGAATATCGTGCTTGGTCAGGTCCAGGCCCACAGCCTCCAAGCTGCCCAGGTAAAGCTCTTGGGGATTGCCGGGGTCCGGCTTGAGGATCACCTGGTACTGGTGATGCATTTGCATGCGGTTGGGGTTCTCGGCATAGCGCCCGTCGTCGGCGCGGAAGGACGGCTCCACGTAGGCGACGTTCCACGGTTCCGGCCCAAGTACGCGCAGCACGGTGGCGGGGTTCATGGTGCCCGCGCCGACTTTTTCGCTGTAGGGCTGCCAGATGAGACAGCCGTGCTGCGCCCAATATTTGTGGAGACGCAGGATCACATCTTGCATGGTCAACACATCTGTCATGGTTGCAACCTCGAAGATTGGCGGGCGACAGGACGGCATGCCGCCGGTGGAGTCCGGTTTTCTAGAATAACGGCCGGAATGGCGCCGGTACGAAGATCAAGATGAAGAGAACGATCACAAGATAGCCGATACGCCGGCGAGCGGCATCCAAGCGCGTCACATCGTTCAATGCCGGCGGGTGAAACGGCCCCACCACCACAAACAGCAGGCCCAGCCACAGAAACCAGCCGGAGTAGCCGATGTTCATGAGTACGGGGAACAACCGTTGCAGCGGTTCCAAGCCGGCAACAGCTAGAAACGCCATCGCGACGAGCGCCGCCACGTTGACGTAGCGCGCCTGCCGGCCGAAGAGCGCATAGACCGCATGCCCGCCGTCGAGCTGGCCCACGGGCAGCAAATTGATCGCCGTGACGAGCAGTCCAATCCAGGCGGCGAAAGTCACCTGGTTCATCAGCACGTCTTCGCCGGTGATGGGGTTAGGCAGCACCTTGCCGAAGACCGCGATCTTGGCAAAGTAGTAGAGGATGCTGTTGCCCTCGAGCATCATGCCAGGCGACGGCGTAGGCGTCACCACCGGGCTGGTCGACAGTCCGACGAGCAGCAGCGGAATCGCTAAGACCAGACCAGTTAGCGGGCCGGCGACGCCGATGTCGAACAACTTGCGCCGGTCGGGTACAGGCTCTTTCATCTGGATGACGGCGCCCAATGTGCCGAAGCCGAGCGGCATCGGGATGAAAAAGGGCAGCGACACCGCGACCTTGTGATAGCGGGCGGCAAAGTAGTGTCCGAATTCGTGCGCCGCCAAGATGCCGAGCAGAGTCATAGCGAATGGCCAGCCCGTCAGCAGATTGGCGGGACGAAACAGATCGCCCAGCGTGTTGACAGGTGTGACCGGCCCAGCATACATCGAGCCGGCAAACAGGGTGCTGATGAAGGTGATCACAAAGAGCGCGATGTTGAGCCACACGCGCGGCATCGATCTATGCGGCACGCCGGCCATGATATGCAGAATGACCGCACCCCCGTATCCGTCCGCCTTCCCGGCTTCCGGAGCGTCGACTTCTGTATCGTCGCGCAGTACGGGCGTGTAGCCGATCTGCCGGAAAGCGGCTAGCCAGCGCGTATACGCCTCGTCGCTGGGACGGATCAGACGGCCCTTGAAGACCACAACCCCCTCGCGCCTCGGTTCGAGCGGAACCTCGATCGACGCGATCTCCATGTCGCCTTCCACTATCGCACGCGCTTGTCGAGTAATGGCGCCCGGATCGGTCTCGGTCGGGGACAGACGGTTAAAGAGCAACTCGTTTGCGTTCGGCATTCCGCAATGAACGTTTCCCTATAGCGAGCCTAAATAAATGCATGCCTGAAAACTGTCGTTCCGAGCGCTAGCGAGGAATCTCGGACGAGGCGCCGACGAGATGCTTCACTACGGGACGCTTCGCTACGGGACGCTTCGCTACGCTCAGTATGACTGGATGACTCCGCGGTCCAGAGCCATCTGCCTAATTCAGTGCTTCTCCACATGCGCGGCGGTGCACGACCACAACCTGCCGCACAACGCGAGACGTCTTTCCGGCCATCCTGTCAGCCGGAAAACCTGAGACACGCCTTGCAGGGAGGCGCGGCACAGAATTTTACCCCAACTTGGCCTATAATGTATAAACCTGGTCGCAGCATCGCCTTTTTCCAGGAAAAGCGCGCCGCGGCGCGTTCGCATTGTATTCGCTATGGGCAAATGACGACGGAAGGACTTGTGCTCTATGAATCCGTTTCTCCAACGGCTGCGTGAACAACCCCTGCTTTGCGACGGGGCGATGGGCACAATGCTCTACGCCCGCGGCGCGAGCAGCGCGCAGTGCCTGGAGCAGTTAGTTGTCGACCGGCCAGAGTGGGTGAGCGGCATCCACCAGGCATACGCAGCCGCGGGCGCAGATGTGATCACGACGCATACCTTTGGCGCCAACCGCACGCGCCTGGCGAAACACGGCCTGGAGGACAAAGTGCGCGAGTTCAATTTTCGCGCTGTCCGCCTGCTGCGCGACGTGCGCGAGGTGTCGGGTCACGCCCTCTTCATCGCCGGCAACGTCGGTCCGTTGGGCAAACGATGGGAGGAGGACGACGACGCCCAGCGCGCTGAAGCCGAAGATGCCTTTCGCGAGCAGATCGGCGTGCTGTGGGAAGCGGGCGCAGACCTGCTGCTTTTCGAAACATTCAGCGATCTGGAGGAATTGCTGACCGGCGTGCGCGTGGCGCGCAGCCTGTGCGACCTGCCGATCGTAGCCTCGATGACTTACGCTGAGGACGGGCTGACGCCGGCGGGACAGAGCGCCGACCAAGTGGCTGCGCAACTGACGCAGGCCGGCGCCGACGTGATCGGCGTCAACTGCTCGGTAGGCCCTGCCCAAATGCTGGATACGGTGGAGGCGATGGCGCAGGCGCTGCCCGGCGGCTTGTTCAGCGCCATGCCCAATGCGGGCTACCCGCGGCGCGTCGAAGGCAGGTTGATCTATCCTTCCAGTCCAGAGTATTTTGCCGAGCACACACCCTTGTTGCTCGACCGCGGCGCCCGTCTAGTCGGCGGCTGCTGCGGTACGACGCCCATCCACATCCGCGCCATGCGCACTGCGCTCGACGACTATCTCGCCCGGCATCCCGGCAAGTCTCCGGCGGTCCTGGCGCCGGAGCGCGATGCGCTGCCGGAGTTGCATGTCGGCATGTCGGCGGAGGTGAGCGCCGAGAGCGGCGAGCGCCCCACCGGCGTGCTGCAGAAACTGCGCGCCGGCGAATTCGTGATCAGCGTAGAAGTCGACCCGCCGCGCGCCTTCACGGCGGAGAAACAGATCGAAGGCGCACGCATCGCGAAGTCCGCAGGCGCAGACGCGATCAACGTGGCGGACAGCCCAATGGCCCGCGTACGCATGAGCGCGCTGGCGCTTTGCACGCAGATCCAGCAACAGGTCGAGATCGAGACCATCGTTCACTTCACAACGCGCGACCGCTCGCTCATGGGCTTGCAGGCGGATTTAATCGGCGCACATGCGCTCGGCGTGCGCAACATCCTGGCGCTGACCGGCGATCCGCCAGGGCTGGGCGATACGCAAGAAAGCACGCCCGTTTACGATGTGGACAGCATCGGCCTAGTGCGCATCATCGAGACATTCAACCGCGGGCTGGACATCGCCGGCCGCGAGATGGGCCGGCGCGCCAACTTCACGATCGCCGTCGCCTGCGACCCGACACGGCCGGACCTGGCGCAAGAGGTAGACCGCTTCCACCAGAAGGTGAGCGGCGGCGCACACTTCACCATGACACAGCCGATCTACGACCCCACACTATGGACGAACTTTCTGGCGCTCTATGAAGAACGACACGGGCCCTTCCCCGTGCCTGTGCTGATCGGCGTGCTTCCCTTGCAGAGCCACCGGCACGCCAGTTTTCTGCATCATGAAGTCCCCGGCATCACCCTGAGCGAAGCCGCGTTGGAGCGAATGCGGTTGGCCGGGGCCAATGGCCGCCAGGAAGGCGTGAAGATGGCGCAGGAACTGCTGCTCGAACTGAAGGGGCTGCCTCACGTGCAGGGCGTCTATCTGATGCCGAGCTTTGGCCGCTACGAACTGGCATGCCAGGCGCTAGAGGCGCTTACGTCCGCGGAACGCGGCCTCGCACCGGGCTAACCCAAGGCGCAGCCGGTATCCAGTTCAGGCCGAGGACGGCGTGGTTTCACGGACGATCCACGCCAGATAGGCGCTGTGACCTGCCGTGACAGGCACGGCGAGGATTTCGGGCACGTCATACGGGTGGATGCGCTGCAACAACTCTGCGAGCGCGTCGTAGCGGCTCTGCTGGGTCTTCATGATGCATATCCACTCCGTCGCTGTGGTGACTTCGCCTTCCCACCAGAAGGAACTGGTGATCGGGCCGGCCACCTGCGCGCAGGCTGCCAGCCGTGCCGAGACAACCGCTTCAGCGATCGAAGCGGCGGCTTCCTGGCTGTCTATCGTCGTGATGACCTGCACATATTCCGACAAAGCCCTCCTCCTCTCGCTTCCCGCCGTCCACATTGCTGCTAGGGATGCATCCATAACCGAAGCCGGCTATTGCCTGGCTGCTCTCCGCTGTCCTCCGCAACGCGCGTCTATCACTCGCTCACGGCGATGACGAAGGCGATGGCGTCACGGCGGGCATGGCTGAGGCTGATCGACCACTGGCTGATGTTCAGGCGACGGGACTGCTCCGCCGCTTCCCCGTGCAGGATCAGCCGCGGTTCGCCCGACTCCGTGTCGCGCAGCACCTCGATATCGGTCCAGTCGATGCCCGTGCGCCAGATGCCCGCGCCCAGCGCTTTGGCGACCGCTTCCTTGGCGGCAAAGCGCACAGCCAACGAGTCCGCCTTGTTGGCGCACACGACAAGCTCCGCAGGCGTAAAGATGCGCTCTAGGAAGCGCAGCCCGAAGCGGTCAATGGCCGCGGCGACCCGTTCGATTTCGATCAAGTCTACGCCGGTGCGAACCATGTGCGACGACTCCTTGCGAGCGGTTCAACAGCGAAAGCCGGTTGCGCCCCACCTCTGGTTTCACCCCGCGCTCGGCGGGCCGGCGACCACAACCGTATAGCGGTCCGACCGCAGATAAGTCGCGGCCACGCGCTGGACATCGGCAGGGCTGACGCCGTAGATGAGATCATTGTAGCGCTCGATATAGTCCAGCCCCAGCCCGTACCACTCCATGTTGAGCAACGTGTTCGCCACGCCTTCGTTGGTCTCCAGCGTCAGCGGCAGCACGCCGGTCATAAAGGCTTGGCTATCGGCCAACTCCTCCTCGCTTGGCGGCTCTTCTCCCAGCCGGGCAAACTCTGACAGGATGCTCTCGACCGCAACGTCGACGTTTTCGGGGTTGACGCCGGCTGCAGCGAGCCAGACCCCCGCGGCGAGGTTGGCGTCCTGGGCGCTATAGACGTAGTAGGCCAAGCCCTGCTCCTCGCGGATCGTTTCGCCCAAACGCCCCATCATGCCGAATCGACCCAACACGGTGTTAGCCACGCGTATCGCGTCATAGTCCGGGTGGCTGCGCGCCACCGCCGGACAGCCGATCACAATATCCGACTGGTACTTGCCCGGCAGCGGATAGAAAAGGCGATTGACGCCGTTCGTGGACTGAACCGGCGCGACGAGCTGGGCTTCGGCCGTGCCGGCAGCGTCACCGCGCCAGTCCTCAAACTGCGCGCGTATCAGGTCGATGGCCGTCTCCGTCCTCACATCGCCGGTCACGACAATCACCGCGCTCTGAGGGGCATAGTGACCGGCATGAAAGGCGAGTAGATCCTCGCGCTGAATGGCGCTGACGGTCTCTGCATAGCCGGATGTAGGACGCCCGTAGGGATGCTCGCCGTAGATCGTCTCGAAGAAGCGCAGATTCGCAACTTGCTGCGTGTCTTGGTCGCGCTCCTGGATGCGAACGAGTTTCTGGCTGCGCACGCGCGCCATGTGTTCCGGCGGAAACTGCGGGCGGCGCAAGGTATCGGCCAGAACTTCGACCATCGTAGGAAAGTCCTCGGCAAGGCTGGTTGAGCCGAAGTCCGTCGTGTGGTCCGAGGCGTTGACGGAGAGGTTGGCCCCGACGCCCTCGATGATCTCGTTAAATTCATCAAACGCATAGCGTTCACTGCCGCGCATCAACATGCTGGCGACAAAGCCGGCGAGGCCGGTCTTGCCGTCAGGGTCGTGGATCGATCCCGTAGGCAGCAAACCCTCGGCCACGACGACCGGCGCGGCATGATTCTCGCGCACGAGGACGACCATGCCGTTATCCAGAACCACGCGCGTAATGTTTTCCGGCCCCGGTACGGACCGTTTTGTCGGTGCGGATGTCATTCTGTCTGCGGTCCTTGCGGCGCATACCAGCCCGCGGTCTGCAAGTTCGGTTGAAAATAGCGGCGAGCGACGCGCTGCACATCCGCCGACGTTACGGCCGTGAGGCGCTCCAGCCAATTATCGAACCATTCGATGCTCGCCACGACCTCGCTAAAGCCCAGCCAATAGGCCTGGAAGGTTACGCTCTCGCTGCTATAGACAAACTGGGCCTTGGTCTGCTTGATGGCCTTCTCCAACTCCTGCGGTCTCACACCGTCCTCTTGGATCTTGCGGATTTCCTGCCAGACAGCATCCTCCGCAGCCTGGTGTACACTGCCCGGGGCCAGCGTTATATAGAACGAGAACAACGACGGGTCCAGGGTGGGCTGGAAGCTGCTGGCGACGGCGACGGCTAGCTCGCTATCCACCAATGCCCGGTATAGCCGGTTGCTGCGGTTGTTGCCGCTGTCGCCAAACAGACCCATACCCTTGGCGCCGCCGAGGATCGAGTCCATCACCACGAGCGGGAAGAAGTCCTCGTGGGTAGCCTGCGGCGCATGGAAGACGAGCATTGCATAGCCGGTTGAATCCTCGCCGCGCAGGAGTATGCGGCGCTGCGCTTTCTGTTCCGGCTCGACAAGGCGCACGGGCGGGACTTCCGGCCCCGCGGGCAGGGCGCCGAAGAAGCGGTCGATGCGGGCCAGCATCTCTTGGGCGTCGAAATCGCCGACCGCCACCGCCACCGCGTTATTGGGCGTGTAGTAGGTGCGGTAGTGGCGGTAGAGATCGTCGCG
>Ga0334887_1003007_pt1 | contig 17616 bp, 14 predicted proteins | sample GraSluR1_MG_10_FD_207217 | JGI IMG/M metagenome (GOLD analysis project Ga0334887, IMG submission 207217) | Sludge microbial communities from methane-producing bioreactor in Wageningen University, Netherlands - Granular Sludge_18_07-R1 | ecosystem: Engineered > Bioreactor > Anaerobic >...
CAGGTGCGGTCGGTCACTTCGAAGACCTCGCTAAGAAGCTTCTGGGCGGGGACATTGCCCTCGAAGGTGACGGCGCGCTCGTAGGCGTTTTCCAGGCGCGCATCGCCCGCTTCCAGTTGATGGACGGCGCGGCGGATGCCTTCCAGCACATCGAGCGGCTCGAAGCCGGTGACGACGATGGGCGTGTGGAAGCGCTCGACCAGGGGAGCGTATTGCCATGTTCCCATGACGCTGCACACATGGCCGGCGGCCAAGAAGGACTGGACGCGGTTGCTGGGCGAGGTGAGGATGGCCTCGATGGCGGGCGGCACAAGCACGTGCGAAACGAGCATGGAGAAGTTGTCCAAGCCCAGGCGTTTGGCCTGCGCCACGGCCATGGCGTTAGCCGGCGCGGTGGTTTCAAAGCCGATGCCGAAGAAGACGACCTGCCGGTCGGGGTTCTTGCGGGCTAACTGAAGCGCGTCGAGCGGCGAGTAGACGATGCGTACGTCACCGCCTTCGCTCTTGACGCGGAACAGGTCCTTGTCGCTGCCGGGCACGCGCAGCATGTCGCCGAACGAGCAGAAGATCACGCCCGGCTGGGCAGCGATCGCCAGGGCCTTGTCGATTATCTCTAGGGGCGTGACGCAGACGGGGCAGCCGGGGCCGTGGATCAACTCAACCTTTGCGGGCAGGAGTTGGTCGATGCCGTTGCGGATGATGGAGTGCGTTTGGCCGCCGCACACCTCCATGATGGCCCAGGGCTTGGTAACGGTGCGGCGGATGTCGTCCAGCAGCCGTTGGGCCAGGTCCGGGTCGCGGAATTCTTCGAGGTACTTCATGCCGAACTCGCTTCGGCGTCCGCCGCTCCGAATTCTTCTTCGATAAAGCCGATTTGGTTAAACAACTCCAGAGTCTCTAGGGCGGACTGTTCGTCTAGCTTGGTGATGGCAAAGCCGACGTGGATGATCGTATAGTCGCCGAGTTCAACTTCGGGCACGTAGGCGAGGCAGGCTTCTTTGGTGAGACCGCCGAAGTCGACTTTGCCCATGCGGATGCCGTCGGATTCGTAGATTTCTATGACTTTGCCGGGTACGCCAAGACACATGGTGGGTGGTCCTTTCAGTATCTATACGGCATGAGTCGCGCTTCGGGTGTCATGTGAGACGGGTATGGTTCACGAGTCATGCGTCACGAGTCATGTAGTGGGCTACGAGCGCTTGGCCCAGGGCAAGCCCGCCGTCGTTGGCGGAAATGCGCAGGTGCGTCAGCGTCGTGAAGCCGCTCTCTTGCAGTCGATCCAGAACAGCTCCGAGCAGGAGCACGTTTTGGAATACGCCGCCGCTCAGGGCGACGACATTGAGCCCGCACCGGTCTCTTGCCGCCAGGCAGGCGTCGCGCACGATGTCGGCGATGGCCTGGTGGAAGCGGAACGAGATCGCGCCAGGCGCAGTTCCGCCAAGCACGTCCTGCACCAGTTGGCGCAGCAAAGGACGCGGATCGATCTCGAATTGTACTTCAGAAATGCCGGATTGCAAGCTTTGCGGCGAAACCGGGCGGACGGCGCCGGTCAAGCCGTAGGGCGCTAAAGCGTCGTCTGCGGCGAGCGTCTCGAACTCCATAGCGGCCTGCGCTTCGTAAGTGACGATCTGACGCACGCCGGCCAGCGAAGCTGCTGCGTCAAATAGACGGCCCATACTGCTGGTTGGCACGGTGTTGAGGCCGGTTTCGAGCTGGCGTTTGAGGATGCGCCGTTCTTCGGGCGGGCAGGCGGCGACGGGCGGCAGCGCCTCGTTCCATTCGATGCCCGCGGCCCACAGGTGCGCCAGGGCAGTACGGTAGGGGCGGCGTATGGCCGCGTCGCCGCCGGGCAAGGGGGCAGGGTGCAGGGCGCCGATGCGCTGGAATGCGCCATAGCTAGCCAGGAGGATTTCCCCGCCCCAGATCGTGCCGTCCGTGCCATAGCCGGTCCCGTCGAGCGCGACGCCGATCACGCGCTCGTCCGCGCCGAGGCCGTGTTCGGCCATGACGCCGGCAATGTGGGCGTGGTGGTGCTGCACGGCGACGCGCGGCAGGTCGCGCTGCGAGGCATAGCTTTCGGCCCAGCGCGTCGAAAGGTAGGCGGGATGCATGTCGTGCGCGACGGTTTGAGGCTGCACGCGGAAGATGTGCGCAAAGTGCTCGACGGCTGCTTCGAAGGCGTGCAGCGTTTCCAGGTTTTCCATGTCGCCGATGTGCTGGCTGAGGAAGGCATAGCGGTCGTTGGTCAGGCAGAAGGTGTTTTTGAGTTCGCCGCCCACGGCAAGGATTGGCTGTAGGCTGTGCGGCAGGCGGACCGGGAACGGCGCATAGCCGCGGGCGCGGCGGATGGGCAGGGCTGTCTCGCGAAAGACGCGCACCACCGAGTCGTCGCAGTGGATGTGGATGGCGCGGTTGTGCAGCAAGAAGGCGTCCGCCAACGACGCTAGCCGCTCCAGCGCCTCGTCGTCGTCCTTGACGATCGGCTCCTCGGAGAGGTTGCCGGAAGTCATGACGTAGACGCGCGGAGATGCATCGCCCTCGTCGCGCAAGAGCAGGTGATGCAGCGGCGTGTAGGGCAGCATGACGCCGACGGTGAGGTTGCCGGGCGCTACGTGCTCGGAGAGGCGCAGGTCGCAATCGGCGGGGGCGCGCTTGCGCAGGAGGACGATGGGCCGCTCGCGGCTGGTGAGTAGGCGTTCTTCCGCCGGGGTGACGTGGGCAAAGCGGCGCACCGCATCAAGGTCTGCCGCCATCACGGCGAGGGGCTTGTTGCCGCGGCCTTTGCGTTGGCGAAGGGCCAGGAGGGCCGCGTCGTTAGCAGCGTCGCAGGCGAGGTGATAGCCGCCCAGGCCCTTGACGGCGACGATGCGCCCGTTGTCGAGCAAACGTTGCGCCTGGCGCAGGGCGTCGTCGCCTGAAAGCGGCGCGGCTAGGTCGAGGGCGGCGACTTCGGCGCGCGGCGAGGCCAGCAGCGTTAACACGGGACCGCACGCCGGGCAGGCGTTGGGCTGGGCGTGGAAGCGACGGTCGGCGGGGTCCTCGTACTCGGCTTGACAGTCGGGGCACATGGCGAAGGGGGCCATCGTCGTCAGAGGCCGGTCGTAAGGGATGTCACGGATGATGGTGAAGCGCGGGCCGCAGTTGGTGCAGTTGATGAAAGGATAGCGGTAACGGCGGTCGTGCGGGTCGAACAACTCGGCGAGGCAGTCATCGCAGACGGCGACGTCGGGCGAGACGGGCACGAAGGCCGCCGGCTGATCGATGCTATGGCGGATGACGAAAGCGGGCGCGCCGATGTCGCTGTCCTGCGGCGGGGCAGGGATAGGGTGAACATCAAGGCTGTCGATGACGGCGAGGGGCGGCTTTTCGGCAGGCAGCGCGGCCACGAAGGCGTCGAGAACGGTGGGAGGGCCGTAGATCTCGATATCGACGCCGGAAGAATTGTTGAGCACCCAGCCGCCCAATCCGTGACGGACGGCGAGCCCATAGACGAAAGGCCGGAAGCCCACGCCCTGGACAATGCCCTGGATGTGGATTCGCCTTCCGGCCCGATGCGCATCAATCATGATAGAATTTGGCCGCCCGCGCTACACCGCACAGGGGCTTAGCGTTCGCCCGCGACTTGTTCCGCCAGCCAGTCAACCCAGGCGTCCATTCCGTCGCCATGCAGGCCGGAAACCTCGAAGGTCTTCAGGTTGGGGCTGAGCACGCGCACGCCGTGCTTGAAGCGCTCTACGTCGAAGGGGATGTAGGGCAGCAAGTCGACCTTGTTGAGGATCAGCACGTCTACCCCGCGGTACATGGTGGGGTATTTGTAGGGCTTGTCGTCGCCTTCGGGGACGCTGGCGACGAGGACGTTAATGTGCGTGCCGAGTTGGAAGTTGGCCGGGCAGATGAGGTTGCCGACGTTTTCCACGATCATGAGGTCGATGTCGTCCAGAGGCAGTTTGTCGACAGCCGGGGCGAGCATGTTGGCGTCGAGGTGGCAGTTGCCGCCGGTGTTAATCTGGACGACCGGCACGTCGAGCGCGGCAATGCGTTCTGCGTCGATGCTGGTGGCGATGTCGCCGTCGACGTAGCCGATCTTGAGACGGTTGAGAAGCCGTTCGACCGTGCCGGTGATCACGGTGGTCTTGCCCGCGCCTGGCGAAGCCATGACGTTGATGCCGAAGACGCCGGCCGCGTCGAACTTGCGGCGCAGGTCCTCGGCAAGCGTATTGTTGGCAAACAGGATTTGTTCGACGACTGGTATGTTCATGGGTGAAAATTCTTTCGTGAATAGAGAGCCATCATGTATCGCGTGTCACGAGTTGTGAGTAACGAGTCACAAGTCTTGCGTCATGAGTCAGGCGTCAAACAACTTCTATAGCGATGACGGATGACTTCTGACACGTGATTCTTTCATTCCACTTCAATGCTATCAATATATAGTTCCTCACCCCCGTCTAGCACAAGGTCGGGGCTGCCGCATTCGGGGCAGTGGTAATCTTCGGCCTTTTGCAGGACGGCGGAATGGCCGCATGCAGCGCAATGGAATCCGGCTGGAATGCGCTCGAAGACTAACTCGGCTTCTTGGGCGCAGGTGTCTTTGGCGATGATGTTCCAGTAGAACTGAACCGAGTCGTCGACTACGCTGGAAAGCTGGCCGATCTTGACGCGGATCTGGGTGACGCGAACTGCGCCGGCAGCATTAGCATGGCGCAGCGTGATGTCGAGCAAGCTCTGGGTGATGGGCAGTTCGTGCATGGTTCGTTTACCTGGCAAGGACGTGTTCGCTATGATGCACGCCGTCGGCGGAGAGATCGTAGACCCAGAAGGGGTGAGGATACTCGCAGAACGCCGGGACCGTGGCAAAGGTGACGCCCTTGTCGAAGAGGGGCGCCACGCCGCGGTGGTAGTGCCCGCTGAGCACGAGGCGCACGGCGCCGCCGGCGATGATGGCGTCGCGCATTTGCGCCCCGTCGCCATAGGTGTGCGGGTAGCCTTCGTTGCGCTCGGGCCAGACGATGTAATGCTGGACATGAATCTGCGGCGGCGAACCTTCGTCCGCCAGGACGTCCGCGAAGCGGCGGCGTTCGTTGCCTGTACGCAAGGGGACGTTACCCTCGCCTTCGTTGTCCAGGAAAGACACGATGCGATAGCCGGCTACAGTGCGGTCGGCAGGCAGATGCCCGAAGAACTCGCAAAACAGCGCCGGGTGATCGTGGTTGCCATAGACGACGGCGAGCGGACAGGTCAGTCCGTCGAGTAGATCGGCAATCAGCGCCAGGTCGAGGCGAGCTTGCGTCTGGGTTTCTGCATCCGCCAGCGCGTCCAGAGGATAATCGAGCAGGTCGCCGGTCAGGACAAGCAGATCGGGCGAGAGTGCGGCGATGCGCTCTATGGCCTGAGCGAAAAGCTCGGGCATTTCTCTGCTGAGCCGTGTGGGGATCGATGCCGTGCCGGGCAGGTGATGTCGGAGATGGAGGTCGGAAATGTGAACGATGCGGTTCAATGCTGCTTTGCCAAGCCCCCTAGACGAGAGGGCTATGCTCCTCACAGAGATGCCGGCGACACGATAGACAGGCCACGCGCCGACAACCTAGGATGCTTATAAGGTCGCGTCCGGACTGTTTGACAAGCCCATTGGCGTTGTCTATACTAGCCGCTACTATAGCACAGACGCCGGGCTAAGCCCAATGCGAGCGCCAATCCTCATCAACCAATGCATCCCATTGTAGCGACGAACCAACCAGCGGCGACGCAGTCTTCTCCCTGCCGTCCGGCATATCGCGGTCGTAGGCTCGGTCGCCACGGTCGCCGGCCAACTCCAGAAAGTGTCTTCTCCCTGCCGTCCGGCATATCGCGGTCGTAGGCGAATGCGTCACCGCCGGTTGCGCGCGGGACTGCGGCAGATACGCATGCGCTACTCTTATCCCTTCCTATGCAGTGTGATTGCCAGAACCAGGAGAGCCCGATGGTAGACCACGACAGATTGATGGAGAAATGCCACGCCGCTATGGACTTTGCGAGCCGGCAGGTGCGTGCGCTGATCGAGACGCATCCGGACTTCTTTCCAATGTACACGCAGGGCGGCAAGTGGCGGCATGAGGGCGAGGCGTGGACCAATTGGTGCGAAGGCTTCCTCGGCGGGCAGATGTGGATCCTGTACGGCCATACCGGGTCGCCGTATTGGCGCAGGCAGGCGGAGCATTACGCGCGCTTGGTGGAACACCGCAAGACGGATCGCACTGTGCATGACCTGGGCTTTCTGTTCTGGTCAACGTGGAAGCGCTGGTACGACCTGACGCAGGACCCTGCTGTCAACGAGGTGGTGATCGAGGCGGGGCGGACGCTGGCGCTGCGCTTCAAAGAGAAGGGACGCTATCTGCGTTCGTTTGTGGCGGAGGATAGCCTCTTCATCGACATCATGATGAACGTCGGCATCATCTACTACGCGGCCCAACAGACGAGCGACCTCGACCTGCGGCGCATAGCAGACGAGCACTGCTTGACGACGCGGCGCACGCTGGTGCGCGGAGACGGCAGTACGGCGCATGAAGGCATTTTCGACCTGGCGACTGGCGAGTTCCTGCGCCAGAGCACGCATCAGGGCTGGCGCAGCGATTCGGCCTGGGCGCGCGGTCTGACCTGGGCGCTGTATGGTTATGGCACGGCTTATCAGTTTTCCGGGGATGTGCGCTTCCTACAGACGGCAGAGCTATGCGCCAATTTCTATATCGAACACACGCCGCCCCACGGTGTTCCCCCCAACGACTGGGACGAGCCGTTGCCGGCGCACCCGTATGAGAGCTCGGCGGCAGCGATTGCGGCGAGCGGCCTGTTCAACCTGGCGAAGTTGACGGGCGACCCGGCGCGGGCGCGGCTTTACCATGATTATGCATTGCAGATCCTCGACACGCTGACTGGGCCCGAATTCCTGGCGAATGAGACGCCGGGCTGGGAAGGCGTGCTCAGACACGGCATGTACCATGAGCGCAAGGGGCTGGGCGTGGACGAAAGCGTGATGTGGGGCGATTACTTCTTTCTGGAGGCTGTGAACAAGGCGCTGGGCCATGAGTGAGCGGGTTGCGTTGGTGACGGGGGGGAGCCGCGGCATCGGGCGCGGCATTGTGCTGGCGCTGGCACGCGCCGGATGGACCACGGTCGTCAACTACCACAGCGCGGCGCAAGCGGCGAAGGAGGTCGCAGCTGAGGCGACCGCCTTGGGAGCGAAGGCAGCGGTCGTCCAGGCGGACGTCGGCTCTGCTGCGGATCGCGAGCGGCTGGTTCAAGCCGCGCTGGACTTAGGATCGCTGGAGTTGCTCGTCAATAACGCAGGCATGGCCCCGCGCCAGCGCGCCGATCTGTTGCAGATGAGCGAGTCAAGCTACGACGAGGTGATGAACGTGAACCTGCGCGGGCCGTTCTTTTTGACGCAGCGCGTGGCTCACGCCATGATCCAGCAAGTGGAGGCCGGCGCAGGCGGCGCGCCGAAGATCATCAATATCGGCTCGGTCAGCGCCTATGCCAGCAGCACGAACCGGGGCGAATACTGCATCTCGAAGGCGGGCGTGGCGATGATGACCGCGCTCTTTGCGGACAGGCTGGCGGAGTACGGCATCAACGTGTATGAGATTCGCCCGGGCATCATCGCCACGGACATGACGAGCGTTGTGCAGGAGAAGTACGACCGCATGATCGACGAAGGGCTGACGCCGATCCGTCGCTGGGGCGTCCCCGACGATGTGGCGCGCGCGGTACTGGCGATCGCTGAGGGCGATTTTCCTTTTAGCACCGGCGAGGTGTTTAACGTGGACGGCGGCTTCCATCTTCGACGTCTGTAGGCGAGGCGAGCAACCATCGTAAGCAGGAAGGGCATTCGATGAAGATTCGACGTGTGGCGGCGCTGAAGACCGCCGAGGCGTTCCGCAAGCATTTACAGGCGATCGGCGTGGACATGCCGTTCGACAAGGAGATGCAATCTGGGCAGGGGGGGCCGCTGGCGCAGCCACTCGACCTGGGGAGGCGACGCATCGGCAACCGTTTCGCCGTGCTGCCGATGGAGGGCTGGGACGGCTCCCCGGATGGAAGACCCACTGACTATGTGCGCCGTCGTTGGCAGCGCTTCGGCACCAGCGGGGCCAAGCTGATCTGGGGCGGGGAGGCGACGGCGGTGCGCATGGACGGCCGCGCCAACCCCAACCAGTTGGTCATCTCCGAGGAGACAACGCCCGATCTGGCTGAACTGCGGGCGCTGCTGGTGCGCACGCATGAGGAGCGCTACGGGCGCAGCGATGACCTGTACATTGGGCTGCAACTGACGCATTCCGGGCGTTTTGCGCGGCCGTATGACAAGCGCAAGTTGGCCCCGCGCATTCTCTACCATCACCCGATTCTGGATGCGCGCTTCGGCATCGACCCGGAGGCGCCGGTGATGACCGACGACGAGATCGAGGAATTGATCGCAGACTTTGTGATAGCGGCCCAACGGGCGCAGCAGGCGGGCTTCGACTTCGTGGACCTGAAGCATTGTCACGGCTATTTGGGGCACGAGTTCCTGACCGCGGTGGACCGCGAAGGCAGGTACGGCGGCAGCTTCGAGAACCGCACGCGCTTTCTGCGCGAACTGGTGGCGGGCATCCGCGAGGCGGCGCCTGGCCTAGACTTCGGCGTACGGTTAAGCGCATTCGACTTCATCCCGTTCGAGCCGAGCGCCGAGGAGAAGCAGGGCGCGCCTGTGAAGTCCGACGAGGGACCGTATCGCTATGCGTTCGGCGGCGACGGCACCGGGGTGGGCATTGACCTAAGTGAGCCGCTTGCATTCTTGGACGTACTGCGCACTCTGGACATCCGGTTGGTGTGCGTTACAGCCGGCAGCCCCTATTACAACCCGCACATCCAACGGCCTGCCTTGTTCCCGCCATCGGACGGCTACAGCCCGCCGGAGGATCCGCTGGCGGGAGTGGCGCGCCAGATCTGGGCGACGGCAGAATTGAAGCGGATGCGGCCCGATTTGGTCTATGTGGGCAGCGGCTATTCGTACCTGCAAGAGTGGTTGCCGCACGTGGCGCAGGCTGTGGTGCGCACAGGCCAGGCGGATTTCGTCGGCTTGGGGCGCATGACGCTGGCCTATCCGGAACTGGCAGCGGATGTATTGGCCGGACGAACGCTCGACCGCAAGCGCATTTGCCGCACGTTTAGCGATTGCACGACCGGGCCGCGCAACGGGCTGATCTCCGGCTGTTACCCGCTGGACGAATTCTACCGGAATCTGCCGGAGTACGAGCATCTGGCGGCGGCAAAGGCGGCGATGTAGCACGTCAGGCGTCACTCGTCACGAGTCATGCGTCAGGGCTTGTTGAGGTGCGCAGAGAGCATTGGCGATTTGGCGGGCGGGCGGTGATGATAGGAAGGGCATGGGATCATAGATGGATTTGAGTGTGGTGGATCATTTGCTGACGACGACGCGGTCGGTGCGTAAGCGGCTGGACCTGGAAAGACCCGTCGAACCCGCTGTGGTGCAGGAGTGTTTGGAGATTGCGATTCAGGCGCCGTCGGGATCGAACCGCCAGGGCTATCACTTCATGGTTGTGACGGACGCGGAGAAGCGTCACCAGGTGGCGTCGTATTATGCGCAGTCCTACCAGGTCTATTATCAGGAGGTGCAAAGCCGGCGCAAGGTATGGAAGGCGGGCGACCCGCGCGGCGAGCGCGCTGACAGGGTGCTCGACTCCGCGACCTATCTGGCGGGCATCCTGCATCGTGTGCCGGTCTTTGTCATACCCTGCATTGAGGGCCGCCCGCAAGATCCTTCGCCGGCGGCGCAGGCAGGATTCTACGGTTCGATATTACCGGCTGCGTGGTCGCTGATGCTGGCGTTGCGTTCACGCGGGCTGGGTGCTGCATGGACAACGCTGCATTTGGCGTATGAGCGCGAGGTGGCTGCTGTGCTGGGTGTTCCCGATAGCATTACGCAGGCGGCGTTGTTGCCTGTGGCCTACTATACGGGAGACGACTTCCGCCCGGCGAAGCGTATTCCGGCAGCAGAGCGTACCTATTGGGATGAGTGGGGCCGCGTTGCGAAGTAGTAGGCCCCCTTGTTGATGGAGGGAGCCGTAGCAGTAATATTACGAAATGCTGCGAGACCGAACCTGCATGCGCATGGCTACATCGAGGATGTTGGCGGGCAGTTAGCGCGGTGCTAGAATGCCTGTGGCGTCAACGTCGACAGCCTCATTGACCCACAGATGGATCCGCAGATTGGTCCATACAAAGACACGCCAACCCATAGGAAGAACCATGAACGACTCCCCGAATTTCCACATGACGCCGGATGAGTTCCGGCAGGCCGGCCGCGCCGTGGTGAATTGGATCGCAGACTACTATGAGCAGATCGAATCGTATCCGGTGCTATCCCAGGTGAAGCCTGGCGAGGTGCGCAGCATGTTGCCGCCGGATCCGCCGCAGGAAGGCGAAACGTTCGAGGCTATTTTGGCCGACGTCGACCGCGTGGTGATGCCCGGCATTACGCACTGGCAGTCGCCCAACTTCTTCGCCTACTTTCCGGCGAACGCATCGGGCCCGGCCATTCTGGGCGATCTGCTGTCGTCGGGGCTGGGCGTGCAGGGTATGATCTGGGCGACCAGCCCGGCCTGCACCGAGGTGGAGACGCACGTACTCGACTGGGTTGTCAAGATGCTGGGTCTGCCGGAGAAGTTCCTCTCCAGCGGGGAGGGCGGCGGCGTGATCCAGGATTCGGCGTCTGGCGCTACGCTGTGCGCGATGCTGGCCGCGCGCGAACGCGTCACGGGGTTCGCCTCGAACGAACGCGGCTGCGACGGGCGGCTGATCGCCTATGCCTCGTCGCAAGGCCATTCGTCTATCGAGAAGGCCGCCATGATCGCGGGTATCGGGCGCGGCAACTTGCGCATCATCGACGTCGACGAGAAATATGCGATGCGCCCCGACCGGCTGCAGGAGCAGATTGAGGCGGATTTGGCGCAGGGGTTGGTCCCGTTCTACGTCGCCGCCACCGTCGGCACGACCTCCTCGAACGCGCTCGACCCGCTGCGCGCCATCGGCGAGATCGCCCGGAGGTACGGCCTTTGGCTGCACGTGGATGGCGCTATGTCGGGCACGGCTGCGCTTTGCCCTGAGTTTCGCTACATCCACGACGGGTTGGAACTGGCGGACAGCTATGCTTTTAATCCGCATAAGTGGATGTTCACCAACTTCGATTGCGACTGCTTTTTTGTGGCCGACCGCAAGACGCTGATCAAGACGTTGAGCATTCTGCCCGAATACCTGCGCAACAAGGCCACGGAGTCGGGCGCGGTGATCGACTATCGGGACTGGCACGTGCCGCTTGGCCGGCGTTTCCGCAGCCTGAAGCTGTGGTTCGTGATCCGGCACTACGGGCTGGAGGGGTTGCGCTATCATGTGCGCCGGCATGTGGAGATTGCGCAGGAATTCGTGCGCTGGGTGGAGGAAGACGCAGACTTCGAGCTGGCCGCGCCGGCGCCGCTCAACGTGGCCTGCTTCCGCCACCGCGGGGGCGATGCGATCAATCAGGCGATCATGGACCGCGTCAATGCCGGCGGTGAGATGTACTTGACACATACCAAGTTGGACGACCGCTTGACGCTGCGCATGAGCATCGCTCAGACGAACACGGAGCGCCGTCACGTGGAAAAGGCGTGGCGGCTGATCCGGGAGGCGGCCGCGGCTGTCACATCTGGGCAGACGTAGGCGAGGAGATGTGCGGCGTGTGGAGAATAGCCAGCCGCGATAGTTCGGCAGGAGGAACCGGATGACGAAATCGATGAGTAAGCGCGCCAGGCTGGAAGCGACATTTGCAGGCGCGGAGACGGACCGGCCCGCTGTGGCTTTGTGGCGGCATTGGCCGATTGACGACCTATGGGGCGATGAATTGGCGCGCGCAACGATCACTTTTCAGAAGACCTATGACTACGACTTCATCAAGGTCACGCCGAACAGCAATTATTGCGTAGCCGCGTATGGGGCCGAGGCCTCCTGGCGCGGCAACGAGGAGGGGACCTATCAGTGGGGACCGCGCGTGATTCAAACGGCTGAGGACTGGGCGAAACTTAAGCCGTTGGAGCCGAGGACCGGGCTGCAAGGTGAGGTGCTCGAGGCAAACCGGCTCATCGGCCAGGAATTCGGCGATGAGGTTCCGTTCATCCAGACGATTTTTAACCCGTTATCTCAGGCCAAGAACCTAGCCGGAGACCGATTGATTGCGGATCTGCGCCAACACCCGGACGCGGTGAAGGCCGGGCTGGCTGCGATCACCGAGTCGATCGTGCGCTTCATCGAGGCGCTTAAGTCGACGGGCGCGGCAGGCATATTCTTGGCGATGCAACATGCCAGCTACGATCTGCTCACCGAGGCGGAATACGGTGAGTTCGGTCGCCCGCTCGACCTGCGAATCCTCCAGGCGACCGAGGGGATGTGGTTCCGGCTGATCCACCTGCACGGGACGAACGTGATGTTCGACATGGCGGCGGATTATCCGGCGGAACTGATCAACTGGCATGATACGGAGACGCCGCCCACATTGGCGGAGGCAATGACACGCACGGACAAGGCGCTGTGTGGCGGGTTGCGCCAGTGGGAGACGATGCTGCGCGGCACGCCCGAGTCGATCCAGGCCGAGGCGGACGCGGCGCTGGTCGCTACGGGCGGCAGGCGCTTTGTGCTCGGCACTGGCTGCGTGACGCCGATCACTGCGCCTACGGCGAATCTCGTCGCCGCGCGGCGGGCAGTCGAACCTCGGTAGGCCGGCGGCAAGCGACAGGCTGCGCCGAAGATGCCGCAGACTGTCTGGAGGGTACGATGATGCAGTAACGGGCGCGCCTGATTTTCTGGACGCGCCCGTTCGCGTGAATCGCTCTTTGGCGGAAACTGGACAAGTGCTATACTGTGCCTCGTTTGCCTGAGCACAGAGAGAGGAGCGCACAATGTATGCACGAAAATGCACCGATTATTAGCCGGAGGGGACGTTTCCATCGTCCGGCGCATCTGTTCCGATTGGTCTTGCTGGCAGGGCTGCTGTCGCTGGCGTGCGCAGCCTGCCAACCGGTCCAAGCGGTGAGCGGGGTTGCGCCGGCCGGCGAGGCGGAGTCCGATGTGGTTGTCGTTGCCGAGACGCAGGCGGACATTCAGCCTGCAGGCGTTGCGGAGGTCGCTGGAGCCGACGCAGCGGTAAGCGAGCCGACGGCCCCTCCCGCAGCGATCCTGGACGAGGCGCTGGTCCAGCGCGGGCTGGAAGTCTACCGGGCGCAGTATTGCGGCATCTGCCATGCCTTAGGCGCAGCCGGCACAACAGGCCGGTTTGGGCCTGAGCATGACGGCATGGGCACGATTGCTGAAGAGCGCATCACGGCTGCGAACTATTCGGGCGGCGCGACAAACGCGGAGGAATACTTGTACGAAAGTCTGGTAAAACCTGAGGTTTTCATCGTAGATGGGTATGCAAGCAGTTCGCATAGGATGCCGCCCTATACTCATCTGAGCGAAGAGGACCTGCTTGCGTTAACGGCATTTCTGTTGGCGCAGCAATAACGGCGCGTACACGTACGCACGTATAGTGAACACTGGAGAGAATAACCGTCGTTGCTGACAACGAGGCGAGAGGAACCTATCAGAACCAGAGGCGGCGGAGCGCATGACGCGTTGGTGACATGGGAAATGCCAAGTTGACACAAGGCGATGCTCAGGAAACAGGTTGGACGGTTGCACCTATGTACTTGCCGCTATGCTGCGATGCCGGCTGTGCTCAGTTAGGCGGTTGTCGAAACAGCGCAACACAAAACAGAGTAGTCAAAGGAGAACACACATGATTAAGAGAGCGCTTGTTGCCGGTCTGCTCGTGATCGGCTTGGTCGCTGGGTTGGTCATGCCTGGTGCGGTAGTATTGGCCCAAGACGAAGGAACGGTCGTCGCCGAGGGCCTTAACGGACCGCAGGGCGTGTTGGTCGCGCCGGACGGCAGCATATGGGTCATTGAAGGCGGCGTCGGTGGAGATACCACCATCGAAATGGTGGATCCCGTCAGCGGCCAAGTGGTCGAGGCGATGATGGGCGAGACGGCACGCGTGGTCGAGGTGACGCCGGACGGCGAGCAGAACGTTGCAGCCGTCTTGCCATCCGTGCATGTCGGCGAGGATTTCGTCGGCGGGGCGCGGCTGGCGCTGCTGGATGGCAGACTCTACGCGACGAGCGGCGAATGGCTGGGCGTGTTGGGCGATGAGGCGCTGCCTCTGATGGGCGTCGTCGTCGAGATCGCCGACGGCGAAGCGACGACGGCTGCCGACGTTTGGGAAATCGAGCGGACGACCAACCCCGACGGCGTGCAAGTGCATTCCCATCCGTATGGTCTGGCGGCTGGCCCGGACGGCAACCTGTGGGTGGCGGACGCCGGCGCCAATTCCCTCTTTACGGTTGATCCCGATACCGGCGCTGTGGAGTGGGTCGCTACGTTCGACGCGATGCCCGGCGTCTTCCCGAACCCGAATCGCGGCGGCGAAATGCTGACCGATCCGGTTCCGACCGGCGTGGCGTTTGACGCAGACGGCAACACTTATGTTTCGTTGTTGAGCGGCGCGCCGTTCATTCCCGGTTCGGCTAAGGTGGTGAAGGTCGATGCCGCGGGTGAGGTGAGCGACTATGCCACAGGGCTGACGATGCTCACTGACCTTACGGCCGGGCCCGACGGCAATCTGTATGCGGTGCAGTTCGCCGTATTTACGGATCAAGGCCCGACGCTGAACAGCGGCGCAATCATCCGAATCTCTGAGGGCGACGGCTCGACGCCGGTTGTGGAAGGACTGTCGTTCCCGACTTCGGTTGACTTCGACGAGGCGGGCGACGCCTACGTAACCATCAACGGCGTGGGCGCTCCAGGCTCCGGCGCAGTGGTGATGTTCACCGGCGTGGCTGCGTCCGATGCTGAAGGCGCCGAGGCAGAGGAAGGCGCATCGACTGAGGCGGCGGCCGCGGCGGAGGCGACTGCGGAGCCGGCCGAAGAGGCCGCTGAACCGGTCGCTACTGAGGAACCGGTCGAAGAAGAGGCTGCCGAGGCTGAGGCTACCGAGGAGCCGGCCGAAGAGATGGCCGCTGCACCGGCTGCTACCGAGGAACCGGCCGAGGAGGCGCCTGCGCCTGAGCAACTGCCGGCCACGGGCGGCTTTGCGACGAATCCGGTCGTGATCGCTATTGCCGCTGCGCTAGCGCTGCTGGCCGTGGCGGGGGGCGTGTTGGCGCTGCGCAAGTCGTCTTCGCAGGGGCAGCGCTGACCAAATCTAGTTTGAACAGCCTTAGGAGATAGAACGGCGGCGCCGGATAACAAACCGGCGCCGCTTGTTTTTCCTTCTTAACAGATGGTAATGTCAGGGCGGATACGGGCTCGTCTCCCGATGCTAATCAATGGCGACGACTTGGCCGGTGGCAGCCGAGCGGTATTGCGCTAGTGCGCTCTGTAGAAAGTGGCGACTGCGGCTGAGCGGCACAACCGGCGTCGCGCCGTCAAGGATACAGGCTTCCATCGCCTCTACCTCACATAGATAGGGACTGACGGCCGGGGTGACGATCTTCTCATGCTTGCCGTCGATGGCGGTGAAGGTCATGACGCTCTCGACGCCGTTGACGCCGGGCTTCCACGGTTCCACAATTTCTAGCATGCCCTTATCGCCGACGATGTGAGCCCCCTCGCGAAATGGCGTGCGGAAGCCACTGGATACCTGGGCGACTGCGCCGCCAGCGAAGCGCAGTTGGGCGCGCATGGCGACGTCGACGCCGGTCTCGCCTATGATCTGCTGCGCCCAGACTTCGGCGGGCGCGCCGTCGTCGATCAGCGTGATCGCCAGGCTGTTGGGATAGACGCCCACATCCCACAGCGAGCCGCCCGTCAGGTCGGCGCTGAGGCGGATGTTGCTGCTGTCTGCAGGGGGCAGGTAGAAGTGGAACCAACTGCTGACGGTTTGGATGCGGCCTAGCCGTCCGGAGCGCGCCATGTCAATAGCCGTACGCGTCTGGGGATGGTGCAGGTACATGAAGGCCTCGAAGACGGTGACGCCTGCTGCTGTGGCGGCGTCGATCATGCGGTCCAGTTCGTCGAGCGTGACCGCGGCAGGCTTCTCGATGAGGACATGCTTTCCGGCTTGTGCGGCTTTGACCGTCCACTCGCAGTGCAGCGCGTTGGGCAGCGAGATGTAGACGACGTCGACGTCGGGGTCGGCGAGGAGCGCTTCGTAGCCGCCGTGGGCTTTAGCGATGCCTTTGTCGTCTGCATAGGCTCTCGCTTTGGCTGCGTCGCGACTGGCGACTGCGACGAGCTCGCTGCGTTTGGCCTGGCGGATCGGATCGATCAGCGCATCGTTGATGTTGGCTGTGGAGAGCAGTCCCCAGCGGATCTTGTTCGGCATGGCATTCCTCCTAAGCAGGTTGCGATAGATCGATGCCCCATTGTAATCTGAGAGGGTGAGCGCGCCAATATGCAGTATGCCGAGGAGAAGTGATATCTGATGGCGCAGGCGTGATAGGCGCTTCAGCCAGCTGGCTTTTCAGTAGGCATGCGGGTTGGGATGTGGCCGATAGGAAGCCCGCACCTCATAGATGGGCGCGTGGGTTGTACGAGATTCGTTTGTAATGCGGCGCAGTTCGAGCGCCCTAGAGGAATCAAGATGAAGATCAGCACGGTAGAACAGATGCGGGCCATGGACCAGGCGGCGATTCGGACCTATGGGATCGACGAGGCGCTGCTGATGGAGAACGCCGGGGCGGCGGCGGCGCGGGTCTGGCTGCAAGAGATGGACGGGCGGAATCGCCGTGCGCTGATACTGTGCGGCGGCGGCAACAACGGCGGCGACGGGCTGGTGGTCGCCCGGCATCTGCGCTCTGCAGGCGCGGCGGTGCGAGTGCGAGTGTACGGCGATCCGGAACGCTATGCCGGGGCGGCGAAACTCAATTGGTCGATTGCGCAGAATCTAGGGATTGACATAAGTGCTCTTGGCGAGATCGGCGGACTGGGCGAGGATCTAGCGTGGGCAGGCGGCGTGGTCGACGCGCTGTTGGGTACGGGCATCACACGCGAGGTGGAGGGGCTTTACGCGGAGGTGATTGAGCGGGTGAGGCGCAGCGGGCTGCCTGTGTTAAGCATCGACATCCCATCGGGCGTGAACGGCGACACGGGGCGGGCAATGGGGATAGCCGTACAGGCGGACTACACGGTGACCTTTGGTTTGCCCAAGATCGGCAACCTGCTCTACCCGGGCTACAAATTGGGGGGCAGACTCTTCGTCAGTCACATTTCTTTCCCGCCCGCCTTGACAGAGGACGAAGCGCTGCAGATCGAGGTCAACGCGCCGTTGGCGCTGCCCAAGCGCAACCCAGCCGGGCATAAAGGCTCGTTTGGGCAGGCGCTGTTCATTGCCGGTGCGGCCAGCTACTACGGGGCGCCGTATTACGCGGCGATGTCGTTTCTCAAGACGGGCGGGGGCTATGCGCGGCTGGCGACGCCGCGCTCGCTAACCCCGGTTCTGGCGAGCCACGGCGGTGAGATCGTCTACCTGCCACAGTGCGAGACCGAGGCGGGCAGCCTGGCGCTGTCCAATCA
>Ga0334887_1003009_pt1 | contig 17611 bp, 12 predicted proteins | sample GraSluR1_MG_10_FD_207217 | JGI IMG/M metagenome (GOLD analysis project Ga0334887, IMG submission 207217) | Sludge microbial communities from methane-producing bioreactor in Wageningen University, Netherlands - Granular Sludge_18_07-R1 | ecosystem: Engineered > Bioreactor > Anaerobic >...
TATATTTCAATCCACGCTCCCCGCGGGGGGAGCGACCAGCACCAACCCATTCATCGCAAAGAGTGAGATTATTTCAATCCACGCTCCCCGCGGGGGGAGCGACGGCAAACTGTGGCGCTTTTCCAGCACCACACCCCATATATGGGGGTACTTCCGCTTTCATTCTATCAAATTTCACTAAAAACTGCTGATTTTCACTCCTTATTCTGTTGTTAAGGTGCAAAAATTCCTGCGAACCTCACCGCAAAACCATGTGCGCTTCTGGTTCGCAAACCGCAGTATCAGGCGATCAACGTACCTTCCAGATCAATGCTTTCCTTTGCGCCGATATGCTCCACCTTGTTGTGCCAGTGATTTCCCAAATAGTAGAAGCGCAGGCTGTCCGTTTCCAGATCGATCAGGGCACTCAGCTCATGTTTCAGCACACTGAGCTGGGCCGGGTCGATCAAACATTCAAACACTGAATTTTGCACGCGCTGACCGTAGTTCTGGCATTTCTTTGCCACCTTGCGCAGGCGGGTTTCTCCCGCTTTGGTTTGCGTGTTGACGTCGTACGTTATTAATACAAGCACTGTGACTCTCCTTAGCTCCAGAAGAACGGCGGGTAGGCGTCCAGGTCGCCGCGCAGATACCGCGCCAGCAGCAGGGCCTGCACATGCGGGATCAGTCCAAAGGGAATGCGTTCCTTCAGGTAGGGATGCACAATTTCATCCTTTTTGCGATCCTGCCAGGCCACCAGCACTTTTTTGCGGGTCTCATCGTCCATCAGAATCCCACCGCTCTCTTTGGCGGTAAACCCTTTGCCGCTGATCTGTTTGCGGTTGACCAGCGAGAGGGCCAGCCGGTCGGCAAACACGGGACGCAGTTCTTCCATCACGTCCAGTGCCAAAGAAGGCCGGCCAGGGCGGTCCTGGTGCAGAAACCCTACATAGGGGTCCAGCCCGACCGCTTCCAGCGCCGAGGAGACGTCATTTGCCAGCAGGGTATACAGAAAAGAAAGCAGGGAATTCATGTTGTCCAGCGGCGGACGGCGTGAACGTTCCCTGAAGAAAAAATCCGTCTTTTGCTGCAGGATCATCTGGTCAAACACGCTGAAATAGATTTTTGCGGCACTGCCCTCGAATCCCATCAGATCGTTAATTGTCTTGCAATCCTGCACCACGGGCAAAATGCCTTTGAGCGCCGCCGATGTGCGCCGGAAGGATTCACCGTCAACCAGCATGGCATGGTCGCGCAGGGCGCGTTCGATCACTTTGCGGCAGTTGGCAATTTTTGCCAGCAGGAAAGAAGCAGCAATCGGCACGCTGTCCCTCTCCTGTTCCGAAATCAGATATTGCTTCTTGCGCAGCAGCACATTGCCCATTTCGCGGCCGGTGATGCGTGCCTGAAAACGGCCATACGGCGAGAGGAAACATAATCCGATGCTGCGTTCGACACAGGCGCGCATCAACGCCGGACTGGTGCCCAGGTAGCTGAAGCAGACAATGCTTTCCAGGTTGTGCAGGGGCAGCCGCATGGAGGACTTTTCTTCTTCTTTTTTGATGACGATATTCTCGCCATCCAGACTGAGCCAGGCATCTGGGCTGGTAACATACAGCACGTTGGCAAGTTTTTTCATGATCAGCCGTCCTCAATATGCTGCTGGATATAGGCTGAAGCGGGGACGGTGTTCTTTTGCAGCTCAGGCAGGCACACATCCGCCAGCGAGCAGGAGCGGCAGGCTTTGGATGGCTTGACCCGCGGGGTGTAGCCGCGCCGGAAATAAGCATGCATCTCCGCGGCGCTGTCCCGCACCAACCCGCGCAGCGCATCGGTCAGCTCCACCGTCACCCGGCGGCGTGTTTTGCCATAGAAAAGCTGCCCGGCAGGGATTGATACTGCCAGCATTTCTTCCAGGCAGATGGCCTGCGCACACAGTTGGGCTTCATCGCAGCTGTCATGCTTTTCCCGCCCGTGCTTGAACTCCACCGGCATGGGCAGATACAGCCCCTCCCGCCCCGGCAGTTGCACGCCGTCCGGCGATTCGCTAAATTCGACCATATCGCAAATGCCCGACAAACCGAGGCGGTACGAAGCGACCGGCACCGAGCGGGTGATGATGACCCCCTTCCGTGTTTCGGAGAAGAAGGGATCATCAACCCGCCTGTGCAGCAGCCGGCCTTCGGCAGTGAGCGCGTTTTCTTTCCACTGTCTTTCAATATGGATCAGCGCCCACTGCCGGCGGCAGAAGAGAAAATGTTGAATACCCGAGAGCGGCAGCAGTTCGTCCGGGGCGTATTCAGCGGTCATAATTTTTCGATCAACTCAACCCCTGCCGGCACATTGTCCTTCTCAATCGTGACGACATAATCCGCAAAGCTGCGCGGCGGGTTGGCGTCTTCTTTCTTTTGCACGGTTACCAGATCAAACAATGTATGCGATGGCGCGCAGCCCAGGTCAGTATCGTGTTTGAAAACGATCAGTTTGCGGGTTGCCATCTTCCCGCGTGCGGCAGAGTGGTCATGCTCAAAAAGATTTGCCAATGCCTCCCAGACCATTGCCAGGTCATCTTCGCTGAAGCCGGTTCCCTTGCGGGCATCGTTTGCCAGTTTGGCAGATACATACCCCTCTACCCGATACAATGCATACGGCACAATATGCTTGCGCCCCATGGTGCGCTCTTTTTCTGCATCTTCAATGCGCGTAACCGTCTGGCGGGTAATGGTCACTTCCTGTTGCACGATGGGGTCAATGCTGCGTGAGAAATTGATCTGTACCGGGCCGCGCACCTGCCCGCAATTGTCGCCGGTGGTCATCACCGCACCAAAGGTGCGCACGTCAAAGAAGTTTTTGCACATCCACTGCTGGGCTTCGTTGACCTTCTCAACGGACGCTTTCTTGTCAGGTTCAATACCTTCCACAGCCAGGTAGGCATCCTGATGGTTTTTATTCAACGGGGTGCCTTCTTTGATATAGATCTTCCAGCCGGATTCATCCCCTTTTACCAGCTCCACATAATTGCGGACCTTACGCTTGAGGCACACATCGGTGACGATGCCGTAACCGGTTTCCGGGTCAATACGGGGCATATTGCCGGCATCGGGATCGCCGTTCGGGTTGCCGTTTTCCACGTCATACAACATCACAAATTCATATCGGTTCTGGATTGCTTCACTCATGATCTTTCTCCTTTTTTAATTACTGGTTGACTTCGCTTGTTTCGTCGGTTTCGTCGGCTGCATCGGGTTTTGTTTTTGTGTACAATGCCACGCGCTGCTGGTAATAGCCCAGCACAAAAATACCCTGCTCATCCAGGCTCAATCGCGCCGGGATGGGGTCATTTTCCACATCCAGCCGGTTCATGATCTCCGCAATGCGATTGTCGTTCACATACCCATACCTGGCTTTGGAGATGTGATGCTGCGACAGGCGCAGCAGTACGGGGAAAACAGAAGCCGGTGTGGCACAGGCAGAGGTGAAATAACGGTCTTTGATCGAAGCGTTGGCTTTGCCAATGGCATCCACTTGCGCTTTTTCCAGCACAGCGAACAATCTGCCGAGCAAATAGGCCTGGTTGGTGGACTGCTCATTAAGTCCCATGGTGATTACCTCCTGGATCGGGTGTTCGGGTTGATGGCGATATTTTCGGGTCAGGCAGGCTTTGATGATCGCCGCCCTGACATAGTTGATTTTCTCAATACGTTTCTCCTTATCATCCATATCCGCGCGGATGCGGGTGATGATGGCCGTGTATAAAGCTGCCGGGTAAGGCCCACCGCTGAAAATGGCGCGCATCACCGCCCCGCCCAGCAAAGGAGAAACCTGCGGACTGGAAGCCTTTGGCGATACGGTTTCCCGCAGCAGCTGCCAGAGGGGAATATACGTTGGCTGGTTTTCAAACTCTTTTTCAATTTGCAGGTCCTGGTAATGCGTCAGAATTTTTTCTACCACTTTGTGAAAAGGGTCTGTGTGGAAGAAACGTACAGAAACCCGGGCTGCATTGGGCGCCAGGCCAAGCACGTAGAAACGGGTGGTTTCATCCATTTCTTCCAGCAGCAGATCTGCGTCCAGATACGCCGCGGTACGCAGTTTTTGGGCAATTTCATGCAGCCGCAGCTCGCCTCTTTTATCGCGCGGGGCGGCTGCATCTTCCTCTTCTCCCTGTTCCTGCAGGGCAGGGTTTAATAGAATAGAGACTGTGGCCTGGTAGGCCGGGTCCGGGCTTTCTGCCCAATATACAATCGTAGTATCGCCAATACGTAGATTGGCATAATCGTTTTCCCGGGAGAGAAGAAAATTCAAGACCGTGGTGTAGGCGAAAGCCGCTTTTTCACTGGTGGGGGAATTCAACCCTTGGCCTTTGGTTCTGTTGTATGATTCATAGGCTGGCGCGTTAAAACCTACCAATGTAGCGCCCGATGGTTGTGCACCGACCACTCCTTTCAAACTTCCATGAAGTCGGGCAATGGGTGCGATTTCCCCGGTGACCAGACATTGGCCTGTTTCCGCATCCCCAGGATCTGCTTTATAAGCGCCCCAGACCCGCCGGACCTCTTCCGCCTCATGGACATATCCCTTGCGATCTTCCAGTTTGAAGACCAGGTTGCCGGTTTCAGCGAGGATATTTTCCACCTGGCCGGCCACCACCGGGTGTTCGCGGCTGTGCTGCGGGTCAAAATGCTCCAGAAAAGCGATCACGGCCCTGGCCTCGGCACAATCTGCCTGGGACAATAATTCGATATTCCAGGCGCGAAAGGCTTCAAAACGGTCCAATGCATAGGAGGGTTTTTTTTCATCCTTGTCAGAGATACTCAGCACATAAGCACTGGAATCACAAAGAAAGTTTGCACTGATTCCCGAAGAACGTTTCCCATGTGCGGGAACGATCATCCGCATGGGCACTTCAACAATTTTCCTGTTTTTCCCTCGCTCCACTTTTTCATACAAACGGAAGATATCCAACAACTCCCCGTCTTTCGACAGATTGAGCGCAAAACTGACGTTGGCGGTGCTGTACCCGTATGGCGGAATCCCGCTTTCGGGGTCGGCAGCCAGCACGTCATAATACCGGTTCAAGGCTTGCAGGATCATCGCGTCACCCCACCAGACTGACGGCGGTCAGATCGAGCATCCCGTCGCGCATTTCGGCTTTGAAAAATTTAGGCACAATATTTTCGGGATCCGAGAAATCCAGATCATACAGCATCCAGCCCAGTTCCTTTTCGCCGCTCAGTTTGCTGGCAGGGATCTGACCATCTTCAATCAACTCCACCCTTGCCCCAAACTCACGGGTTCCCAGGCAGGGGGCGCTGAAATATTGACCTTTGCGAAACCGGCGCAGGGCGACGTTGTAGTGTTTGGCTTCCGTATCTTCCGGCCCGGCTTTGTCCGGGTTGATCTCAAAATGCGCCTCGATCACATAATCCACATTTTTCAACACCAGCGCCGCCCGCTGCTGGCGGGCATCATTGCTCGCAATGTAGAATGGCTCATTGGATCCCTTCATCAAGCGCTTCACCGTTCTCTCTGGCGCTTTTTCACTGACTTCATTACGACGAATATTGGTAAATTCAACCTCATTGAGTACGTGAATCTTGTCAATCACCCAGCGGATGGCCGGTTTCCAGTACACGGCCTCAATGATCCCGCGCGCCGCTGAAGGGGTGATGACTTCATAACTGACCCGCTCCACCTTCATTTCCGGCCGGGTGAACAAGGCATACTCCCCGCGCACCCTGATTACAATACCGTATCCCATATCTGTTTTCCTTTCTCTATCTATCCGAAGAACAACCCCTCCCCGCTTACGTTTTCCGGTATCCTCAAACCTGTTTGATCATCATAATACTCCTCTCTTGACCTTAACACCGCGTAAGTATCGCTATAAAAAGAAAAAGCGCCGATATCTTGTAATGCCTGATATTCTTTTTCATAAATATTGACTGTGTAAAGTTGCAGCGCGCGCAAAATGGGCAACGGAAAACGGCTGTTTGCTAGTTCGTCAATCAAAGCCTCAGCTTTCGCATCAAATGGGATGATCACGCTCAGGGTAGCATTTTCTATCATCTTGAAGGCATCTGCCGCGCTCTTGAAATCAAAATTCAGTTCATTGGGCAAGCCTTTTTCATAATATTTCATGATCTTTTTGCGGTCAAAATCCTCCTGACCGCGAAGATCACCATAAAACAGGGCATAATATGCCGCGATCGCTTCCAGAGAAATCGGATCTGCATACTTCCGCAAAATGCTTCTCGCCGCAGCAGCACCCTGTTCAATATATGCCGGTGTCCGTTTTGCAAAAGTTGAGTCAGGCTCAAAGACAAACAGCTCTCCCCAGGATGATTTCCCTTCCCGGTTCACCCGTCCGGCAGCCTGAATAATGGAATCAAGCCCGGCTATGGCCCGATAGCCCACCGGGAAATCGACATCAATACCGGCTTCCATGATCTGGGTAGAAATAACCCGGCAGGGCTGTTTTGCGGCCAGCCGTTCTCTAATTTCTGCGATGGTTAGTTTGCGATGGGCCGGGCACATCAGGGTCGAGAGATGAAAGCGCCCATCCGGCATAATTTCATCAAATAACCCTTTGGCGTGTTTACGCGTATTGACGATGCACAGCGCTTGTTGGTGAGCATGGATGCGCTGCACCAGCTCGGCATCCGGCGTTTTCCCCAGGCTGCTGACCTGTACCCGCTGATAAAATTGATACAGTGCTTTCGGGTCTGTGATTAACTCCTGGAATTTCGCCGCTTCCGGGAAGAACTGCTGGATATCCGGCTGAGTGGCTGTGCAAAAAACAGCCGAGACCCCGTAATTCCTGACCAGTTCATACACCGCAGCCATACAGGGTTTCAAATAATCCATCGGCAGCATTTGGGCTTCATCAAAAATGACAACGCTTTTCGCAATATTGTGAATCTTGCGCGAACGGGATGACCGGTTCGCAAACAGCGATTCAAAGAATTGCACATTGGTGGTAACGACGACGGGAATATCCCAGTTTTCTGCTGCCAGCTTGAGCTTTGCCAGTGTGTTATGCGTCTTGTCATCCTGCAGAGCAGTTTCTTCCTGTGTTCTATTTTTATGCCAATCAAAATTGGAATGGTGTTCAAGGACATTTTCCGCCCCCAAAGACCGCTTGAATTCGGCCGCATTTTGCTCAATGATGCTGGTATAGGGAATCACATAAATGATGCGCTTCAATCCATGCTGCACGGCATGGTGTAAGGCAAAAGCCATTGAGCTAAAAGTTTTGCCGCCGCCAGTGGGGACCGTTAACCTGAATAATCCCTGATCTTGCTGCGCTTTCTCCATGCAGGCAGACAACGTCGCGGTGCGTCTTTTGTTAATCGCTTCTTGAGGCTTGCCAAACCTGCCAAGAAACTGGTCAAATCGGACACACAAGGTTTCAATATCTGTATATCCCCCGCGAGGTTTCGCACCCTTGTTCATAAAAGTTTCTGTTTCCATGAAATCGGCATCCACCAGGGTGGAATAAATCATCCGTGTGAAAAATGCCAATGAAAATTCGCTGGTGGGGGTTGTGCTTCTGATCGGAGGATATTTTGGAAAAGCAAGCTGCGCCACATCAATCTCATCTTTAAAAGCACTGAAATCATGGATATTCTTCTTCAATCTGGCTTGCAAACTGCCATCTTCTAATGAAATTACACTGCCATGGTCCGGCAAGCCGCCATGATGCCCGGCGATGCAATACGCCAGGAGTTTTGCCATTCCTTTTTCTGCTGGAACGTCCTTGAAACGTTCCATGATCAACTGCGCGCCAGCAGTAGAATGGTCGACTTTTTTCCCTCCCCGCAGGCGTTTTTGATAGGCCGCAGAATATTTGCCAATATCATGCAAAAGCGCTGCAATATAGCAGTAATCTGATAGGCCGGCATCCGTGCCCAACCGTTTGGCTATTTCAGCGGTGTTTGTAAGATGTGCTTTAATGCTTTGCCAGTGTGATTCATCCAATTCGTTTGAATGAGCATAAAATTTTTTCGTTTGCAAGAAGATTCCATCCCGGTTGTACACTTCCGCCGCCGCGCGCATTTCCCCGGCAAGTTGGCTTCTTAATTCCTTCGGCTCCAGCACCTCCACATCAGCCCCAAATCCGCGGATCCAGGGCAGCATTTCTTTGGGTTCAGCAATGCGTGCTTCCCACAGGAGGCTGCCATCTGGTTGGCCGCTGACCTGTTCCGAAACATGCCAGCGGGTTTCCTTGATGCGCTGTGCGATGCTGGCATGAAATTTCAGAACGACGCGGACAGGTTCGGCCTCGGTGTACCATATCCCCCAGGCATCTTTGAGTAGATCACGCGGGTCAAAATCAGACGGAATAGTGTAACGTTCATTAAGGGCTTCAATTCGTTCTATGCGCTCTATTTTAAATGTACGTATAGACTCAGGCGGCTCACGAAATCCGATCACGTGTACGGACTGTCCAACAGCGTATGGTTCGATGAAATAAGGGGAAAATGTATAAGAGTAGGTTTTGTCGCTAATGCTGTGGCGATGCCAAATTTTTACCTTGCGGCCTTCTGCCCAGGCCAGGGTAAGCTGCTCCAGCGTGCGCAGGAAATTAGGGTCATGCCGCTGGGCGGCGGTATCCATCACATCTGCCGATTGGCACAGGTGATCGCTGATGTGAGGTGCAATTCTTTCCAGTGCAAAACCCAGTTTTCGCAGCGTTGATGCTGCATGAGGGTTTTGTTTATCCATACGGGTTGCCAACAGACGAGAAGCCAGATGCACAGCGGTGGCTTCGTGTAGATTGAAACACACATTGATCAGGTCGGCTGTACGGTCGATTTTCCAACGTCTGCCGTCATCTTCGTCATAGTAAAAATGTTTTGGAAAATCGGGAATATAGCGCGTGATGGTGGAACGATCAACCTGAACACGGTCTGCAATTTGAGATTGGGTTAACCCTTCAGGGTGCGCCAGTAGCAAGTTCTCAATTTGAAGCAAACGCGTGGCTTTATTTTCAGCACGACTCATTTTTTCCTCCACAGTATGAAACTTTCATGCAGGTAACAGTATTATCGCAAAAACTTGTTGCGACTACAACAACAAGTAAACTTTCCACCCTTAATTGAACTTTCAATTTTATTATAGTCCTGTTTGAAAAAACAAAAAAAGGTTTGAAAATATCATTGTCCCAAGCCTTTTCCCCGATGAATGGCCGATTTTAACGATCATAGAAGACTTTTGATAGAAAGCCTTTTCATAATACCAGTTATGGAAATAAAATCCCATCACAAACAACCCGGATAAAATTCCCGGGCGGGTGTCGTTCTCCAATTGAGTTAGCGTTTTTCCACCCCCCCCTCCACCGGGCTGGTATTGCGCTGTGCAGCTCATTGCTTTCTCAAATTCGAGGATGAAAAACGGGTCCTGCAGGTGTAGATTACTATCTCGTTTTCGGCAACCGAAATAGTTTTTATTTCAAAAATTTTCGGGTAAGCTTGAAGTGATATCCGGTGAAATAGAGAAAAAGGAAAAGCATTATTACGGATTCACACAGGAAAAAATTGGCGGCTTTATTCCCAGGATGAGGCTTGTGAAAAAGCAAATAAAACTGGGGAAGAATAGGGTGAAAAAGTGGGCCTGGAACGGCTGCGCACGTTCAAATATAATCCCCGATGGGGACCTTCGACCGAGCGGTTATCCCCATGCGGAGACGCTGTGAGCCGCGTGCTTATATCCCCTTCCGGGGACTGCCGCTGAGGTTTAAATAAAAAGTGGGCCTGGAACGGCTACGCACGTTCGAACCTTCGACCGAGCGGTTATCCCCATGCGGAGACGCTGTGAGCCGCGTGCTTATATCCCCTTCCGGGGACTGCCGCTGAGGTTTAAATAAAAAGTGGGCCTGGAAGGATTCGAACCTTCGACCGAGCGGTTATGAGCCGCGTGCTTATATCCCCTTCCGGGGACTGCCGCTGAGGTTTAAATAAAAAGTGGGCCTGGAAGGATTCGAACCTTCGACCGAGCGGTTATGAGCCGCGTGCTCTGCCGTTGAGCTACAGGCCCTCGATAAAACGAGAGGGATTGAGATATTGTCTTGTTAAGAATTCAGGCCAAACGCTTATCCCCAAAAGGGGACGATGTGAGCCGGGGACTGCTGCTGAGCTACAGGCCCTCGTGAGAGAGAAAAATACGAACGCCAGCAGGGAAAAATTATATCACGCAGGCGGGCTGCTTTCCAGCATTTGATGCAGCCAGTGATGCAGGGGGGCCATATTGCGGAAGTGTTCGAAGCAGATGTCGACCAGGTCAATGGCGTAGAATTCATCCGGGATAGGGCCTTCCATACCGGCGTAGAGTCCCTTGTAGAGCAGCAGTTCGGCGTTGTCCTGGGCGCCACTGTAGCCGGCTGGCAGACGTTTGTATTGGTCTCCACCGATCAGGTATCCACTGGATTGCAGTTGGGCAATGATCTCATTCAAGGCAGCGCCGTACTTTCCGTCCTGCACGCTTTGACGGTATTCGTCCAGGGCGTCGCGGGGGAAGAGCTGTACGCCAGTATAGAGGTTTAGCCGGTTGTGTTCGAGTTGAAAATAGAAACCCGAGTTCTCGTTTTTTTTGCGGCTGCCTTGCCACCAGAGGATGCCGAGGTAGGTTTTATAGGGCGATTTGTCGGGCGAGAAGCGGATGTCACGATGGATGCGAAAAATGGAACCAGAACCGTTGAGACCGGTGTCGATCACCACGCCCGGGGCGATTTCGCATAGCCGCGCTCCGAGGTCGGATACCAATGCCCGCGCTGCGGGCAGGATAGCTTGTGTGTAGAATGGTTTATGTTCCGTGAACCAGGCCTTGTTATTGTTTGCAGCAAGGTCTTTATAAAAGTCGCGGGTTCCCAAAGGGAATCCGGTGAAGTGTTGGGGCATTTTTCCTCCTGTACTGCGCTTATCATGATTATAGCGATGTTTTAAGAATTAATCACGTATCAGGGGGGTTGAGTTTGAAATGTGTATCTTATTAATATGGGTGTTGGCTTTGGGATTATCCGTTACAATAGGGTTATTACCCCTATCTGAAACCTTGTTGCAGGGAGTGGGCGTTCTCATGTTTTTCAACTTCAAATTATTTTTTCAACAGCAGTTCAAAGCTTTATTTCACTCAGAGGGCACACATTTTCGTTTGACGGGGAAGCGGATTAGGGTGCTGCTGCTCTTTTATATTCTCTTCCCGCTGATCGAGCTGGGCAACTGGATCGGATTTTTGCTGGATGATCTGTTCTTTTTCCAATATCGCAATCAACGCGTCAATCATCCTGTTTTTGTGCTGGGCAATTATCGCAGCGGGACGACATTTCTGCACCGTTTGCTGGCGATGGACAAACGTTCTTTTACAGCGATGACGGGTTGGGAGATATTCATCGCGCCGTCGATCATTCAGCGCAAGATCGTGCGTGGTTTCTTCGCCCTGGACCGCGCGCTGGGCGGGCATCTCGGCACTTTGCTGGATCGCTTCTGGCAGAAGAATGTGCAGCAGCACGTTGATTTTCATCAGATGGGAGTGACCGAGCCGGAAGAGGATGAAGGCCTGCTGGCGCATATTTATTCGGGGATCATCCCGTGGAACTTGTTCCCGGCGATGGAGGACGGCGTGCCGGAGTATGCTACATTTGATACGTCTCTCACCGAGCGGGATAAAAAGCGGGTGATGACCTTCTACCGCCGCTGTGTGCAGCGTCACATGTATTCGCACGGCGAGAGCAAGCACTACTTGTCCAAGAGTCCTTCGTTTTCAGGCAAGGTGGATGCCTTGTACAAGACCTTCCCGGATGCGAAGATCATTTATCTGATCCGTAACCCATTGGAGATGGTGCCTTCGCAGGTGAGCATGTGGGCTTTCAAGTGGAATGTGACCTGTTCGCCGCTGGATGATTATCCCTATGAAGATGAATTGCTGGAAATGATCAAGTACTGGTACCAGCATCCCCTGGAGCGGCTGGCCGAAGCGCCGGAGGACAGTTATTTGATTGTGCGTTTTGATGAATTGATCGCTGATCCGGAGACGACGGTGCGGCGGGTGTATGCGCATTTTGGTTTCACGATGAGCCGCCGGTATGAGAACCGCCTGATGCGTCAGACGCGCCGGGCGGAGAAACGCAGCACCAAAAAGGGCAAGGGAAAGTACTCCCTTGAGGAGATGGGGCTGACCGAGCGCGAGATTGCGGTGCAGTTTGGCGATGTGATGCGGAAATTCAAGTTTCCTGGTGGGGAACCGCAGCGCCCGCGGGCGCGCCGCCGCATTCTCCGGCAGGAGCGGCGTCTGGCGAAAACGGGACGGCAGCGGGTGCGCAGGTCACGGCGGGCGCAGAAGCGTTTGGGAAAAGAGTCGGTGTAAGAGAAAATGGCAGCTGCTCTGGGAACAGGGCAGATTGCTAAAAATTTCAGTTTTTCGATTGACGGCGGACAGTCAGAGACGGTATCTACATAAAAGCCCTGTCGAAGAAATCGGCCAGGCGGGTGAAGAGCTGCTGCTGGTTATGGGGTTTGAGGATACCGTGGCCCTCGTCGGGGAAGACGAGCAGGTCATAGGGGATGTGATGCGCGTCCAGGCGGGCGGTGACCTGGTGGACGTTTTCGGGGGTGACGTTGGGGTCCTGGCTGCCCTGGACGATGAGCAGCGCGCCACGGATGGCTTCCACGAAGTGAATCGGCGAGCGCTGCTGGTATTTCTCCGGGATTTGCTGCGGCGTTCCGCCCATCATGTCGGCGCTGATCGGGCGCAGGTCGGGACGGGTGGTCTCGTAGTCGGTGACGAGGTCCGTCATCCCGCAGATGGGGGCAGCGGCCGCGATCACGTCCGGCGCATAGCGGGTGATCAGGCACCAGGCGGAATAGCCGCCAAAGGAGGTGCCGGTGACGCCCACCCGGCCGGGTTCAGCCAGCCCGGCGTTGATCAGAGCCTGCGCGCCGCTGGCGATGTCTTCCTGTTCGCGGCCGCCCCAGCCATCTTCCTTGATCTTCATCTGATAAGCCAGACCAAAGCCGGTGCTGCCGCGGTAGTTGACCGCCAGCACGTTGAAGCCGCGCGCCAGATAGTACTGGATCTCGGGGCGCATTTCGTTCTCGGCGTGCATGGTAGGGCCGCCGTGGATGCGGAGGATCGCCCGCCGCGGATTGGGGGCGGCGCGGTAGAGCCAGCCCTGCACCTGCGTGCCGTCGGGAGAGTGCCAGCGGAAGTCTTCCGGCAGGGTCAGGCGGCTGCGGTCGAGGTCGGTGTGCTGCCACAGGTTGGTCAGCGAGTGCAGATCATTGGCACTGCTGGCCCCATCATTGAAGCGCACCAGGTCATTGGGGGTATCGGCGGCATAGGTTATGGCGGCCCACTCACCCGAGGCAGTGCGCCCCAGGGGGAGCAGATTGCCGGGCAGGGCGGGGAAAGGGGTCTCCTGCCCGTTGACGGGATCCAGCCAGGCGGGGCGGTGGCACGCTTCGCGCACCTCGTCCACAATGACCATGCCGTCTGGTGAGGTCCATGCGCCCTTGATGTAGCGCGCGGGGTCGTCGATCAGCCAGCGCATGGCGCCGCTGGAGCAGTGGTAGATGCCCAAACTGGCATGCTGCTGGGGGCCGCTGCCGGTGGACTCGGAGAGGACGAGGATCTGCCCGCCGTCGGGGAACCAGCGGGCGAAGAGCTTGTGGCGGGCGCCGAAGTTGAGGATTTCCCGGTCTTCACCGGTTTTCAGATCAATGAGGTGGAATTGACGGCCTGAGGGGTGGTGGTCGCGGCGGCTGTAGAGCAGGTGCGTGCCCTGACGGTTGGGGACAGGTACGCTGTAGTCGGGCATGGCAGGGCGGGCCAGTACGTCCTGGTGGCCGTTGATCAGATCATGGCGGTAGATCCAGGTGGCTTCCTGGGCTTGGTTGTGGGCGAAGTTATAGTTGGCGCCGTAATACAGGAAGCGTCCGTCTGCGCTGAGGGAGCCGCCGCGCAGGAAGCAGGGCGGGTTGTCCTCGGTGAGGGGCTGCATGACTTTGGGGGCGTCGAGGGATACCTTGAAGAGACGCACGCGCTCGTCGCCGTTGTGATCCTCGGCCACCACCACCGCTTGCGAGCCGGGCGCCCAGCTGACGAAGCGGGTGGCTTCGGGGGTGTGGGTCAGAGCAGCGGGCGGTGAGCTGCCGTCAGCAGGAACGATGAAAACATCGCGGTTGGGATGGCGGCGATTCCAGTTGAAAGCGATGTGCCGGCCGTCCGGCGAGAGGTAGGCGGAGGTGACTTCGGGGAGGCGCAAGAGCTGTTGCAAGTAAGTGTCAGGCATGCAGGTGATTCTACCACTTGCGGCGGGGGAATCTGCCAGAATGGAAAAATAAGGGGTAGTGAAAGGGGATCTGCCGGGGCTGATGGAGCGGGAAACAGGACAGCGGGTTTGCATTTAATGCGTGTAGAAGATATTATGAAAACGAAGGTGGTTAATATGTAAAGTCCCCAAAATGGGGTTAGAATGGATATAGTTGTGGAGCAAATGGCTGCCGAGATTATTAACAGCCTGGCGTTGGAATAAAAAGGAGTTGTGATGGAAAAGAAGGCGGATATTGGATTGATTGGCCTGGCGGTGATGGGGCAAAACCTGGTCTTGAATATGAATGACAAGGGCTATACGGTGGCGGTGTTCAACCGCACGACTTCAAAAGTGGATCACTTTCTGCAAAATGAAGCCATAGGCCGGGATATTTTGGGCGCCCACACCATCGAGGAGTTTGTGGGCTTGTTGAAGAAGCCGCGCAAGGTGATGCTGATGGTCAAAGCCGGTTTTCCGGTGGATGCAACCATTGAACAGCTTCTCCCCTACCTTGACGAGGGGGACATTATCATCGACGGCGGCAATTCGCATTTCCCCGATTCGACCCGCCGCATGCATGAACTGAAAGAAAAGGGGATCCTCTTTGTGGGGGCCGGTGTTTCCGGCGGTGAAGAGGGGGCGCGCTTCGGGCCGTCGATCATGCCAGGGGGAGCAGAGGAAGCCTGGCCGTTTATCAAACCGATTTTGCAGGATATCGCCGCCAAAGTGGCGGACGGCACACCCTGCTGCGATTGGCTGGGACCGGAAGGTTCCGGGCATTTTGTGAAGATGGTACACAACGGGATCGAATATGGAGATATGCAGTTGATCAGCGAAGCCTACGACCTGATGAAGCATGTGCTGGGCATGTCCAATCCTGAGATGAGCGCAGCCTTTGCTGAGTGGAACCAGGGCAAGATGGATTCGTATCTGATTGAGATCACCAGGGATATTCTGGCCTATCAGGATGAGAACGGTGAATTTGTGGTGGATGCCATTCTGGATACCGCGGGGCAAAAGGGCACCGGCAAGTGGACGGCTGTGGCCGCGCTGGATGCTGGGTCTCCGCTAACCCTGATCGGTGAGGCCGTATTCTCGCGGTTCCTTTCCGCGTTGAAGGACGAGCGGATAGAGGCAGCCAAACATCTGGGCAGCGTGATCAGCCCGATGGAAGCAGACAAGGCGGCATTTCTGGATGCGATCCGGGAGGCGTTGTATGCTTCCAAGATCATTTCCTATGCCCAGGGTTATATGCTCTTCAAGGTTGCTCGATCGGAATACGGCTGGCAGTTGGATTTCGGCAGGATCGCCATGCTGTGGCGCGAGGGCTGCATCATCCGCGCCGCTTTTCTGGACAAAATCAAGGAAGCGTATGACGCTGATCCGGGGTTGGAAAATCTGCTGTTCGCGCCCTATTTCAAAGAGCAAGTTCAGCAGGCTGAGTCAGCCTGGCGGCAGGTGATTGCCAAAGCGGTGGCGCTGGGTGTGCCGGTGCCGGCCATGTCGAGCGCGTTGGCCTTTTACGACGGCTACCGCCGTGAACGGCTGCCTGCCAATCTGCTGCAAGCCCAGCGGGATTACTTCGGCGCGCATACTTATGAGCGTGTGGACCAGCCGCGCGGCGAGTTTTTTCACACCAACTGGACCGGTGAGGGTGGGGATATCACTTCGACGACCTACAATGCCTGAGGCAGTACACCTTGTATAATGTAAAATTTATAATGAAAATATAGAAAATCACGAGAATAATCAATCGGTCAATTCGTCAATCAGGGGTTGGGGGAGGATGCAACAGTCGTCCTCCCGCAGGGAAGTTCGCTGTGCGAGGGAGATCAAGAAATTATCCCGATATGCCGGAGGGATTAAGAGAAGTCCAAACTGCGGGAGGAGGGTGATTAATGTATGAAGGTGTTTGGTGTTCCGAATTGGAGCATGATGATTGGCGCGTTGCCGCTTGCGCGGCTAACGCGCCCTGCGAATAGTGAATTTGAAGTTGGTTCTCTACTACTTTGATTCATGCCGAATCACGCCGGCCGATACGGCTCCTCCTGGACGAGGTGGCCGATGACGAGTTTGAGGAAGAGGACGGGGATGAACCATTCCATGCCGGGAGTGGGGGGTAACAGATAGAAATTGACCAGCAGGGCGATCACATAAAGGCTGGTGGCAACGGGGCGCTGCAGGTAGAGGGGTACGGCATCCAGGATGAGCGTGGAACCGATCAACAGGCCGAAGAAGACGCCGCCCCACAGCCAGTCCTGCCAGCGGAAGAGGTACAGGACGACAAACAGGTGCACGGCGTGGAAGGCGATGAAGCCCAGGTGGTCCTTGAGGGTCTGGCCGGGGCGGTGGTACCAGCGTTTGGTGGCCGAGGAGGCGTTGGCGATCACGCCGCCGCCGAGTTCAAAGGCCAGCAGCAGGGCGAAGATCAGGCAGCGGTCGCACCAGCCCAGGTCGCCATTACGGGCATACCAGTACAGGGCCAGCGCGCTGAGCAGACCGAAGACGGTGATCAGGAGGGTCTCGGCGCGGGTGGCGCCGGGGCCGATGAAGGTATCCCATTCGCCGAGCAGACCTTTACGTGGTTCGGGGGTTTTCCAATCGATTTTGGTTTTCATGATGCTGTCCTTTCAACCGGTAAATTTCCACGGGTTCGCTTTTGCCCTTGATGGGGTGCCGGCCGGTATATCGGGTGAAGAAATTGAAATCAATGATGACCGGTTGAGGGTATGGAATGTTTCATCACAGAATCGCTTACGGGCAGCCGACAGTGTCGTCATACATAAAGGGGTACGAATAAGAGAACATGCCTCTCGTATCCTTGACGATGAAGCGCCAGTAGACGTTATCGGCAGCGGCCGTCCCTGACAGGATCAGGTTCCCGGAATAGGTATTGCCGCTGACCGTGGTGAGCGGGCCGGCATAGCGGGGTGCGCTAAACGAAGAATCGTTGATCGCATACTGCACCTTAACCGAAGCGATCCCGTCCGGGTCGGTGGCTTTAACGCTGTAGGGGTTGCTGCAGACGGTGATGCTGCCGGTTGGGCCGACGGGATTGCTGACAATAGGCGGCGAGTTGGGCGCAGGGGGATTGGTGATGGTGGGCGTCCTGGACGGTTCAACCGGCTCAGGGGTGCTGGTGAAGTCGGGCTGGGGGGTCTTGCTGGGTTTGGGCTCTGGTGTGGCAGTCAGGTTCTGCACGGGGGGCGGGGCATAGACCGGCACGTTCCACACGCTTTGGCTGGTGGGGAGGGCGGCATTGGCGGGAATCCAGCAGGCGATGCTGGTCTGGTAGGGGTAGCGCACGATCCACGAACCGTCTGTGCC
>Ga0334887_1003023_pt1 | contig 17530 bp, 12 predicted proteins | sample GraSluR1_MG_10_FD_207217 | JGI IMG/M metagenome (GOLD analysis project Ga0334887, IMG submission 207217) | Sludge microbial communities from methane-producing bioreactor in Wageningen University, Netherlands - Granular Sludge_18_07-R1 | ecosystem: Engineered > Bioreactor > Anaerobic >...
CAGAAAGAAGAACCCTCAGGCCTGCGCTGCTAATGGAATCCAAGTCTTGCATATTCAGAAGGATTCTATTCTGGCCATCGGCAATCAACTGATTCAGGTAGTCTTCCATTTGTTGTGCAGTACCTGTATCCAATCGTCCTGTAATGCTTATGATCTGAAGGCCTTCTTGTTCATTTCGATTCATATTCATGAAATCTCTCCTATGCTCAGACGAAATGATCCTGGGATCCGGTTGTCTTACATAATATCGGCAACCATTCATTTCCTTCAGGATAAGATAAGTAAGGGGACTTCCATTTCCCACCGGGAAAGAGCTCCATGCTTTCCTTTCAACGTCCGTTCATTACCCGTATACTTGTAATTTAATGAATAGGCTTCTTTTGCAATAGCGGTAAATGAACCTACTCGATCCACATGCTCTTCGGGGATATGGATCGAAGGTCCAAAAATCCCTTCCCTGATGAGATCCGCGCTATCGTAGAGTTCAAAAAACTTACCATACATTGACTCAAAAGAAGCACGAAAGCTATGCAATTCTTTGGGATATAGATAGAGCGCTCTTGGTTCTCCTGCAGGGGGCACACTAAGGATTTTTGACAGAGGGTCATGAACTCCAAACCAATGTTCATCTCGATAAGAGGTCTCAAGTTGCCCGTGATCTGCAGTGATGAAAAACAGAGTTTCCCGAAGGGTTTTTTCTGATAATTGATCGATAACCTCTCGAAAGAACATAGACAAAAGCCAGTATATGTTTGATTGGTATTCATTTGAAGACGGGCCGTACCGATGGGCGTATGTATCGCTTAAACCCCAATAAGCCATAAAAAAGGAGTCAGATTTTTCTTTTCCCAATAACTCCCTAAGAGAAGTATTCATTTCCATCATATCGGAGTACCCTCGGAAAGCAGAGCCGTGGTGGTGCATCCGACTTAATCCGGAGTCTTTGAACTGATTGGATGTGATAATCCAAGGTTTGATTCCCGCTTGATGCAATTTTTGGAAGATCGTATCACAAGGGATAAACTTTAGGGGGTTTAACCCATTACCAATCAAGATATCTCGTTCCAGACCGGGGGGGCAAAAGTCAATCATATTCACCAAAGAGTTAAATCGTTTTAAAAAGAGAATATAGCCAAGCATTCCATGCTCAATTGGAGACAGTCCCGTGCATAAACTTGTCAAAGCTGCAGTTGTTGTCGTCGGGAAGACACTTTTTAAGGTAAGATGCAGAAATGGCTCTATAAGTTTTTCGATATCGGGGTTGGCCTTACAGGCTTCCAACAAGTTTTGTTCCCCCACAGCATCCCAAAGGATCAAGACGATCTTTTTTTTTTGATGCAAACTCGGGACAAAATCGGATAACGGGAACGGAGAGTGATGAGTTGGTAGTCCATAATGCCTAAGAATAGCATTGATCAAATGGATTATGGAATGCATTTCCATTTCAACTTAACGCTTTTGCGTACAAAGGTTTCTGAATCCGGACTTTTTTTTCTGTGGACAAGTCTAGTTCAAAGGGTGTACCATCGCGAATAACTGAAACCAAAGGATGAGCAATATAACCATACCGATTTCCAATAACGATTGCTTCTTCACCCGAAGACAACAGAACTTTTGATCCGGGACTGTGCAATCCAAAGATCCGAAGAAAAAGATTCACCAACTCAGGATCGAACATATGGCTGGATTCCCGAACAATATACTGTGTTGCTTCAGAGGGAGGCCATGCGCATTTATAGGGTCTATCGGAAGTCAGGGCATCATATACATCTGAAATGCTAATGATACGAGATACGAGAGGAATCTCTTTGCCTGATCGACCTGTATTGTACCCTTTCCCGTTCCAACGTTCGTGATGATAAAGAATTGGATCGAGGATTTCTTTCCTATGGATACCGGACTCTTCAAGGATCGAGCAACCAAGAATCGGATGCTGCTTTACAATCGAAAACTCTCGTTCGGTAAGTTGTTCTGTATTCATAAGGATTTCCTGGGGTACCATTGTTTTTCCCGCGTCGTGGAGAAGACCCGCCAAAGCGATATCTCGAATCCGGTCCTTATCATTTGGAAAGAGGCGCATTGAAATTGAAGTTGCGATAATCGACACGTTAATCTGATGAGTAAATGTGTATTGATCCATTTCTTTCAGCTGGGTCAACGAAGGGATGATGATTTCACTAAAGTTGTCAATGACTTCTTTTGCAATCTCTTTCCCCAATTGCTCTGCGGTTTCGCAATCGACCCTCCCTTCTTCCATAATTTGATCATAGAGATCGTTAACTTCCTTGAGAAATTCATCGAGCTGAATGGGACTGACCATCGGTTTATGAGTGTTCATCTGGTTCGGATCGATTCCCTGAACACATACCCATTCTACACCCCGATAACACAGCGTCTCTCTTTGATCTGGTGTGATTCCCTGTCCATAGCGAACCAATATATCTCCTGGTTCGTTTCCCATGATTGTTTCACCCATTACATCACGGAAAGTGAGTTCTTCAGTTTTTTTCCATCGTGTCAAAACCCAACACCTCTGTGATATAAAGATTGGAAACCTTCTCCAGCTCGATTTCTTCTCCTTGAACAAGCAAGATGGGCCGCGCTACCGACCCATCCCCTCGAGAAATGACTTTCCCTGTTCGCTGATCATTTAATCGCACCACAGTCCCTGTGGGATATACGCCTGCAATCTCAACAAAAGCACGCACCATATCCGGGTCAAAGACGCTTCCGGCGTGAGAAATGACCCATCGTAGTGCTTCATAAGGATGAATAGGCGTTTGAGAAGTGTGTGAGGAAATTAGAGTGTCATAAGCATCAGCAACTGCCAAAACACGCGCAAGGAAGGTTATGTTTTTTCCTTTGACCCCAATAGGAAAACCAGTGCCATCATACCGTTCATGATGTTGCATAACCGAAGTTTCGACATCTTTTTCCATGAATGCGGCATCGATCGTCCGAATCATTTTCACACTGATTATGGGGTGTATAAGGATATTCCGAGTGGCTCGTTTGTTGTATTGTTTTTCGATATCCTCTCCGACCCTCAAATCTTTGTACCCTCGTGAATAAATCAGACCGATATCATGAAGCAGAGAAGTTTTTGCTAGCTGAACCAAAATATGGCGGGGTTGCTTGAGATGATGAGCAATGGTGATACTCATAATTGCTGTATTCACCGAGTGTTTTACTAGGAATCCGGCGGGAAGAAAGGCGACGAAGTTCAGAATTTTTGGATGGGATCGAGCTACTTCGTTGACTAAATCATTGGATAGATTGATCACTTCTCCCGGATCAATGATACCGTGATCCATCATCTTCCCGGCAAGATCGTGAAACCGACTAATCGATTTGTGATAGACTTCTTCTGACAAAACCAAAGGCAGTTCAGGAGCCAGCAGGGCGTTGGATTCGTAAATTTCGGATTCAACCGTTATCGCAGAGTCTTCATCCAGTTCGTTTTGATCGGGCTGACCGATCGGAATCCAAGTTACTTGACGAGATTTCAGGAATTCAAGGGTCTTGGAATCCAGGATCGTTCCTTTTGCGATCAAGAGCACGAAGCTGTTTGGATCGAAAACGTCGTCGCCTGAGGTGTCCCCAGGAGATACCTGACTGATTTTCTTCCAGAGGATTTTCAAACTGAGAACTCCTTTTCCAAAACATGGGAGATGTTCGGTTTCTCCAAAGCAATTTTGGGAACAACGAGGCTCGTCACCCATACCGAGGAAAAATAAGATTTCAAGATTTCGTTAATCTGATCCAAAGAAACGCTTTGAATCGTGTCTTCGATTTCTTCAAGGGAAACACTGCGCGAATGAGCAATGCCGTTATCCAAATTCCGCATCATTGTTGTGTAGGTGCTTTCTGTTGACAACAGCAGTTTTCCCATCAGTCTCTCTTTTCCATAAGCAAGTTCCTCGGGTTTAATCCCTTGTTGAATCAAGGTATTGAATTGACTTTTCAATTCTTCGATCAGCCTTTGGTATTTTTCGCAGGCAGTTGCCGCGTAAAGAAAATAGACCCCACCAGCAGGATAGGAGATTAGATCGCTTTCGATTGCATAGACCAAACCGAGTTCTTCCCGAATTCGATGGAATAGGCGGGAACTCATTCCACTCGTTAATAGCGTATTCAACACTTGAAAAGGATAGTAATCAGGATCTTTCCTGCTCGGTCCTTCGATTCCAAGGATTACGTGGATCTGTTGAATGTCATCCTTGATTTCCTGGACTACGGTTTCCTTTGGTAGAAAACTTAGCGATTCATGATTCGTAATGCTTAGTTCTGTCTCCAAACAAGAAAGCTTTTCAATAAGCTCTTCGCCAAAGTTGCCAGAAATAGAAAAGACCATCCTTTGGGTTGAATAGTTTTGCTGGTAAAACCGCACCATTTCATGATGTTTCATGTTGCTTATGGATTCTGCCGTACCAAGGACGGGGCGACTATAGGCGCTTCCTTCCCAAACAGCGCGGAAGAAGTTCTCATATACCGTATCTACAGGATCGTCTTCCGAAGCGCTGATCTCCTCTAAAATCACTTCTTGTTCCAAATGATACTGCTCCAGAGGAAATGCAGCGTTCGTTACCAAATCCAACAAGGTATCGATCGCGCACGCACTATAAGAATCGGGTACTCTGCAAAAATAGACGGTATTCTCTTTGCCAGTGAAAGCATTCAGCGTACCCCCTACCCGTTCAATCGGCTCTTTTAACTCGAAAGCACTTCGACATCGGGTCCCTTTAAACACCATATGCTCCGTAAAATGGGCTATTCCCGATTGATCCAAAGACTCATAAGCAGATCCCACCCGAACTGCTAATCCGATGCTGCATGACCGTAGCCCGCTCATAGGTTGGAGATACACTTCAATACCGTTATCCAGATCAATTCGATCCATACAGTTGATCACCTGTTCCGGGAATCAGAACCTCGGTCTCTCCGAGTATCAGTCCTTCGATTTCGATAACTCCCCTTGTTATCCCTGTTATCCCGAGATTCCCTCGGTTTCTTCGGGGGCATAGGTTTTTCGCTCCCGTCTTCATTGTATAGGATCCGGTGGAGTTCATATTTCCCATCTTCGATTTTCGCAACTCGAACCGTGACCGGATCTCCAATTTTCATGGATTCAGTCGGATCTTTGACATACTCTCCCATGTTTGAAACGTGTAAAAGACCTGATTTTCCCGGTACCAACTCAACAAAAACCCCGTATTTCTCGACGCGAACAATTTTCCCTTCAAAGACTGCGCCAGGCTCGATGGGAGATAACAACCGATCAATAAAGTCTTTCGCCGCCAGGACTTTGAGAGAATTCTCTCCGAAAATCTTGACTCTCCCTTTTTCATCTTCGATCTCGATTTCCACATCAAATTCAGCGCTGATCCTTCGAATCATCTTTCCACCAGGGCCGATTAACTCACCGATTGATTCAGTGGGAATGTCTGTTGTTTCAATCATTGGCGCGTAGGGAGAAATTTGATTTCTCGCCTGTGGAATAGATTTCTCCATAATACCCAAAATATGAAGGCGCGCCTCTTTGGCCCTGCTTAATGCCAAAGCCATTATCTCGGAAGTAATCCCGCTCACTTTAATATCCATTTGAAAACCTGTAATTCCCTCTTTGGTCCCTGCGACCTTAAAGTCCATATCACCAAGGTGGTCTTCCATTCCAAGGATATCAGTAAGGATTTCAACCCCATCCGGTTCTTTAACCATACCCATGGCAACTCCCGCCACATGCTTACTGACAGGAACGCCGGCATCCATAAGGCTTAAAGAAGCTGCGCATATCGAAGCCATGGAAGAAGATCCATTTGATTCAAGGATTTCTGAAACTACCCGAATGGTATAGGGAAACACTTCTTCAGATGGTAAGATAAACTTAACGGATCGTTCGGCTAAGTGGCCGTGTCCTACTTCTCTGCGGCTCAGTCCACGCATTCCTTTCACTTCTCCGGTACAAAACGGAGGAAAGTTATAATGCAGCATAAACCGTTTGGTACTATCTTCAAAAATGGTATCGACAATCTGCACATCAACTCCAGCCCCAAGGGTGACCAATCCGAGAGACTGGGTCTCCCCCCGAGTAAAGAGAGCTGATCCATGCGTTCTTGGCAGGAGAGAGAGTTCGCATGTTATGGGCCGTACTTGATCTGGTTTTCTTCCATCGGCGCGCATCTTCTCTTCAATAACCATTCTACGCATAACAGTTTGAAGGATGTCTTCAAATACTTCATGGACCAACGGAGCTTTTTCTTGGATTTCTCCTTCTTCCGCATCTTCGAAAAACCGATCGATTATCTCTTCACGGTAGAGGTTTAATGCTTGATTTCTCGATTTCTTTCCTGTTTCAAGGATTGTTTCTTTCATGAGTTGCCGATCGATCATTTGATCAAATCGGTTCAAGTCTTCTTCGGAGAGGGTAATCACTTCAAACGCGATTTTGTCCTGGAGTTCGATGTTCTGGATAATTTCTTCCTGGAACAAGCATAGTTCTTGAATCACATGATGCGCTTTGTCTAAAATGTGGATCAATAATTCTTCGGAAACCTCTTTTGCTTCTCCTTCAACCATAACAATTGCTTCACGCGAGCCAGCAATTGTAAGGTCGACGATGCTTTCTTCCAGTTGTTGCATTGATGGAAATACGATCACCTCGCCGTTGACATAACCAACTCGAACACCAGCAACCGTCCCGGAAAACGGGATGGATGAAATATTCAATGCCAGGGAAGCTCCAAAAATGGCAAGGACATCTGGGGGTTGATCCGGGTTGACCGAAAGCACCGTGGAGATGATCTGAACCTCATTGCGAAACCCTTTGGGAAACAGAGGCCGAATTGGGCGGTCTACTAACCTTGCCGAAAGGATAGCCGTGTCTCCTGGTCTTCCTTCCCTCTTTAGAAACCCACCGGGGATCTTCCCGGCAGCGTAGAATTTTTCTTGAAATTCTACTGTTAACGGTAAAAAATCACCGGGCCGTTCGTTCGTAGATACATTGGCGTTGACCAAAACGACTGATTCACCGTATCGTACCAATACCGATCCGCTGGATTGTTTTGCCATTTTTCCCTGCTCCACAGCAAAACAGGTTCCTCGGATTTCTTTCTCCCATCTTTGATAGGGCATAATTGTGACCACTCCTGTCTTTACAGAATCTCTTCTAATGTAGATTGATTATATCATATATAACGAGAAAAGCAGGTAGTTTAAACTCCGTGGCATTCAAAAGAATGATAGGTTTCTTTTGTGAGACTCGGTCGATCATTGTAATATAACCGGTAACAGTACGCGCAGCCGCTGGTAGAAAAGACCTTAGGGGGGGCCTTTTCCCCAATCTGGTCTTCGATCGTTCCCATTAGGGTGCCATATGAGGTAAAAGATACCTGCTCGGATCTCAATCGTCGTAGATTCATCCAATAGAGAAGGCAGAGAAGCTCCCGGTACTGAGTTACAGGGGGTGAAGGTTTGTTTTCTAGAGGAGTTCCGCGGACAGGCGTGAAAGGAAATAATCCAATTGTGATCCTGTGGTCGATGAGCCGTTGCATTAGCTCTGCCCCCTGTTTTTGCGTTTCTCCCAAACCAATAATTAAATGCGTTGTCACCTTCTCTGGAAAATCACTGGATACTTGGAACAAAAGATCCAAGTCCTGTTTCTGGTTTCCTTTCCGAATTTGCCGATAAGCGATCGGATCTATGACATCGATGGAAAACCCCAGTCGATCGATTCCCATCGAGAAGTAATAATGGACTTGTGATCGTTCAGTAATCCGTATGGAAAGAGAAACCGGGATATCCAGACCAACCCAGATGGGAAGCATTGCAATCAATTCGGATTCCACATTTTCCGAGGAAACAACCTGTAAGCAGATCCGTTTGAAGGCTTCTTTCTTGCGCTTGATCGCATCCATGATTGTATCCAAAGAAAAGGGAATCCATGGAATGCGGGAAAGGTATGCACCATCGGCATTAGATATTGCCGATTGGGCACAATATCCGCACGTATAGAGGCATCGTTCGCCCACCATCACAAAAAGAGTCTTCATCGGCATCTTCATCCGAAAAGGGATGAGTTCGAGAAGGCTTGCAGAACCATATGATAATCGAACTAAATCGGAAGAAATCTTCATAACAAAAGTATATCACATCATCGGAGAAAACTTGCCTTTCTCTTCGGTGTGTTATAATTCGAAAGAGGAAACGAATGATCCACACCAAAATTTAATGGATAAGGGAGGGCGTATGATGAGAAGAACTGAATCAATCACCTATTTTGACAAGCCAGGACCGGAACACACCCAGGAAACATTGCGCTTATGCATCGAAGAATCATCAAGACTCGAATCTAAAACCTTGGTTATACCATCGACAACCGGGAATAGCGCTTTAATGGCAATGGATATGCTTTCAAACCGAACAGATATCCGCTTGGTTGTTGTCGGCCACAGGTATGGTTTTCGAGAACAGGGTAAGAACGAGATGCCCGACGAAGTCATAGAAAAGATTCGGAACAATGGGCATTGTCTTTGGTTGGGGACGCATTTGCTAACTGGTTTGGAGAAGGATTTTATCAATCTGTATGGCGGGTTGATGCCCCATCGATTGATTGCAGATACCTTCCGAATCTTTTCTCAAGGGGTAAAAGTGTTGTTTGAAGATGCGGTCATGGCTGCAGACGCAGGAATGGTGCCCATTGGAAAATGGATCGTATCTGCTGGTGGAACGGGCAGAGGACTGGATACGGCAATGACGATCCGTGTTAATCACTCCGACGGGTTTATGAAATCCAAAATCGCGAAAATTCTTTGCATGCCTGCGTCTTACGAGTTGTAAGAATCAGAAAGGGTTTGAGTCAAAAATCCTTAAACCTATATTCCTTCAATCTTGTTAATGATCTCTTTTAGAAGCGCCAAGGTGGCATTCCACTTATTCCAACCGATTTTTGGATTGAGCGCAAAAACAAGTCTCCCTGTTGGTTCCATTTGGAATCCGCTATGGATCAACCGATCAATCAGAGCGGCCTGGTTTAGCTCGCGAAGTCGAGCTAGAGTATGATCTGTGATTGTGATCATGTCTTGATAGGGAGAGACAACCGAGTGTGTATAGGTGCGGGGGAACAATTCAAAGAGAATATCTCCTGCTCCTCGTTCGATGGCGATGCCTACGTCATGATCTAGGTTTGGAGAGAGTTCGAATGAGAATTCGATCATATTGAGGATCTCGCGGAAAAACTTGCGGTTGCTTGGGTTCATTTCAAAGTAGACATCTTCCAATGATCTTGGGGATGATTTCAAGGTTGACTCGAATGCGGGAATTTGCCCTTGCGCATCAAGGTATACCGGGACATTTTTTAACGTGTCAATCCCTTGATAGAATAACGTTTTAAATACCTCTTTTGAGGGTGCACTGGGGAATAGATTCTTTGCAAGTTTCTCCAAACCGTCAAACCATCGTACATCACCGATAAAATCCATTGCTGCGCTTTCCATTGACTCGACTTTACGACGTAAGTAAAACCGGGCGATCCATTGATAATCGAAAGGTTGTCCAGAAGGAATGCCTGCTTCCATCGCAATATCGGAGAGGATTCGGAAAGAATAGGCCAATGATAAGTCCTGAATCAATTTCCCAATGGCCGGGTCAGAGAGAATATCAGGGAAAAAAGCTGCTTGCAAACCTAAGTCACGGAGTCGAAAGAGGTCGGATTCAACAATATGGTGGAAGTATGCGCAAGCAATATTGCACCAAAACACGACCATACAACAGTCTGTCAACACTTCTCGATCATTGCGGGTATCGGAAAAACCTATCTTAACCCTTCCAAAAAGGACATGGCTTTCCTGTAGTAAGGAGTTTTGAGCAAAATAGATTCCATATTCTTGAGGGTGTAGGGAGAAAGGCCGGTAATGGAACAGAAGGGTTGGTTGAAAGGTGGTCGGAGGATCTTGTTTTCGCAGATTCTTAACCAAAAGCTCACTTAGTAGCGCAGCTTCAGTCCTAGCTTGGAACACTCTTCGCGGTCCTGAAAGACTTCGGATTTCCTGTTCGAACGAATCCTCCATCTTTCCACTAATCCTACGGGCAAAACTCGCAAAAGGGTTCTTTGCCTGCAAGGTGTATCCCTCCCTATTGTTAATGTTTGAAATGGTACCGGTGAAGCCGGTTCAGAAACCGGCCACATGCAAAACCTGCTGAAGCGCATATTATCGTTATCAACCAACTTTCGACCCCGGTAAGATTTCCTTTTACCATCCATAGGAGCGCTAAAGAGCCGATAACCATTCCCGTGAGTAGACTGTAGGTGCCATTTTGAAAGCGATGCATTAGTTTCCGGATCAAAACAGCGCTCACCCAAATCCCAAAACAAGCCCCTATAGCAATGATCAAAACGGGAAATACACGAAAATTTGCTACCGAATCAACGACCAGAGGATACATTCCCAAGATCACAAGGAGCATTGAACCAGAAACTCCAGGTATCAGCATTGTCGCTGCAGAAACTAACCCGGCAAAAAACAGAATTACGTACCCTTGGAACGGGCCTTCAGCTCCAACGGAAGTCACCGATTCATGGATTTCTGGATTTGTTGTTGTTATCTTTAGAAAAGAAACCAACAGAACCAATAGAAACCCCAATCCCAGCCATACCCATGTTTGGACTTTTTTCCTGTCGATTTGCTTCCAAAGCGGGTCCAAAGAACCCAAAATGAGCCCAAAGAAGAACAGATAGACCCAAGCAGATGAAATAGATAACAAATGTCCCATAAGCTTAGCCATGCTCAGGATCCCAACAAGAGCACCAGCGATAAGAAGGAGGATTCGAGAAAGACTATTCCGATCTAAACCGAACATACGCTTTTTTAGGGAAAAAGCCGATACCGCTTCGATTACAAAAGAATGGACACCGAGTAAAAGGAGGAAAGTACCTCCACTGATTCCTGGAACAACATTAGCTACGCCCACGAAGAATCCAGCAAGCAGAAAGGGCGTCATTCGTACACGATTTCATGGGTGATATCAGTCGCTTTTCTCAACATCGCTTGAACAGCGCAATACTTTTCTGTAGAAAGAGAAACTGCTTTCTCAACTTTCTCAATGGGAGGATCTTGGGGGAAATGAAAAAAATACCTTACGTGGATCGAGTCATAGGTTTTTGGGTGGTCTATGGAAGAAGAATGGTGAATCTCAACGCGAAAATTATAGGGTCCGACTTTCATCTTTTCAAGAATGGAAACCACATCCATACCCGTACATCCACTCAAACCGACAAGAAGCAGTTCCTTCGGACGGGGCCCCAAATCATTACCACCCGAATCAATCCCTGTATCCATGATCACTTCTTGACCCGATGGCGCTACGCACCGAAAGGTCATATTTCCTTCCCAGTAGGTCACAAGATCCATTTCAGACTCCTCCTCCTTTTCTGGTTATGTGTTATTCAAGTTCGGGTTGGTTCTTGATTCATTAGTTCTGTCAATACGTCAACCAGATGATCCTTTTGGATGATCTCAAGTTTTGTTTCCCGTAAAGATTGGATTTGATCCTTGGATAGTACTGGTGTGTAGACTTTGAGGAATTGAAGACGCTCTAACTCTCGAATTCTCTTGATCGGATTTGCAACCCTTCGTATTTTTCCATCCAATCCGACTTCCCCAAAAAAGGCAACAAGATTGGGTAATGATTGATCAACAAAAGAGGAATAGATGGAAACAGCCAACCCCAATTCTATCGCCGGATCATCGATCCGTAATCCTCCCAAAAGGTTAACGTACACATCATTACGGTCGACCGGAATGTTCAACCGTTTGCTCAGCACCGCGCACATTAATGACAAGCGTTCCATGTCAATTCCTTTGGAAACTCGTTTCGGAACGCTGTATGGGGATTGCGTAACCAGGCTTTGTAACTCAACAACGAGTGGCGTCGTTCCTTCCAGGGCAACCACGATGGTATTCCCTGGATAAACGGAATTGGAATCGTAAAAGCGTTCGGATGGATCGATCACTTCTTGTAACCCTGTTTCACGCATCTCAAAAACGCCAATTTCGTTGGTTGGACCGAATCGGTTCTTCATACTCCGGAGGATCCGCAAGTCGGTCGACGATTCCCCTTCGAAATAAAGGACAACATCAACTAGGTGTTCAACCATTTTGGGACCAGCAATTTGCCCAGTTTTTGTTATGTGAGCAACAAGGAAAATTGGAATCTGGTGCTTTTTTGCAAAGGACGTAGCGATTCCTACGGATTCCCGCAACTGAACAACACCACCTGGAAGACCCGGAGCGCTGTGAACTCTCATCGTTTGAATTGAATCGATAATAACAAACCATGGGTTTGAAGTAATTTGATCCGTAGAACGGAGGATTGATTCCAAGCCTTGCTCAAGATGGCTCGTGGAAAAAAGAAACATTCCCGATGGATCTTTACTCGTTACTCGAGAAGCTCTCATCCTGATTTGATCCATGGATTCTTCTCCACTGAGATAGAAAGAAAGCCCGGTTGAAAGTGCGATCTGTGTCATCAGGGTGCTCTTCCCAACACCAGGATCGCCACCGACCAATATGACGGACCCAGGGACGATGCCTCCCCCAAGGATTCTATCTACCCAATGATAACCGCTTGATATCCGTTTGCACCGATCAGTTGGGATTTGAGACACAGCAATCCAACCTGTTTCAGAGCCTGATTCCAATAAGGGTTCCTTTTCCGTGCTAACTTCACGAAAGGTATTCCAATTCGCGCATCCGGGACACTTTCCAAACCACTTGATTGACTCAAATCCGCATGCATCGCAGACGAAGATCTTCTTGGGCTTCTGGCTCACTTCACACTCGCGAGAGTTTTTCCTGATTTGCTCACTCGTTTGCGGGGCGCGCCTTTTTTGAATACAATCTCCCCCTTTTGGTTCGCAGAGATGACAACCCGATCCAGACTTTGGAATCTTTTCTGAAGTATGGCTTCAGATAGGGGATCTTCAACAAGTTTTTGTATGATTCGTTTCAAAGGCCTGGCACCATAGATTGGATCAAATCCTTTTTCCATTAAAAGCTCTTTCGCATTTTTGGTTAGGGAAAGAGTCATATTCTTCTCTTTCATTCTCTGCCCTACTTCGCTTATGAGAATATTCACAATCGCTCTCATATGGTCTCGGGATAGTTGGTGAAATACAATGGTTTCGTCCAACCGGTTTAAGAATTCAGGGCGGAAGGTCTTTTTAACCTCTTCCATCACTGTGGTCTTCATATCGCGGTAGCTCCCGTCGTCTGAATGATCGATCCCAAAACCCATCGTGTGTTTTGACTTGCTGATGATCTCTCCGCCTATGTTGCTAGTCATAATCAGTATAGTGTTTCTGAAGTCCACGATTCGACCTTGGGAGTCCGTAAGTCGTCCGTCGTCCATGATCTGAAGGAGAATATTGAAGGTATCAGGGTGCGCTTTCTCGATCTCATCGAGAAGAATGGCAGAAAAGGGTCTCCTTCGAACCGCTTCAGTTAAAGTGCCTCCTTCTTCATAACCAACATATCCAGGAGGAGCCCCAATGAGACGGGAAACAGAAAATCGTTCCATATACTCAGACATATCAAAACGAAGCAATGCCTTTTCATCACCAAAGAGGTATTCGGCTAGGGTTTTGGCCAATTCAGTCTTTCCGACCCCTGTTGGGCCCAAAAATAGAAAGGAACCAACCGGTCTTTTGGGATCTTTCAATCCGCTTCTTGCTCTTCTGATCGAACGAGAGATCGCTTCGATCGGTTCATTTTGACCGACCACTCGAACATGCAAAGCTTCCTCCAATCGAAGCAATTTCGCCATTTCATCTTGGGCTACACGAGTCAATGGGATTCCAGTCCAACTAGAGATCACTCTTGCCACATCGTCCATCCCCACCGTTTCGATACGTGAATCAGCTTCAATCTTCCATGCTTGGTATTTCTGGTTATATAATAGGGCTTTTTCCCTTTCTTCTTCCTGCATTTTTTTGGCACTAAGAAAGTCCTGTTGTTGTGCGGCTATTTTTCTTTTGTTCCGAAGCATCTGGAGGTTTTCAGCATCTGATTTTAGCTCTTCGGGAATGGTAACAGTCATAAGCCGCTTTCGGGCACCCGCCTCATCAATCACATCTATTGCCATATCCGGAAGAAAATGATCGGTGATGTATGCTTTTGAAAGCTTTACAGCATCTTCTAGAGCTTCTTGGGTGTATTGGACTTTGTGGTGCAGTTCATATTTCTCTTTGAGCCCTTGCAAAATGTCCAATGTTTCTTTGGTCGTCGGTTCTTGGACATAGATCTTCTGAAACCGCCGTTCTAATGCCGCGTCTTTTTCGATATACTTCCGATATTCGTCTGGAGTCGTAGCGCCAATACATCGGATATCTCCATTCGCCAAAGAAGGTTTCAGTATGTTCGAAGCGTCAACTGCACCCTCTGCAGCCCCTGCGCCAACGATTGTATGGAGTTCGTCAATAAATAAGACAATATTGGGATCTTTTTTTACAATCTGGATCATCTTCTTTATTCTTTTTTCAAACTCACCCCTATACTTGGTTCCCGCAACAAGAGAAGCAATGTCTAAAGAAAAAACAACCTTGTTCTTGAGCATTTCTGGGACTTCCTCTCGAACGATCCGCTCAACAAGCCCTTCCACGATCGCGGTTTTACCCACTCCGGGTTCCCCCATTAGAACTGGATTGTTCTTCTTCCGGCGAACCAACACTTGCATCATTCGCTCGATCTCTGTGTGCCTTCCAATTACGGGATCTAAAGATCCTTTTTTTGCAAGTTCGTTCAAACTCTCTCCATAATCCTCCAATTGTTTGATCAAAGCAGCTGTTTGGTTTGGAGACTGTGTTTTTTCGTTTCCAGTATCCGGATTCAGTCGAGACATTAACTCACGGGCGACAGTTGTCGAATCAACATTCAGTGATTGAAGGGCGCGGACAATGCCGTTTTGCCCGTCCCTAAGAGCAGCTAGGAAAATGTGCTCCATGGCAATATGAGATTGACCAAACATTTTTGCTTCTTCAATGGAAAGCTCCAAAATCCTTCTCATGGAATCCGATACAGTTGGTGACATGGCCAAGATATTCCTCATTCCTCGACCCAAAGTTTGGATCACAGAATTCCGGATTGCTGTATATTCAATTCCATATTGACCATGGATAATCTCTGTCACCATATTGTTTGGGTCTTTCAAAACAGCCAGTAAAAAATGTTCGGGATCAATTTTGGAATGACCCAACGCTTCTGCTTCTCGCTGAGAATTGAGAAAAGTTTCTGCAGCTTTATTCGTGAATTTGTCAAAAAACATGATCGAATCACCTCCAATAAAAACCACGCAAACGTGAATCATTTGCTCTGTATTAGCATTTGTGACGCAAAGGGCGATGTGAGAATTCACATTATCTGCCCGTATTATACCACGCAGGACGATGTTTTAATGAGAAAATGGGCCGATCATGAATCTGAGTCAAGATCGGAAGCATCGAAGATGGTTAACTGTTGATCGGAAATCCTCCTTCGTGTTCGCGCGCTTTTTTTTACGTGTTCAAGCTCTCTTTCACCCAAAACACGAACCCTCTCTTTTAGATGGTTTTCTCGAGTGATAGCATCCAAAACCTCTGCAGCTCTTTCCACTACATGAGAAGGCAAACCAGCTATTCTCGCAACTTCGATTCCATAACTCTTATCTGAAGTTCCAGGTTCTACCTGGTGAAGAAAGATCACTTCTCCTTCCTCCTCGAGAACTTTAACCCGCATATTGACAATCCCAGGATAGACTGTTGCCAATTCAGTCAACTCGTTATAATGCGTCGCAAACAAGCAAAAGGGGGAAAGGACAGAATGAAGGTATTCCGATACAGCCCAAGCAATGCTGATTCCGTCATACGTACTGGTACCTCTGCCTACTTCGTCTAGGAGAACGAGAGACTGCTCAGTTGCGTGATGCAAAATAGCAGCGGTTTCACTCATCTCCACCAAAAAAGTGGACTTTCCGGATGCAATATCATCACGTGCGCCAATTCTTGAAAAGACTCGGTCGACTACAGGGAGTATGGCTTTTTGCGCGGGGACAAAGCTTCCCATTTGAGCCATTACGCAAATAAGAGCGGATTGGCGAAGAAAGGTAGATTTTCCCGACATGTTGGGACCTGTAAGGATCACAAACCGTTCCTTCCCGCACATTAGAAGATCATTTGGGTGGAAGTGTTCTTCTTCAATCTCCAACACCGGGTGGCGTCCTTGATGGATTTCGATTTTTGGAGTCTGAGTGAATATGGGTCGGCAGTAGCCAAATTGCAAAGCGGATCGAGCAAAGCCTTGAAGAACATCAATTGTGGCTAAGGCTGTGCTTAGTAGATACAAAGGTTCGTGATATGCCGTGATTTCCGTTATTACTCTCTCAATGGCAGTATGCTCAAGGCGAGAAACCCATTCACGTGCATGGGTAATCTTCTCTTCCAACTCTTGAAGGTTTTTTGTGGTATACCGTTCATTTGAAACCAAAGTCTGTTTTCGAATGTAATCGTCAGGGACTCTTGCCATCTGAGCTTTTGAAACCTCAATATAAAAGCCATAAACATTGTTATGACCAATCTTCAAAGAGGAAATTTTGGTTCGAGCGCGTTCTGCAGATTCCATTGAAAGAAGTCGTTCATCGGTTTTGATCATAAGGTCCCGATATTCGTCTAATCCATCGTCAAATCCGATCTCGATGGTTTTCCCATCCCCCAAATGACCGGAAGGGTCCTGCTTTAGCGCCGTTTTGAGATATTGAGATAGCTTAGGCATAGGATCTAACCAGGAGATGAGAGAACGGTGCAAAAACGAGTAGGATGGATTATAATCAAAGAGCGTTAGCATTGAATCATGAAGCGCAGGAACCTGAGATAAGGTCTTTCTCAGAAAGACCAAGTCTTTTACTGACGATTTATTCAGCTGCAACCGGACAATGATCCGGGCAAGGTCATAGGTCTCCTCCAGAGCTAAAGATATTGAGTCCAACCCTTGGGGATTCTCAAGAAACCCTTGAACAAGGTCCTGTCGCTCCTGGATTTCCGCAAGATCCCGAATAGGAGCGTGGATCCAGGTTCGAAGAAGCCGCGCTCCTGCAGCAGTTTTACACCGATTCATGTGTTGAAACAGGCTTCTGCCTTTACCGTTGCCTCTTTTTTGAGGAAGAAGGTCAAGGTTTTCTTGAGTTGCTGCGTCGATCCCCATAAACTCATCGGAACGGATTAGTTTTGGGGGGGTAATCGTTGTACTGAGGCTTAGTTTTTGGTAATCCATGTATTTTACAGTGGCAGCTAGAGCAATAAGTGCTTCTTTGGGATACTCCAAGAAATCAGTGTTATGCAAACGGCTTCCCTTGGAAGAACATGCTTTTCGCACCTCTTCCGAGGCTTTGGAAGGATTAAAGTACCAACTGGGAAGGAGTTCGATAAACATTCCGGGTAAAGCCTTTGATAGATGGTCTTTGCGATATTCCCATTGCCTCCCTTCCGATAAAAGAACTTGAGAAGGAC
>Ga0334887_1003027_pt1 | contig 17502 bp, 12 predicted proteins | sample GraSluR1_MG_10_FD_207217 | JGI IMG/M metagenome (GOLD analysis project Ga0334887, IMG submission 207217) | Sludge microbial communities from methane-producing bioreactor in Wageningen University, Netherlands - Granular Sludge_18_07-R1 | ecosystem: Engineered > Bioreactor > Anaerobic >...
CGGATGGACGGCGGTCAGCCCCGCTTCCTTCCTCATCACCATGCCGGAGCATCCCGACATCTGTGTGCAGGCGCCCGTTTTCGTCAATGAGCAGACCAAGTATGTTGAAGACGACCCGCATTGCACGGAACCGTGCCAGGCGCATCCCGGAGAATGCCGCGCTGTCCACGTGGTGACGCGCGGCGACAGCGTCTATAGAATCGCCGGGCGCTATCATGTCGCGGCGACGAGCATTTTCCGCGCCAACCCTTGGATCGCCAAGCAGCGCAACTATTGGCTCTACGTGGGTCAAAAAGTCTGCATCCCGTAACGCGGGCTCTAGCGCCGCTATCCGCATAAGCGCCATATGAGGATCGGGCGCGGGCAAGCATCCAGTCATGTCCGCGCCCTTCCCTTACTCCAGCAAATCACCGGCGCGGCTATCCAGGATGGCCGCGCTGTTGCGCGGCAGCAGCACATCCACATGCAGCCGGCGTTGTTCCTCTGAAAAAGGCATGGCAGCGATCGTGGAGATCAGCGCACTAAAGCGTTGGAGCAAACAGTACCGAAAATCCAGCAGGCACTGGTTGAACCCGTATCCCTGCACGCCATGATCGGTCAGGACCTGCCAATAGAGTCGCAAAAGGTCCATGCCCGCCGCCTGGTTCGCCTCTTCAGTCAGGTTCTCGCTCAGGAAATAAGCCGCATCCCACGTCCCGCGTCCGCAGCTCGCCAACTGCCAGTCGAGCACGGCGAACGCTTCACTCCCCTCCGGATCGCCAAAAACCAGATTATCTAGCTGGAAATCATGGTGAATCAGCGTCTGCGGCGGCGAACCAAACACATGCCGCCGGATCGCCGCCCGTCTCGGGCCGAGACGTTCTCCGATCTCTCGAATCGGGTCGGGAACGCGGTGACCGGCCCGCCGCAGGAACTCCGGCCACCAGCGCTCGTGTTGCGCCTGCTGTGTATCCGCGTCCGGGTCGCTTGACCCGTTTTCTAGCCAGTCGAACTCGCTTAGCTGCGGGTTTTCCCACCAGAACGCGTGAAACTCCGCAATGGCGCGGATAGCAAGCTCCGCCTGCGCCGGCGTGCAGCCCCGTACCCGCGAACCGCTGCGTGCGGGGGCCATGTCTTCTAGCAGCAGGAGGTGCAGCCCTGTCTCTATATCGATGCCGGCGAAATAACAATCTGGGACCGGTAGCGACGTCCGATCAGCGACCTGCTGATAGAAGCGCACCTCGCGCACATATGCCGGAACCGCTCGCTTACGCATCTCCGGAACGATTGATGCGAACTTGGCGATCAACGCAGACGGCGTGCCTGCCTCCGCCCGATCATAGATCGGAATCACGCGCACCACCTGCCCGTAAAATCCTTGCTTCTCGGCGAGCGGGCCAACCTGACAGGAGACCACCCGCGCCGTATCGATCGCCCCAGCGGCGCGCAAGGCAGCGGTCAACCAAACGGGCGTAAGTTCCTCGGGCCTAACAGGGAAATCCATCGTCGCCTCACCTCGGCAGTCGTCGCTACTCGCCAACCGGCTTGCCGGCATTAAGTAATTTGATCGCCCAATACGCACTATGTCATGTTGAGCGGAGCGAAACATCTCTACCTCTGATACAACGAGATTCCTCAGCTCGCTAACGCTCGCTTCAGAATGACAGATACTTGACGATCAAATCATTAATGATGATAACAGGCTCCACAAAAACAGCGGCGTCAGGAAAGCTCCTGACACCGCTCCAGTACCTACTTCACGAATTGCCGTCAATTGTCCCGCGCGAACTGTCGCACGGCCGTGTCGGCGCCTCGTCCTTACATCACATCCAGCGCTACGACGGACATCTTCGGCACGCTGATCTCTACCCCTTCGGACGTCAGCTTGGCCCCGCTGAAAGCTTGAGGCTTCACCGCATCCGGCTTCTCGAAGGTGTTATGCGCATGCATCGTGGCAGCGTGCAGCACGCGGCCTTCCACCTTGCTCCCCTTCAAACCGCGCACAAACGCCTTCACCGTGATGTCTTTGTTCGGGTTAGCGTTGCTCAATGTCAGATGCAACTTGCCCTCAGCGCCGACCGAAGCCGAAGCCGAGATCGCCGGCACGCTGTAACCGGCGTGTTCATACTGCTCGCTCTGCACGTCGATCGGAACCAACGTAGCGTCCTGATGCGCCGCGTACATGTCGAACACATGGTAGCTGGGCGTGAGCAGCATCTTCTCGTTCTGCGTCAATACCATCGCCTGCAGCACATTCACCGTCTGAGCGATGTTCGCCATGCGCACGCGGTCGGCATGGTTGTTGAAGATGTCGAGCGACACCGCCGCTACGAGCGCATCGCGCATCGTGTTCTGCTGGTAAAGGAAGCGCGGATGCGTGCCCGGCTCGACCGCAAACCACGTGCCCCACTCGTCCACGATCAGCGCCACCTTCTTGTCGGGGTCGTACTTGTCCATGATCGTCCCGTGCTTGCGCACCAGCTCGTCCATGAACAACGCCTTCGACATAATCTCGATCCAACCGGCCTCGTCAAACTCCGTGGCCGACCCCTCGCGCGAGCCGTCCGGCAGCCGGTTGACCGATGTATAGTAATGGATGGCCAGCCCATCCATCTGCTGGCCGCGCATAATGCGAGCATCGCCCGCCTTGGCCATCATCGTTTCGGTCCAGTGGTAATCGGCCCCGCTGGCCCCGCAGGCGATGCGGTACAGCTTATTGTCGCCGTAATCGCGCGCATACAGCCCGTAACGCCGGTAGAGGTCTGCGTAATACTCCGGCGTCATGCGCCCGCCGCAGCCCCAGTTCTCGTTGCCGACGCCGAAGTACTTCATCTTCCACGGCTCTTCGCGCCCATTCTTCTTGCGCAGGTCCGTCATCGGGCTCTTGCCGTCAAAGGTTATGTATTCGACCCACTGCGACATTTCCTGTACAGTGCCGCTGCCCACGTTGCCGCAGATGTATGGCTCGCAGCCGAGTTGATCGCATAGGTCCATAAACTCATGGGTGCCGAAGTGGTTGTTCTCGACCACGCCGCCCCAATGCGTGTTGATCATCGTAGGCCGCTGCTCGCGCGGGCCGATGCCGTCCATCCAGTGATACTCGTCCGCAAAACAGCCGCCCGGCCAACGCATCACCGAGACCTTGATCTTGCGCAGCGCCTCGACCACGTCGGTGCGGATGCCGCGTACATTGGGGATGCTGGAGTCCTCTCCAACCCAATACCCCTCATAAACGCACCGGCCTAGATGCTCGGAGAAGTGGCCATAGATATTGCGGTCGATCGTCGTCTTGGCGATCTTGACGTCCAATGTAAGCTCGTTCATGCCGTTTCCAAGTTTCCAGTTTGGACGGAGACAGCCGTCTCCGGCATTGCCCCGTCATGATAGAGAAAACACCTGAGCGTCCTGCCCTCAACCTCTTGTTCGGGCGGAACTTCCGTCTTGCACACGTCCATCACATGCGGGCAGCGTCCGGCGTATTTGCACCCCAGACGCCCATACTCCCTGACCTCGGTCGAACCAAGCTCAATATGTTGCGCCCATTGCTCCCGTTCCGATGCAGCCGGCTTGGGGACTGACTCCTGCAGCAGTTGCGTATACGGGTGCAACGGGTTGCCCAGCACATTCTCCACCGGGCCGGACTCCACCACGACGCCGCGCAGCATGATGGCGATGCGGTCGCTGATATAGTACGCTGTCGCCAGGTCGTGCGTAATGTAGATAACGCTGACCTTTTGCTCGTCGCGCAGTTTCTTGAAGAGATTGACGATGGCCATGCGCAGCGAGGCGTCCACCATCGACACCGGCTCATCAGCCAGGATCAGCCGCGGGTTCGGTATCAACGCACGCGCCACCGAAACGCGCTGGATCTGCCCGCCAGACAGTTCATGCGGGTAGCGCCGGCTTACCTCGGCGAGCGACAGACCCACCTGGTGCAGCGCCTCGTCAGCTACTTTCGCCGCATCACGACGGTTCTTTGCTCGACCGAACTGAATCGCCGTCTCGATCAGATACTCCTCCACACGTCGTAGCGGGCTGAAGGTCTCAAACGGGTTCTGAAACACCGGCTGAACCTGGGACATGAATTTCATGAAGTCGCGCCGGCTCTTGATCGTGGACAGATCGCGCCCCTCGAAGGTTACCTTGCCCTCGGTGGGCTCCAGGTCATGCAGCAGCACATTCGCCAACGTGGTCTTGCCGCTGCCGCTTTCACCCGCAATCGAGTAGATTTCCGGCTTGCCTGCATACAGCGCAAACGTCACATCGTTCACCGCAACCAACTGGCCGCCCGCCAGGAAGTTGCCGATATGAAAAGACACTGTTACGTGGTCGACGTCGAGTAGCTTTTCGTTTGCGCTCATGCGCGGCCCTCCTCCACAAGATGGCAGGCAACCCGGTGCCGCTCCGACAGCATGATCATCTCCGGCGTCTCCGTCCGGCACCTGTCCATCGCCAGAGGACAACGCGGGTGGAAACGACAACCGCTCGGCGGATCGGCCAGGTTGGGCGGCGCCCCGCCCAGACTCTTCTTCACTGTTTTGTCGCCGATCATCGGCAGCGAGTTGATCAAGTGCTCCGTATACGGATGGCGTGGGGCTTGGAAAATGACTTGCGTCGGCCCTTCTTCTACGATGCGCCCTGCATACATAATGCCCACTCGGTCCGCCACATTGGCATGCACCGCCAAGTCATGGGTCACCAGCAATACCGTGTTGGCGCTCTCCGCCTGGATGTCCTTAAGCATGTGCAGCACGCCGCGCTGCACCACAACGTCTAGCGCTGTCGTCGGCTCGTCGGCGATGATCAAGCTGGGGTTGAAGACCGTCGCCAGAGCGATCGCCACGCGCTGCCGCATACCGCCTGATAGCTGGTGAGGATAAAGATTCAACACGTCCGGCGGCAGCCCCAGTTTCATCACATGTCCGCGCATCTGCTCCTGAAAAGCCTTCTTGTCCGGGATGCCCTGATGCGTGCCGACAATATCCTCGAAGGAGCGGATGATTTTGCGGACAGGGTTCAACACGCTCATCGAACCCTGCATCACATACGAGATCTCCTTCCAACGCACATTCTGGCGCATCTCTTCCGCATCGATTTTGCGCATGTCCATCTGGAATGCGCCGAAGTTGTAGTGTATACTTCCCGATTCGATGCGCAGCGGCGGCTTGACTGTGCCGGATATGACCTTGATCAGCGTGGTCTTGCCGCAGCTCGATTCGCCGGCGACGCCGTAGATCTCGTTCTTGTGCAATTCCATCGAAACGCCGTCGACCGCGCGCACTGATCGGGAGATGCCGTAGACCTCGGTACGGTAATACGCCCGTACATCTTCCATCTTCAAGAGGGACATGGCCTATGCTCCAATCCGTCGTAGTCGCGTTCGCGGATCGATGAACTCGTTGACGCTCGAGAAGAGCAGATACAGCCCCAAGAACAACAGCACGGCGATGAGGATCGGCGCCCCAAGCCACCACCACACCCCGGCGACCAACGCCTGGTGTTGGTTGGCCCAGTAAATCGCCGTTCCAATCGTCGGCAAGGTCACGTCCGAAAGCCCCAAGACGCTGAGCGTAACCTCCATGCCGATGGACCACAACAGGTTGTTGATCGTGGTCGCAAATACAACCGGTAACACAAACGGCAGGTGTTCACGCATCGTGATCAACAGCGGCGTCGTGCCCGAATAGACCGCAGTACGCGTAAAGGCGCGTTCTTTCAAGCTCAACACCTGAGAGCGGATCAGCCGGCCGTCCCACGGCCAGCCGAACAAGCCGAGCAACACGCCTAGCATCCATAGGCTCATCTTGCCGCGCAACAGAAAGCTCAGCAAGATCAAGATGGGCAAAACGGGCAAAACGACAAAGCTATCATTGATCGACATCAGGATGCGGTCGATCACCCCGCCACGATATCCGGCGACCATCCCTACGAAGATCGCGATGATGCGGGAAACGATTGCGCAGATGATGCCGAGCATGAGCGAATTTCGCACGGCAAACGCCATCCACCAGAACAGATCCTGCCCGCGAGAATTGGTGCCGAACGGATGCTCCAGTGACGGCGGCAAATCTTGCGGAACCATAAATGTTTTCTTCGGGTCATACGGCGATACCACCGTGAGGAGGGCCATGATCACGATGATCACCAGGAACACAAAGGCCACCCGAAACCGGCCGTCATACTTGAGTAAATCCCGTGTGACTGTCAGCATGGTTTACGCTCTACTGGTGGCGGACCCGCGGGTCAAACAGCGGGTAGATGAAATCGAGGATCAACACCATAGTCGCCACCCCGATGATCGAGAGTAGCGTAATCCCCATGATCAACGAATAGTCGTTCGCCATGACCGCCTGGAATGTCAGCGTGCCCATTCCCGGATACCCGAAGACCACTTCCATGATCAAAGCCCCGCTGAAGATCAGGCCAATCTGTAGCGCCAGCCCCGTAATCTGCGGCAACATAGCGTTGCGCATAATGTACTGGGAGAGAATCCGGTTCTTGCGCAGCCCTGCATTCTCTGCGTATACCACGTAATCCTCGGAAATGATGTTCGAGGTCAGGGACTTCATTCCGATGAACCAGCCGCCCACCCCGATCAGCACTAGGCTCAATAATGGCAACGTCGAATGTCTGATCACAGTCAGGGCAAAGCTCAAGCTCCAATTCGGTTGCGTCCCTGGCGGATACGCCCCGCTAAAGGGAAAGATCGGCCAGTAGTACGCAAAGAACACCAGCAGCAACAACGCCATGATGTAATAGGGAATCGGCCGCACCGCCTGACTTAACACATCCACAATCTGGATCGGAATATTCTTCTCATAGTAACTGGCAAGCGCGCCCAAGATATTGCCTACGATCCAGGAAATGAGGATCGACGTCATTAGCAGTCCAAACGTCCACGGCATGGCGCGCGCCAAGAGCGTAGTCACAGGCGTAGGAAAGGTTGCCAGAGACGGCCCCAGATCGCCGCGCAGCAGCCGGCCCCAAAACGCAAAATACTGCTGCAACGGACTTCCCTCCAGACCATACATCTCGGTCAGCGCCTCGCGCAGGCTGATCACGGCATCCGGGCTGACCTGCGACCCGCTCATCATCACACGATTGATCTGCGCCTCCACCGGGTCGACCGGGGAAAGGCGGGGGATGATGAAAGTGATGGTCACGCCCAGAAAGATCACCAAAAAGTACTGGAGGATGCGAGGTATAAGGTAATTCAAGACGAACTTGCGCACGTCTGACCCTCCCAAGGTGAGTGGTTCCTCTGCAGCGATCGCTGCAGAGGAACCTTCGTAACCGGAAGACTAGGCCTATGCCTTCGGCCGAATCTTGACGAACATGTACCGGCTATTAGCCCAGTTCGGGACCGGGTTGGTGTAGGGATCCGCCGCGGTGGGGAAGCCCTCCCAGTACCGTTCGTCACAGCAGGTGAACACGTTGTAGGACATAATCGGCGTAATCGGCATCTCGACGCACGCCAGCTTGACGAATTCGATGCCAAGCTCGACGCCCTTCGGATCGTCGAAGTCAAGCTTTTGGATCTCCTCGATGATCCGATCCAGCTCGGGGTGCATCCAGCGCATCCGGTTGCGGCCGTTGGCGTTGACGCCGATCGGCGCATATAGGTCCGAATGCCACGACTGGAGGAAGAAGAACAGGTCGGGGTGACCGCCCCAAGTCTCGATTGTCCAGCCGAACGCTGCGTCGTAGTCGCCGATCAACTCCATGGCATTGCGAGAGGCATTGTCGCGGGTGTCGTGCGTAGCGTCTAGGCCAAACTCGACCCAGTTCTCAACGATCATGGCGGCGCCGCGCCCCATGACAGCGCGCGTGTCGCCTTCTGCCAGAAGCGCAACGGAGAACAGATCGCCATTGGGCAGCAGCCACTTACCGTCGCTGTTGCGCGAGCAGCCCGCCTTGATCATCAGTTTCTCGGCCGCTTCCAGGTCGCGCTTCCACCAGCCCATGCCGGTGTACTTCTTGATCTCCTCCAGATCGGTCGGCACAAGATCGCCCAGCGACTTGCGCGCTTCGTCCGCAATCTTCACTGCCGCCTCAGGGTCATACGGCTTGTACATCTCGCCGCCGCCCAGGTCCAGCTCGAAGTCGTTCAGCCAATCCTGCACCGGCTCGAAGTAGTACTGCGGATACATGCCGGTCGGCGGCACATGGATCGCCGAAATTGTCGCCGCGCCGCGGTATGAAGCCATCGCCACCCGCACGATGTCAATCGCCAACGTCAGCGCCCAGCGAACATCGCGGTTGTCCAGACCCGGCCGCTCGTTGTTGTAGAGCACTGCGGGCAGCGTCGGATCGGGGTGCGCCCACGGGAAGGACGGGAACCAGCTTCTGGAGGTCGGGTTGGTGCGCGCCAGCGTAATCTGGCCTTCCGGCGCCATGTCGTGGATTACGTCCAGGTCGCCCGCTGTCTGCGCCATAACCTTCTTGTCGCTCGGTCCGGGGGCGACATACATGGCGAACTTGGGCGCCGGCATGCCGAAGCGCGCCAGCGTCGTGCGCTCCCAGTCCTCGCGGCGTTCCCAGATAAACCAGTCGCCATTCGGATCATGTTCCTTCAGCACATACGCGCCGAGACTCACCGGCGGATAGAACGTGTAGGCCAGCGGGTCGGGCTGCGCCTCGAAGATATGCTTCGGCATGAGGAAGCACGCGTTCCAACGTACGGTGAAGACGGCATGGAAGCGGGAGTTCGGCTCAGTCAGGTTGAAGACGACCGTGTAGTCGTCCGGCTTCTCCATGCTGTCCACGTACCGGGCGAATTGCCCCGTAAAGCCGAATCCGGGGGTGTCCTTCTGGACCTGGACCGTGTAGATCAGATCATCGGCCGTAAACTCAACGCCATCGCTCCAGTAGATGCCTTCGCGCAGTTTCACCGTCATCTGCGAGAAGTCCTCGTTGTAGATGGGCTTCTCAGCGGCCAGTGAGTTGTCCCACACGCCGTCGATGCCCTCATCCGGGTCGATGTACCACAGCGCATCCAGGGCCAACTGCTGGAACCCATTCGATGCGGTCGTGATACCGGGGCGCCAACGGTTGAAGTCCGTCGGCGTGATGTTCCGACCCATCGGGTCCTCAAGGATCAACGTCTCTGCACGCGGAACGCCAGGGGCAACCTCCGCGCCCACTGCCGGTGCAGCCCCTGCGCCCGCCTCTGCCGCCGGGCCTGCGGCCGGACCCGCCGGCGCCGCACAAGCCGCCAGCACGCCGCCCGCCGTGACAAGCCCTAGCTGGGCCAAAAACGCGCGCCTCGAATAAACATACTTACTCATCTGTTCCTCCTGGGTGACTGAAATGGATTGACCGTGATTCAGATTCCGGCCTAGGCCGTCTTAGGGATGGAACGGTTGACCAACGGAGAACTTTCACAGGCATAGCAACGGCGTCCCGGAGCGACGCGCCGCCCATCAAGGCGCATGCCGCGACCTCTAGCTACACCTGACCTACCCTTTCTTAAGGCTGCCCGCCAAACGGCCCATTTCAACTATGAGCAGAACGCGAGCAATGAGTGACGAACTCAACAAGCTCGGTCTACTGCGCTCGGTGTCGACGCAGCCAGCCCGAACCATAGGCAGGTTCTATACGTGGGATTGACTTAAACATACTAAAATGCCAGTGGAATGTCAAGCGCCAACAAAACGGCTTATAGTATTACGTTTAGTGCTGTGTTGGGAAGAACATGGACTGACATGCTTGACTACAAAGAAGGCATTGGTTAAACTCTAAAGGATAGAATCGGAATTGTCAACTTTCCGCCGCCTCGATTTTTACTAAATATTGCTAAAATCCGCCGCGGCCTCGCCGCCAAGTTTAGTGGACTGTTCGATTGAACAAACGCCCTTCCCTTCGCGACATCGCCGCCGTCACAGACGTGTCAGTCTCTACCGTGTCCCTCGTTCTCAACGATAGACCCGGCATCTCGCCCCAGACGCGATCCCGCGTGCTAGAGGCCGCCGCTAAGCTCGGCTACGAGGCTGCGCCCTACGCCAAAAATCACACGGCCAACACCATCGGGCTCATGATCGAGCAGGGGTCGATCCCCGTTCTGCTCGATATCTTCTACGGGGACGTCATCCGCGGCTTTCAGACCGAAGCCCAGCGCCTCGGCTACCAAGTCCTGCTACATATGTACGACCAAGCCGTCGATGGCCTGGATGTCATCCGCAACGGCTTCGCCGCGCGCGTGCAAGGCCTGGTCATCGCCAACGACGGCAGCATCACCCCGCAGATGGTCGTCCAATTGGAGAATGCCAGCGTCCCGCTTGTCCTCATCGAGAACCATATCGAAGGACACTGCCTGCCCTGCGTTCTCGGCGACAACTGGACCGCAGGCTACACTGTCATGCGCCACCTCTTGTCCCTCGGCCACCGCGAGATCGCCATCCTGCGCGGCCCCGTCAAGTACAGCAGTTTGGTGGACCGGCTGCGCGGCTGTCTCGCCGCAGCCGCAGAAGCGAACCTGCCCGTCCCGCCCCACTTCCTGCCGGAACCCGTTTCCGAACATCCCCAGAAGGGGTACGTGCAGGCCAAGCGGCTCTTGGCGCTGGCGCAGCGCCCGACTGCTATCGTCGCCATCAGCGACAAGACCGCCTTCGGCGCCATGAGCGCCATCCTCGAAGCCGGGCTATCCATTCCCGACGACTTGGCCGTCGCCAGCATCGACAACGTCGCCGACAGCATCTACACCCATCCGCCCCTGACTACCTACCACATCCCCAAACGCGAGATGGGCGTGCTCGCCATGCAAAAACTGCACCGCATCATCATGGGCGAACAGGAGATCGCCGTTAAGAGCGTTGTCTATGGCAACCTGATCGTACGCGAGTCTTGCGGCGCCAAGCGTTAGAGGCGCTCCTGAGCAGGACGAATGATGTGATCGCCATTGCCAGGCAGCCTTCGCAGGGGCTCACGGCGGAGTGATCACACCCTTCACGTCCCAGAGATCTTCCCAGTCCTGGTCTTCTTTCCACAGAAAGACCTGCCCCTTGATCAGCCGGCAGTTCTTGTCAATGCCCGCGATCGCCTTCATGTCCGCCTCCGTCAGCGGCGCGGATACGACGGCTTGCAGGTTGGCAAGATAGTGGCTGCGTTTGGTCGACATGGGGATGGGAACCTGCCCGCGCTGTACTGCCCATTTGATGCATACCGCGGCCGGGTGGATGCCCAGACGTTCTGCAATGCCCACAATCACCGGGTCCGCCACGTCGACCGTATCCTCCGGCGTCCGGTCGCGCACCGGGCGGTTCGGCGAGCCTACCGGGCTATAGGCGATGGGGACCATGTTATGGCTGTGCACGAATTCGAATAGCTCCGGCTGCTGAAAGTGCGGATGCAGTTCCATTTCATTAGCCGCCGGCGCGATGGCCGCGTCGCGTAAGAGCAGTTCCAGCTTCGGAATCGTCGTGTTCGACGTGCCGATATGGCGCACCAACCCCATCTCCACCAGTTTCTCTAACTGCCTCCAGGTCTTCATGTAGTTGGCGTGGATGTAAGGCTGAGCCTGAGTATCGCGTGAATGCACATCCACGCCCGGCGCATGGTGGTTCGGGAACGGCCAGTGGATCAGGTAAAGATCCAGGTAATCGAGTTGCAGATCGCGCAGTGACTGCTTACATGCCGGGATCACGTCTTCCTCGGCATGTTTGTCGTTCCAGAGCTTAGACGTGACCCACAACTCCTCACGCTCAATGCCCGAGGCCATCACAGCGCGCAGCGATTCCCCGATCATGGGCTCGTTTCTATAGACGGCGGCGCAGTCGAAATGGCGGTAGCCGACTTCAGCTGCGCCGAGTACGGCCGCAGCCACCTCGTGCGCCGGCGCGTGGTCCGAGCCGAAAGTGCCCAGACCGATGGCGGGCATCCTCGCGCCGGTATGGAGCGTGCGATAAGGAACGTCGGCCGGGTTTACGCCGTCTACAGCCGCAAAACGGCCGGGGCGCGTAAAACTATCCATCCTGTCATCTCCGTTTGTAGATTCGGACTGCGCGCATAGGCGCAGGTTACTCACTCAACTGCACGGCAACCGTGTCTGCACCGGTGTAGCTGCGGATCGTGTCGGGCACGCGCAGCCGGTCGTCCGCCGCATAAAGCGTGCGCAGCGCGTCGAAGTCAGGCACATCGCCGCAGGTCAACTCGGCGACCCGGTCGAGCAGCGCATAATCCTCCACAGACAACGCCTCATCCGGCGCATCGGCCAAGCCCCACCCGTCCCACGGCAGCAGTTCCGTCTTGTTGAGGGCCGCCACATCGCGCAGAAAATCGCCGCGCACGAACCACAGCCCGTGCATGTCGAAGATGCCGAACTGGTCCGGGTCCGCCTGACTGGAACGGCACAGCTTCCACGCCTGCCCGCCTACGATGAACTGGTCGCGCGGCACGTCAAGCGGATCGAAAGCGATCTTCAACTCGGCGCATTGGAATGCGTCCAACTGCGCGTCGACCAATCGCCAGCGCGCCTGTTGCGCATCCCAGTACTCTGTCACCCAGTGATCCTCATAGTGATTGGGCAAAAAATACCGGCCGAACCCGCAGCGGGCGCGGGCGGGGACGCCCTGCTGGCGCAGCATGGCCGTCAGCATTACCGAGAAGTCCCGGCAATTGCCGACCAGCCGCCTCTCCGGCGGGCGCGCCTCCGTCAAGGGCCGGCCGTCCAGCTCCAGCAACCGCCTCAGCATCCGCCGCACCGAGCGCAGTTGCACCTCCTGCTTGCGCTCATCCGGCAGAGAAACGCCCATGCGATCCGCCCAGAAGATATGGATCATGAGCCCCTGCACTATGTGACAGAGTGCGCCTATGTCGCGAGGAAGATCGGTGAAATGTGGCACGTATGGGCCCGGATCGGTCGCTGCAGCGGGTTGGGCATAGTACTCCAACGGGCTGTCCATAATTATGCCTCCTTTTCAGGCGACAGTTATCAGCGAGACTAGAAGAAAATCGGCAGTCTCATTGTAATATATGGCTGCCAAAGGCAATATGACAGACCCCGGATATTTCCGAGCGTGGCAATCAACGAGCTTCTCGGTGCATCAGGCATCTCACAAAAAAGGCCGCCGCGGGCGTCGCGGCGGCCTCTGTAGACAATCACGCAGCCTTAGTCGTCAGCACCGTAAACGACAGCGGGGGCAGTTGCAGCGTCGCCTTGCCGTCCTCTACCGCCGGCGCCTGGATCGCCTGTGCAGTTATACTGTCCGGCTCCTCCCAGGTGTTGGCCGCCTTGGGGTCGGTCCCCGCAACCTGCCATCCGCCCGTAACCGTGACCGTTTTGCCATCCTGCCACACCACATCGGTGACCAGCGCATCGGTCTCGCTGCGGTTAACGATGAAGACCGCACCCTCGCCGCTTGCTGGGTCATGGCTGGCCGACACGTCGAGCGCGGGCACGCCGCCCCACTTCTGCGTCTCGATCATGGGCGCCTGCACCGCCACATCCAGCGACTGCCCACGCGCGTGGTTGCTCACCAGCTTGAAGGGATAGAACGACACCTGCTTGAGAAGACCGTCGGGACGCGTCTGCAGCCAGGAAATGATGTTCACTATCTGGGCTACACACGCGATCTTAAGAACATGGGCCCGTCGCAGGAAGACGTTCAGCCACTGCGCTACGACCAGAGCATCCTCGAGCGTGTAGATCTCCTCCGCTAAGTGTGGCGCCTCATCCCACTTGCCCGCTGTTGGCGCGCTGAAGTTCCACACTTGCCACTCGTCCCACGACAGATATACATCGTGCTTACTGCGCTTTTTCGCCTTGACGTAGCGCAGCGTGCCGTCCAGAGTATCGAGGTAATGCTCAAACTGGATGGCGCTTGCCAGGTAGCTGGGCGTGTCATTCTCTTTGTTGCTGGTATAGTGGTGAATCGACAGATAATCGACGTGTTCCCACGCGATCTCCAGCGCCACGCGGTCCCATTCCGGGAAGGTGGGCATTTGGTCGTTGGACGAGCCGCACAACACCGTCTTGATCGACGGATCGTGCCACTTCATCATCTTGGCCGCCTCGCGCGCCTTTTTGCCGTACTCCTCCATGTCGAGATGCCCGATCTGCCACGGGCCGTCCATCTCGTTGCCGACACACCAGTAACGCACATTGTACGGGTCCTTGTGGCCGTACTTGGCGCGCAGGTCCGCGTAATACGTGCCGGTCGGCGCGTTGCAATACTCGACCAAATCGGCCGCGCTTTGTATCGTGCCCGTGCCCATATTGACCGCCAGCATCGGCTCGCTGTCAATGGCGCGGCAGAACTCGATGAATTCGTCTGTGCCGAACTGGTTGGTCTCGATGGAGAACCAGGCCAGGTCGCGCCGTCGCGGGCGCTGGTCCTTCGGGCCGACGCCATCCAGCCAGTTATAGCCGCTGAGGAAATTGCCGCCGGGGTAGCGCATCACCGAGTACTTCTGCTCGCGCAGTGCGTCGAGTACGTCGGTGCGGAACCCGCGCTCGTCCGCCCGCGGCGACTTCGGGTCATAAATGCCTTCATAGACGCAACGTCCCATGTGCTCGGCAAAGCCGCCAAAAAGCAGCGGCGAGATCTCGGCGATGGTGCGGTTGGCGTCTACGTAGATCTTGGCAGTGTTGCGGGACATGTTGGTCTCCTTCAGTTATTTAGCGCTCCGCAGCCGGCCGGCCGCAGGGCGCAGGAATTGCATCAAAACGGCGGACAATCGCCCCAATACGTCTTAACCGGCGCGGAACCAAACGCGCATCTCGCCCGGCTCACGGTTGTCCCACAGAGCGTAGGGGATCGCCGTCACTTCGATAGTCTTCTGCGGAGAGGACTTGCCGCGGCGATAGAGCGTCGTGTCATCCCAGCCGTCGTCTTCGATCAGACCGGCCTGGCCGCGCAGCACCATTACACCGCCCAGCAGATCGTCGCGGTGTTCGACCGCAAAACCAGGCACGGAATCCGGGTCCAGAGACAGACGATCCAAAATGATGTTGCCGTTGTCCACGCCTTCCATGCAGTAGACCACCGGCCCGCGCATGATCGCCACGCGACCCTGAAGCTGCCGCACGTTGGGGTGTGCATACACCGGCTGCACCGGCATTTCCAGGTCCAGTGTGACCGTATCACCCGGCTGCCAGGTGCGCGAGATCGTCACGTAGCCCTTCTTGACCCCGGCCCCTTCGACAGGCCGGCCATTCACCTTCAGGCTCCACTGTTCGCACCAGCCGGGAATGCGCAGGCGCAGAGCGAACTCGCTCGCCTCCTGCGGGGTCAGCGTTAGCTTCACGCGCCCGTCCCACGGGTAATCCGACAACACGCGCAAAGCCACCGGCTGCCCGTCGACGGTAACGGTCGCCTCGTTCTGTGCGTACTGGTGCACCCACAGATTGCCCTCACTGGTGGAGTAGAGGTAGTTGCCCAGGCTCGCCAAAATGCGACTCAGGTTGGGCGGGCAGCACGGACAGAGGAACCACGGCGTGCGGTGATGGTCGCCCGCGCTGGCCAGCGGATTGACGTAGAAGAAATGCTTGCCGTCCAATGCGACGCCGCTGATAAACCCGTTGTACAGCGTCTGCTCGATTATATCCGCATACTTGCCGTCGCCCGCAACCTGCAAGAGGCGATGGTTCCACATAATCAGCGCGATCGCCGCACACGTCTCGGCGTAGGCCGTCTCATCCGGCAGATCGTAGTCGAAAGTGAAGCCCTCATTGTGCCGTGACGGGCCAATGCCGCCGGTGAGGTACATGCGCTGATGCACCAAGTTGTGCCACAGCGCCTCGCACGTCTCCAACAGAGTCGGGTCGTCATACTCATGCGCCAGGTCGGCCACGCCCGCCATCAAATACATGGACCGCACCGCGTGCCCCACTACCTTATCTTGCCCGCGGATCGGCGCATGCGCCTGGCAGTACTCGTACGTGCGCGCCCAGAACTTCTTGGGGTCTTCGCCGCGCGCCTCCGCTTCCACATCGTAATAATGCGGGTCGGATTGGCCGCGCTCCTCGACCATGTACTTGCACAGCTCCAAATAGCGGCGCTCGCCGGTCTCCTCATAGAGTCGCACCAGCGCCAGCTCGATCTCCGGGTGACCGGCGTAACCGCGCTTCTGGCCTGGCTTCGGGCCGAACTCACGGTCGATATGGTCGGCGTAACGCGCCAGCGCGTTGAGCAGCTTCGGGTTGCCCGTCGCCTGATGATGCGCCACCGCCGCTTCCATCAAATGACCGGCGCAATACATCTCATGCCAGTCGCGCAGGTTCTTCCAACGCATCTCCGGCTGGATGGCGGTAAAATGCGTGTTCAGGTATCCGTCCGGTTGCTGCGCACTGATGATCTTGTCGGCCACCTGGTCGACAAGCGCGGCCAGTTCCGGGTTCGGATGGGTGATGAGCGAATAGCACGCGGCTTCCAGCCACTTGGCCGGGTCCGAGTCTCCGAAGATCTCCACGATGGGCGAGGGAACCTCACGCTCGAAATTCAAGTCAAAAGCGGCAATGCGGCCGGTGTCCACCAACATCTGATACATATGCAGGATCGACACAGCCCGGTTTGTCTCTTGGCGCGGGGCCCAAAACGGGTCATCGAACCGCACGCTGACATATGATACGGGGGTGAGTTGTCGCTTGGCGGATTGGGTTGCGGATTGTGTTGTCATGATGGATTCGATCCTAATGTGTCTTTCTGGCCGCTAAGGGCATGGTTGTCGAGTCGACGCAATGGGCGCTAGCAGGGGCTTCCTTCCGGCTTAGGCGTCGAGCATCACACTGCCAGGATGACGACCGAATGGGGCGGCAAATGGACGACGCCGTCGGTAAAGGCCAACGGCTTCTCTTGGGGGACAACCCGGTTGGGGTTGTCCACATCATTGTACGCGTCGACCCCGTCGCCGTCCAACACGACGCCTTGTCGTATTCCTTCAAGCGGCGAGCCGGCCACGACGATCCGGCACGCCAGTTCCTGATCGGGAAGACGGTTGACCAGGGCCAGTCGCCAATTCTCCTGGCCCGAATCACACGTTGCGACGGCGTCCAGCGCCGGCACGGAAAGCCCGTCGTGCGCAAAGATCGGGCTGTCGATAAACGCCTCGCCGATCCGCTCGCCGAGCAGATTGGCATACATGGAGAGGACGTGGAAGGTGGTGCGGCGCACAACGCCCGAAGGATGAACGTACAGCGGCCCGCGTGTGTTCACCACCGGCGCCATGTTCGCCATGCGCACCGTATCGGCATGACGCAGACACGTATTGAGAAAACCCGCGGAAAAGACGGCGTCGGCCATCGTATAGGTGGCGTTGATGTCATTGCGGTCACGCGCGGCGATGGCCTCCGGCGAGTTGCCGATTGGATGGTGCCAGCCGCGCAGGTTCCACTCGTCGAAGGCAATGCCCAGTTTCCCCTCGAAGCCGGCCACGCCGATGATCTGCTCGGTCAGACAGATGGCTGCCTCTACTCGCCCGGACCGCGCCACACAGGTCGCGTAGTCGCTCGGCTCATCCACCTGATTGAGGCGGTCGTAGTAGCCGTGGATCGACACCATGTCGAGGTACTGGCCAGCCTGTCGCAGC
>Ga0334887_1003038_pt1 | contig 17426 bp, 17 predicted proteins | sample GraSluR1_MG_10_FD_207217 | JGI IMG/M metagenome (GOLD analysis project Ga0334887, IMG submission 207217) | Sludge microbial communities from methane-producing bioreactor in Wageningen University, Netherlands - Granular Sludge_18_07-R1 | ecosystem: Engineered > Bioreactor > Anaerobic >...
GATAACCGATTCTCTCCATTTGGAAGGCTGGATCATGAAACCAGCCGATTTTGATCCAGGCAATCAGTATCCGGCCATCCTCAATATCCACGGAGGCCCAAAAACCGTATATGGGGAAATCTTCTACCACGAAATGCAGTACTGGGCCAATGAAGGATTCGTTGTCTTCTATTGCAATCCGCGAGGGAGTGATGGCCGCGGAAATGAATTTGCGGACATTCGAGGCCGGTATGGGTACGAAGACTACCATGACATTATGACCTTTACGGATCGAGTCATCGAACAGTGTCCGTTTATCGACCGCAACCGAATGGGTGTGACCGGCGGTTCCTATGGCGGATTCATGACAAACTGGATCATTGGCCATACCCAACGCTTCCGTGCGGCAGTGTCTCAAAGAAGCATTTCCAATTGGATATCCAAGTTCGCAACGACTGATATCGGGTATTTTTTCGTTCCCGATCAACACCTCACCAACCCTTGGGATGGCGTAGACAAGCTCTGGGAACATTCTCCGTTGAAATATGCCGACAAGGTTCAGACGCCCACTTTGTTCATCCATTCAGAAGAAGACTATCGTTGTTGGATTCCAGAAGGGGTACAGATGTTTACGGCCCTTCGGTACTTTGGGATAGAATCCAGACTCTGTTGGTTCCGCGGAGAAAATCACGAACTATCGCGGGGCGGTCGTCCTCGATCGCGAATTCGTCGATTGGAAGAGATTACTCGTTGGTTCAAGCTCCATCTTTGAGTGTGAAGCAGGTTATAGAAAGGGGGGGAGCCCCTTCTGAGTAAAACCATTCGCTTGATCTTTGTATTGGTGCTCTGCGCGGTTTTCATCCTCATCATTCTGGGATACCGTTATGAAACTTTGGTCATCCAGACGGTGGATTATCTGCAAGAAACCCAATGGAACAGCGAATTGGCCATTTCTTCCCTGATACCAGTTTACGCGCCCATTTCTGGCTTCATCACACACGTGGAGGTGAACGTGTTTGATTTCATCCGAAAAGGAGATCTATTGTGCGCGTATGACCAAATCAATATCGAATACTCGCTCGCCCGAGCCAGAAACGAGTATGCAAGAGCTTTGGTCCATGAAGGAGCAGCGACCCAAGAAGAACGAAGACTTGCAGTGGAGATTGCAGAACGCGAATTGAACCTTTCGCGTGTTCTGAGTCCTGTTTCGGGTATTGTATCAATCGTATCCGTCCGCCCCAATACCCACGTTGAACCAGGAAGAGAGTTAATGCGGCTCATTCCAGAAGAAGCTCGTTGGATCATTTCGTTATCTTCCCAACAGCTTCAGACTCTTCAAAAAGCCATTCATTATTCTGTGTCTGTGCCTGGGATTAGTCGGACCTTTACCCAAACCAGCCTCTCTCTGGTACGAAAAGAAGAGGATTGGGCGATCCAGTTACCTAATGACATGGCGCTTCCGACATTGCCAATTGGCGCTCGTGTCCAAGTTACTTTGATCGAATCGGGAGAACCGGCCGCTTGGATTCCCATATCTTTTCTGACCCAAGACCACGTCACTGGCGCAGACGGCTCGCAATACCCTGTGCGAATCTTAGAAAAGGATCAAGAAATGGCTTTGGTTCAGGGCCTTACCGATGGTGTCATGATCCAGAAAAGGAGGTTTTAACTTGCCTGTCATCGACATTCCCAAACTCATCTTGCATGCATACCGCATGAACTCATCAGACGTGCATCTGTGCACCGATGAACACCCCATATATCGTGTTTTTGGTCAGTTGAACCGAGTTCGAGAAGTCCCCATCATGAGTCACGAGGATGTTGAGAAGAGTCTCGAGATGCTCTTTCAAAATCTGGGGTTCCAACCGCCTCACGGAAAAAAAGAAGTGGACTTTTCCTTTGGAATCCAAGACCTCATTCGGGTCCGAGCCAACGTTTATTATGAACGAAGGAACATGGCAGCGGCATTCCGGATTATTACAAAAAAAGTTCGAACTCTTGAAGAATTGGATGTTCCGATTTTGCTTAAAGAGATCAGTGAACGGGATCGGGGGATGATTCTGGTCGCTGGTCCCACGGGCAGCGGGAAATCGACTACCATTGCTGCCATGATCAACCATATCAATGCGACCAAACCCGTGCATATCTTGACGATTGAAGATCCGATTGAATATGTATTCGAAAACCGAAAAGCGGTCATTCATCAACGAGAACTGGGTATGGATACCCAGTCGTTCGCTGATGGCCTCAAGTATGCCCTTCGACAAGATCCCGATGTAATTCTTGTCGGAGAAATGAGAGACCTGGATACGATGGAACTGGCGCTTACCGCAGCAGAAACCGGCCACCTTGTCTTTGCAACCATTCACACCAACTCAGCGCCCACTGCGCCCGAACGGATTGTCGATGTTTTCCCGGCACACCAACAGCGTCAAGTTGCCATGCAGTTGGCCAATGCTCTTGTTGCCGTTATCTATCAAAGACTGCTGACCCATGCAAACGGGAACCGATACATACCGGTCCTGGAAATCCTTCTGGTCACCGATGCCGTTAGAAATCTGATTCGAGAAGGAAAGCTTCATCAAATCGAGACCATGATGGAAACGGGGAAGAAGCTAGGAATGGTTTCTTTTGATAATGCGCTCATTGAATCGCACAAGCTTAGCAAAATCACACTCGAACAGGTCAAACTCTACTGCCGTAATCTCGACAAGGTTAAGAAGGATTTGATGCTCCCATAAAAAAAGCCAATGGAATCAAATCCATTGGCTTTTGTCCTAAAAGAAGTCTTGTATCAAACAATCCCCTTTTCAGTTTCTTTGCAGAAAAGATGCATCTTGTTCATATCCACTGCAAGATTCATATTTTCCCCTTCGGTTGCTTCCGTATCCGGGCTGACATTTGCGATCATCTGCGCTTCTCCAGCAACAATATGCAGCAATGTCTCGCTACCCAGGGGTTCTGTTACGTCGATTTTCACATCGATCGAGTTCTCTTCCGTCCCTTTGATTGAAGATACTCGTTGATCAAAAAGGTCTTCTGGGCGAATTCCGAAAACCACTGCTTTATCGACATAGTCAACTACCTTTTCCTCATACTTTTGTGGAATCTTCAGATGAATGGTTTGCGTTGAATCTTGGAACCAATACCCGCCGTCTTTCTTCATCAAAAACCCATCGATAAAGTTCATGGGAGGGGTTCCAATAAACCCAGCCACAAAGATATTCGCCGGTTGATTGTAGATTTCATGGGGGTTGGCTACTTGTTGAATGACCCCATCTCTCATGATTACGATCTTGTCCGCCATGGTCATGGCTTCGATCTGGTCGTGGGTAACATAGACAATGGTCGCAGAAAGTCTGTGGTGGAGCTTTTTTAACTCCGCCCTCATTTGGACCCGAAGTTTGGCGTCGAGATTGGACAAAGGTTCATCGAACAAGAACACCTTGGGATCTCGTACAATGGCTCTACCGACTGCTACCCTTTGTCTTTGGCCTCCAGAAAGCTGCTTGGGTTTTCTGTCCAAAAGATGCTCAATACTCAAGATCCGGGCGGCATTTTGAACCCGTTCTTGGATTTCTGCCTTTGGGAATTTTCGGAGCTTCAACCCGAATGCCATGTTGTCATACACGGACATGTGCGGGTACAAAGCATAGTTTTGGAACACCATTGCTATATCCCGATCTTTGGGCTCAACATCGTTGACCACTTTGGTATCAATCTTCACTGTCCCTTTCGTTATCTCTTCCAAACCCGCGATCATTCTGAGCGTTGTAGTTTTCCCGCATCCCGAAGGACCCAGCAAAACGACAAACTCCTTGTCCTCAATCAAAAAATCTGCGTCTTTTACGGCTTCGACTTTTCCTTCATACACCTTCCACACATGGTCCAAAAGAACTTGTGCCATCGATTATACCTCCTGATCTGTAGTATCCAAATGTACCAATAACTCGTCAAGACTTCGTTTTTTGATCAATGCAGCGTCCGATTCGCTTCCTACATCTATCAGATAAAGATCGTAAATCTCATTCAAAAACTCCATGATCTGAACATATCGATCGTAACTCATTAGCGCCGATACCGGTTTTCCGTTTCGAGTGATGATCACTTCTTCCTTTTGAGAATCCTGGATCACAGCGGAAAACTCTTTTTTGGCGTCTGCCAACGGCACAAACTGTAAATCTCGTAAAGTACGCACAATACCCACTCCTTATTGACTATAATTATAGTCAATTTCTTCCAAAAAATCAAGGCGCATATATTACATTTCTGTTCCGATCAAGAATCAGTTTGGGTAAGAAACTGTTGATAATCCAAATAGCTGTCTTTGGGGGTCCGTTTTCTCTCTTGGTCTTTAAAATCTACATAAACCAAGCCAAATCGTTTGGAAAACCCGTAAGCCCACTCAAAATTGTCCAAAAAAGACCACAAAAAATACCCTTTAACGATGATTCCCTGGTTGATCGCATTCTGGACCGCCTTAATGTGCTCCCGGATATACTTTACCCGCTTCTCATCATGTACCTTATCGCGAAACACCATATCTTTTTCGGCACACCCATTTTCGGTCACATACAAGGGAAGGCTTCCATACTCACTGACTTGCTTCAAACACTGAGTTAATCCTTGGGGATAAATTTCCCAACCCATGTCCGTGGTCGGCAAACGAGGTTTATCATGAGCGATGCCCATCATGCCTCCTGGATCGGCTTTGACCAACTGGCGGGTGTAGTAATTCACACCCCAAAAATCAATGGGTTCCCGAATGATTTCGAAATCTCCGTTCTTCACTTCGGGGTACAAACCCAACGGTTTCAGGGTTTCTGACAACTCGGAGGGATATGATCCATAAATGGGAGTGGCATAGAACCAATCATTCACGAATTGATTGCCCAAAAAGGCTGCCCGCTTGTCTTCTTCGGAACTCGAAGCCGCCTCAATACACGAGGTCACATTGGTCAATCCGATGTTCCCTCCGGGCACTTCCGAACGAAAAGCTTGGACTGCCTTCCCATGGGCCAAAAGGAGATGATGAGCGACCTGGAAAGAGCGTTTCGCATCACACACGCCCGGAGCGTGTTCGCCCATGAAGTAGCTCGTGTGGGAAGAACAAAAAGGCTCATTCAGAGTGATCCAATTGGACACCCGATCTCCCAAGGTAGAAAACATCTGCTGCGCGTAAACACCAAAGTAATCTATGGTATCTCGGGATTCCCATCCTTGGTGCTGTTCTTGAAGCACTTGGGGCAGATCCCAATGATATAACGTGATCATTGGTTCAATGCCGCGATCCAGGATCCCATCCACCAATCGGTTGTAAAAATCCAATCCTTTTGAATTCGGTTTACCTTTCCCGTCCGGAATCACCCGAGGCCAACTGATCGAGAAGCGATAGGCATTAACGCCCAGCGCTTTCATTAGTTCCAGGTCTTCGTCCCATTGATGATAATGATCGCAACCCACAGAGCCATCTTCACCCGTTCGAATGGCTCCGTCTTTTGTACAGAAGTGTGTCCAGATCGAAGGGCCTTTGCCGTCTTCCAAATCCGCCCCTTCAATTTGATAGGCCGCAGTGGCTGTACCCCACAGAAAGTTTTTCGGAAAATCGTTACGTTTCATGTGAACCCTCCTTTTCTGTGTCCGCTTGATCGATCTTCTCTGTTCCAATCATTGATTTGAGCATTGTTGCATTAATCACTGCTTTTCCCCGGAAATGGTTGTTAAAAAAAACAAGCTTTCTCCCTTTCTCCACAAGGCGAATCTTTCCCACCCATTCCATAAGCTCCTCTTCTGAATACTGATAATCATATCGCTCATATGCGTGCTCATGCGCGTACCATTTTTCTGCGTTCCGACCGTGAAACCGAAGGTAGTACCCGTCTGTATCAACCAAACGGCGGTTCATGAGCCCTTGCAACGCGGGCTGATCCACCGAAACCCACAAAATCCCACGCTCACGAAATGTATCGATTACCTGCGGTCTGTCCCACGATTCATGACGAAATTCGACCGCGCAATCAATATTGATATCTTTGATCACATGATCCAAATAGGTTCGGTTTGCGTCGGTCCTTCGAAACGAGTTTGGGAACTGAAGCAAAATTAAAAGGGGAAAGCCTTGTTCTCGAATAACCGATACGCTGCGTAGATACTCGGGAATTCCGGATCGATCGAATCCATGGGTGAACGACTGATGCCCTTTGATCACAAAAGCAAAACCTCTCGGTGCTCGTTTGCACAGAGATACCATCGTCTGATACGAAGGCATCCGATAATAGGTGTAGTTGATTTCCAAACAATCGAAGAGGGTCGTATAGTATTCAAACCATTTGTTCTGCGGCAAACCAACAGGATAAACATTACCAACCCAATCATCATACGAAAACCCGCTGGTTCCAATTCGTATCTCACGATTCGCATTCACGGGATTCGGACCCACCTCCATAGATTGGTGTATCCGATTTTCTGGCTCATTGCGACAAAGGCATGCGCTGTAGCTATTGCGTCCCCCAACGCCCGATGCCGATCGACTGCGTGAATCCCCAAACGACGCAGGATTTCGTCAAGATTATGCCTCCCTCGGAAAAGCGCTCGAGAAAGGTGTATCGTATCGATGTATGGGTTTCGAAAGGGCTCGATGTCACACTGATGACAGGAATGCTGGAGAAACCGCAAATCGAAGGAAGCATTTTGGATGACCACCGTTCGATCGCCCAAAAAAGAAAGAAAGTCACGAACTACAGGAAAGAGATTCCGTTTCCCCCGCACCATAGAATTGGTGATTCCCGTAAGTCGGGTTATAAACGGATCTATCGGTCGACCGGGGTTGATCAACTCCGAATAGGTTTCTTCGGTTTGGACTTCCCAATTTCGAACCACTACCGCAGCTACTTCTATGATGCATGAACCCTTGTCAGGGGAAAGACCGGTTGTTTCTGTGTCTAGGACCACAAACTCCAAAACTAATCCCCATTTTCCCTATCAGGTTTGGGGAGGGAAAAAGAGAATGTTGATCCTTTCCCGAACTTGCTTGAGACAGCAATCGCCCCCCCATGACCTTCCGCCATCTTTTTTACGATTACAAGGCCCAATCCGGTCCCTTTTTCTGAACGAGCGCTCTTTACACTCGTTTTCCCAAAAGGCTTGAAGAGTGTTCCCATCTCTTCTTCAGGAATCCCAGGACCTTCATCAATCACTCGGACCCAATACCACCCACTGTTTTCCTCGGTTTGCACCTTGATTTTCGATCCAGACGGAGAATATCGGATCGCATTGCCCAAAAGATTGTTCATAATCTGCTCAATCTTGATTCGATCCACATCGACCATCCAGGACGCTCCAAGAAGATGGCACTCAATAAGAATTCCGTGCCGTTCAGCCAAAGGGCGATTGATGGATACCGTTCGTTCCACCAGTTTTTGTAGATCGGTTTGTTCCCGATGCAATTCCAAATGGCCCATTTCAATCTTCGCGTAATCCAGAAGGTCATTTACCAAACCCAACATATATCGGCTGGAATCATAGATGGTTTTCAGCAAGTCCATCTGTTCTTCACTGATCGCATTTTGCAGGTCCTCCACCAGAAACTCGGAAAACCCCATAATCGCATTCAACGGGTTTCTCAAATCATGAGAAGCGATACCCAACAAGCTATCTTTCTCGTCGTTCAGCTTTCGAAGCTGGATGTTCTTTTTTGTGATCTCCCGTTGCATATTGGCCAGTTCATTGTTGATTTTGGAAAACCCTTCCAGGTACTCCCGTTCTTTTCGGGCTTGATCTTGCATAATCACAACCTGCTCTTTAATCCGCGCTCGAAGCGTATTGGTCAACTCATGATTGATTCGGGTCAATTCTTCTTCGTATGCAGCCAATTCTGAGGCAGACAAGGATCCCATGAGCACAACGTCTCCTTCGTACAGCATGCCGTTGATCACCAACAGCATCGGATCTGTCTGTTTGCTAGCTGCGGAAATCAGGTTCAATTCCCATCCCAATGCCACCTGATTGCGTTCAATCTCAGCAAATAGCTCCTTCCCTTTGTTTTGGCTTTCTCGATCCAAAATAGCAAAAAAGGACGCGCCTTCCTGAATGAAACCCTCCGATACGATCTGATTGGACATTACCGTTTTGACCCGGCCATCTAGATCGCACAGAAGAGTAAAACCGCCTCTTTGAATGGGAAAACCAGTGTTCATGTTTTTCCACTCGCAATCAAGTGGCGCGCTTTCATCACACCCATCTGAGCATCTTGACCAAAGGCATCTCCTCCCACCTTTTTCCACAGTTCAGGATCACGATTAAACGGATATCCCCCCAACAGGATCCAAGGCTGTGGATTTCCGCTTTGGGCCTTGACTGCTCGAACCATTGCCTCCACTCCGGGAATGTGAAAAACCATGGTCGTGGAGATGGCAACTAGATGAGGCTTGTGTGAATCAACTGCTTCAAGCACCGCTTGCGTTGGTGTATTGGCTCCCAAATAGTATGTATCCCACCCTTCCATCTCGAAAAAATCGCATACCATTCGCATACCAATTTCGTGTAATTCACCGCCAACACAGGTTCCAACCAATCGGAATCCATTATGTGGCGTTTCGAAGATTCGATGGTACAACAGAGACATGATCCATTGAGTCGAAGCAGTGAAATAATGCTCCTGCGCCACAGAGAGGGTATTGGTTTGCCACATTCTCCCAATTTTCCGGAGGGCTGGCTGAAAAATGTGGAGGTACAGCATTTTAACATCGACTCCTTGATCCAATCGATCCATGACCAGTTTTGTTGCAGCAGCTCGATTTGGCTCGAGCAGAAAGCGGATATATAAATCCACATCGCTATTCCACAAAGAATCTAACTCTTCCTCTTCTACCGCATGCTCAGAAACCTCTCCTGACATTACAGCGCTTCCTCGATCGAGAAAGAGTCGAATCCGTTGAAACGCTTCGTCGCCCAGCGCTTCTCTCAAAACCCTTCCTGTGGCTTTTAGATTATCTGCAAGACTCGATATGGATATCCCAAGGTTTTGAAAGAGCTTTCGAACCCAGATCACGTAGTGTTCGAAGAGAAGAAGGCTGTCTTTGTCCAATGCGTTAGCCAGATAGGAGAGATGATATCCGATGTCTTCCAAACACTTATCTCTCTTTTCATTGATTCGATCCCGATCTTCTATCATGTAATCCAGAAGCTGTCGATCCAAGATCTTTTTTGCCAAGTCCTCTTTATGCGATTGAATCCACCCGCCTACCGCGCTTGGATTCATGGTCGTTTTTCCCTGGTCGAACCGGTTTCCCAACGCCCGATCTTCGTCATCGTCTTGAACAAGGTGCTTTCGTAGGAATTGCGGGGATGAAACAAGTTGCTGATGGTCACTCCGCCAAGCGTTATGTTGGAATGAAGCATCCATCCGTCTCCCATAAACAACCCCACATGGCCTGGAAAAAAGCAAAGATCGCCAAATCGGGCTTGGTCTTGTTCAATTGCCCAAAAAGCCTTTTCTTGTTGATCCGCATCTCTCGGAATCACTCGCCCGATCATATCGAACAATCGCATCACAAATCCCGAACAGTCTGTTCCATATGTGGAGCACCCACCCCAGAGATAGGGAACATGGGAGTAATATGGAAGATGCCCTTTTATCTCGCATATGGATGAGGACTCATACAACCCGCAGCTTTCATGGGGGATCCCGATCTCGCCAGAAGGAATCTCAGCGCGCAATGGATCTTCATTCGCGTCGGCTACATGCAGCGATGATCCCAGAGGAAGCCACCCCAAATCTTGTTCTAAAATGTGGATATTTCGATCTTTCCTCCGTTCGGCAAGCCGAAAGGCGAAGGCATGCTGCTTGCGTACCACCCACCGAGGAAGGGTTTGAATCTCATGATACCGTTTTTCACTGCAAAAATCCAAGCTTTGGCGGTGCGCATACCCCAAATACCCGCGCGCCAGGTCTTTCACCCGGCAGTAGTCGGTCGAAAGATCCAACACCCGCACCCATTCGCCGAACAATAGCTGATGAACCCGTTCGCTCCGAAACCGGCCATCTTTGCGTATATCGCTGACCGGAACGCGCACCATAGCGTACTGATACCCTTCAGGGATGGTTTCTTCAAGCACCCGCAATTGAAGAATCACATCTTCAAGACCTAATTTATCTAAATGCTCGCGAATTCGTTCCCATGTCTCCCGAGTATCAACCTCTCCCACAAGCGTATCGGGATCTCCTTCCAGAAGATCTCCGCGAAAATAGCACACCCTATGGTCTCCCAGATTATCAATCACTCTTTGGATGATCATGCTTGGATTCTTGAAATCCTCTCTGTGGTTCATACGATCTCTTGATCCTCTTCAAAAGCGAGAATTCGAATGGTTGACTCCAACTGATGACTGCGGATCGCTGCGTCTTCCGTTTCCATTTCTCCCGCCTGATGATCGTACGGATCGTTGCGGATAAAGCGCTTGGTGGGGCTCAGCGGCGCCATAAAGGAGGCTGTTGATACCATTCGAAATGCATCGAGGTTCCCAAAATAAAAACTATGGTAGATCGGCTCATTCCGAAACCTCCGCCCAAAAGAAGCATCAACCGGAAGCCAGCCGTACGGTTCTACCCAAAAGAGCGCCCAATCATGATTTCCACAATGGATGGGATTGGCGTACCATCCCGACTGCCATCGCGCAGGAACCCCTGCGATTCGACACAATGTTATAAACAGAAGAGCCATAACCCCGCAATCTCCTCGTCCTTCGACAGCGGCAAATGTGGATAGGTCTTCATAGACGATATACGGATTCATGAAGGAGTATCGGATATGATGGGTAATCCATTCATAAATCGCTTTTGCCTTCCAGTACGGGTTGGATTCCGATCCAACGATCCGGTGGGCAAGGAATTTCAGATACGGAGTGAATACGATATGGGGAGCTTCTTCCTGTAAAAAGGAATCCATGGGGTTTCTCGGAGGGATAATTTTTAGTGGGTCAATTTGAGAGATCCACTCTCGAATTAAGTATTGAAAACGGATCCAGAAGATAGAATCATTCGATTTTGGGGCTTCCATATAAACGGATCGGGCTTCCGAAAACATTGGATTGACCGCATACGATGGTTGAGAGGCAGATAAAAGCCGAACGCGAATCTGTTGATCTCCTTCACGGGGTAGGGGAAGCCAACACCGTAGGGTCTGTCCAGAAACCTGATCATCCGTTAAACGAAGACGAACCTCGCCTTGTACACGATACCGTTTGGGCCATTCGGATCGGGCAAGCCGTTCCAAATGCTCTTGGCGCAGCTTGTCTCCTTCAATTTCGAAAGGATCCTTCTCTTTCATTCGGTTTTTATGAGCTTCCGAGGCAAACCCGAGGTTTTCGACAAACCGTTTGGCGAATCGCCGTTTTCCATCAATAACCATGCTATCCAACAAGCCTTCTGCAATCAATGAATCGTACTCCTCCGGAGTGCTATCATTGACAGATTGGAAAAACTTTTGTTGGGCTTCCTCTTCGGAATAGGAATAGTCGTGTTTTAGCACATCCATACGATGCCCCTCAAATCCGAGGCGCAGCCGAACTGGCTCAGGCACGGTAGGTCTCGTCAAGAATTGATCAATCCGTCTTCGGGCTTCTTCAAAATCCCCCATCATCTGTGCACGTTTGATTGCTTCCGGTACCGGTACCGCCAAAAACCACATAGGTTTCCCCCCTATTCAATTATGCTTACCGCAACGGGGTTCCAAACAAGAGAATGTATTCCAACCATTCTGTCGGGAGTTCGAAAGCAAAAACCCCCGAACGTATCCGCGTGAATTCGGGTTCATCGTACGCATCCTGGATCTCTTGAGGGGCGTTTGTAGACAAAGACAACTCCAATGGCGCCTCTTCCTCATTAGAGACAAAGATACGCGACCATCCAAGGATGGGTCCAGAGTGAATCACAAATAACACATCCCGCTCTCCGAAATACAACATGACCCCATCTGGCCGGAACTCAATCCCCTGAACCATAACCCCAGGATGCCCATCATAGAAGTGGCTTGCAGGGTTGGAAAAACTGACAAATATGTCTCCTTGACCGTATAGATCCCCCGCGTCTCCTCGGTTCGCTTTTTTTTCAAGGTCCCATTGCCCGTCTGCTTGGCGTAGCGCTACCAAATAGTGGTTGGTGAGGTCTTTGCCTGGATACCATGGCTGGGTATTACCATAGCTAAATTTTCGATCATCGATATGCCAGATTGCAACCCGATTATAAACAGGCAAAAACCGATTATACGGAGAATCAGCAATCCACTCGATCAAAAAATACTCTTGTGGGATTTGAGGATGCGGGTATTTCAGAACTACGCCGGGCGATAACAGGTATTGCGTGGTGGTCGGACCGATCACGATCGGATCGATCCATCCCGCTCGGATTTTGGACCAACTGCTAAACTCGGCAGGGGCGCCCCCATATCCGCTCAGGTTGTTGGGATAGTCGCTGGTTTGATCGTTCCAACTCCCTGAAGCCATTACGCCCCAGTACCCAATGCCGTAGGAAGGTGATCCTTGTCGGGTATCGTACAGATCGGGCAAACCCAAGGCAAGATGTCCCAATTCATGCGCATACACCCCTATTGTCATGTCATATGGAACTTCCCAGTACTCCGGTTGCATTGCATACCCCGAAAGGCGAACTCCATCCTTTGTAACAGGAGAACGGAGAGACCATTGGTGGCTCCATATATCGTTGGGGTTTCCGGTAAATTCTGCTCCCGGTCCGGTATGAACCACCATGAGAAAATCCACCCGCCCTGTTCCGCCCATATCGTATTGAGAAAAGTCCACATATGGGTCAGCTGCTTCAATCAAATCTTCCACCAGTTTTTGGGCATTCCTGGGATATGCACCATAAATCCCGTACTGGTTGTTGACGTAATAAGAATACGGCTCAGGGAGCAAAAACCAGCCATAGACATCGAACTGCAGATCCAGAAGCCCGCCTGAGTTGTGATGATAGAACTCTCGGACACTACTCACATTGAGGTTTCCTGGATACTTTTGATCAAAGTTCAGACCCTGTGCATTCATCAGATCATCAAAAAACGGGGTGCTGACCATCCGGGGCTGATCGGTAAAATCAGCCAACAAAAGCACCCCCCGCAGGGATCCCGTTGCGCGGATTTCCGGTTCTCCTCGATCGAGAAGTGACAAATCAGGCATGATCACTGTACGGGCTTCAATCGCATCCATAATCCGAGAGTGCGGGGGCATGGCCCACCCGATAAGGGCAACCATCATCAAACTGAAAAGGACACAAAAGGGTCTCATGGAAAAAACACCCCCCGGATCAGATCAACCAGTTGTTGCTCTAAAGACGGCGCCAACGCTTCGAATTCCTGTTCCAACATCAACACGGCCAATGTAAAGGCAAAGAGCGTTTGGGAGGAGGTATGATCCATCTGTTCTCCTCCCACCATCAATGAAAATTCCCCTGGATTGGCCATTGCTTGTAGACCATGTAAATAAGCGGACTCATATTCCCTGGACCAATAGGCCACATGCAGACAGCCCACTGAATTCCGATAGGTTGCACCATACGCTCGTGATTCCACAAACCGGCCCATCGCAGAGTCGAGATCTCCTTCAAAAAAGTGGGTAAACCCTATGTAGTCGAGGATCATCGCTCTTTTATGAGAATCGGAAGTCAGAAGAAAAGCGCTTTCCCAATATCCTCTGGATGCTTGATAATTTGCATTACTCAGCGCCTTTTCCGCTAAAGCTACATACTGTTCATAACGTTCGCGTACACTGGGAACGACTGTACAAGAGGTGATTAAAACCATCATAGCCGCCATCAGGGTCAATCCAATGATTTTTTTCATAGATCCCCCCATTTCTCGGAAAACTGCTTTCGATACGAATGAATAATCCGCTGCATGATCTCTTTATACTGAGTCGCCTGATCGTAATCTTCATTCTTTTGAGCCGACTGGAGCTTCAATCGATAAAAGTGGTATTGAACCTCCAGAACCATTTTCCCCCATCTTTTTTCATCAAAGGGTAAATCACCGGAAGTAAAGGTTGATAGAAAGGCTTGGGGAAAGAGAAGCATAAAGGCCAGACTCTCTTGAAGGGCGTGCTCTGAGAACTGACGGTCCTCAATTAGCGCATTTCGCATGCTCAAATGCTCTACCGCCTTTTTTGAGGGGACCGATGCTTCATGCTGCAAAGTCTGCCTAAGGCACCGTTCACAAAAACGGATTTCCTTCTCCATCTCGCATCCATATTCTTTTTGATGGAACTGCGCTTCTTCTTGTTTACATCGGTTGCACTTCATCTGCTTCTCCTTGCGCCCGTTGGCGGGAAAAGAGGTTCAAAGCCTTCTCAAAATCCATTCTTCGCATCATATGCAACAATTGAACCACTCGATCCACCATTTTTTTCAGAATCGGTAACTCTTCCTCCGTGAATGGCTCCAAGACAAAATCGGAAAGCGCTCGCCTTTCCGGTTTTGGTCCGATTCCCATCTTGATCCGCTTGATCTCCTGTGTTTCTAAGAGACGCAGAATGGCATCAATTCCTTTTTGCCCTCCCGATGAACCCTTTGAACGAATGCGGATCTTCCCGAGGTTCATCGAAACATCATCATAGATAATCAGGGTCTCCTGAGGTTCAAACCGAAAGATACCCAATGCATCTTTGTATGCCTCATCACTCAGATTCATGAATGTCATGGGTTTGACAAGAATCAAAGGTTGGATTGGCGCAGCCACTTTCCACCACAAAAAACGCTCCCGTTCTCCGCGATCCAAGATTTGAGGAGCGGGCAATGAGTTCAGAAATGAGTCAATAGCCATAAAGCCCACATTATGCCTGCTTGTGGCATACTGCGGGCCAGGATTGCCCAGACCGAAAACAACCCAAGGGTTCATTCTTCTTGGGGTTTTTTGGCCGTAATGACTTCCGGTTCCGCTTCTCCTCCCTCTTCCACTTCTGCAGCTTCTTCTTCTTCCGAAAGACCCCGTGGCACGGAAATGGAGATGAGAATATCGTCGAGATTCATCATGGGTTTGACGGTTTCTGGTAGATTTAAATCTGCTACAGTAATGCTTTCCCCCAGCTCAAGATCGGTCAAATCCACGACGATATCTGCGGGAATATCCTTTGGCAATGCTTCCACCAAGATTGAATCATAGTGGTGTTCTGCAATTCCGCCTTTCTTTACCCCGGCGGGAGTATGCTCATACCGAATGGGTATAGCCACGTGCATAACATGGGTCGCAGAAGCCACGAAAAAGTCAATATGAGAAACCGCGTCTGTGACTTTGTGCCGCTGCACTTGCTTCAAGTAAGCCGGGGTTGTGGATTGAGAACCGTCCAGTTTTTGAATGTTCAACTGAATCGGCACTGTGGTGGAAAGGGTCTTTGAAATGGTCATAAAGACTTTGTTCTCCACCGATACATGCAAAGGCTCAAAATCTGGACCATAGACAACAGCAGGAATCTTCCCTGCCTGTCTTACTTTCCGGGATCCCAAAGACTTTGTTTGATTCCTTTCCATCACATCCATTTGTTGCTTCTTCATAGGTCTTCATTCCTCCTTATCTTCTCTATCCAATCTATCATCATCGAAACAAAATGGAAATCGAAAGATTCTTTCGAACCCGAAGCACAGCTTCTCCTAACAGCGGAGCTATGTCAAGGACCTTGAACATCTCCGGTAATTTGGGTTGAGGGATGGAATTGGTTATATATACATTTTGGATCACCGATTCCTCAAACCTTTGTGGGCCATTATCGGATAGGATGGCGTGGGTCGCATACGCATCCACTGTCAAAGCACCTTGTTCCATAAGCGCTTTTCCCGAATTGATCAGTGATCGACCCGTATCGATGATATCATCAACCAAAATAGCCTTTTTTCCTTGTACGTCTCCGATTACATGAAGAATCTCAGCTACATTTTCTCGGGGTCTCCTCTTATCCAAAATCGCTAAAGAAGCCTTCAGCTTCTCCGCAAACCGGCGTGCTCGTGTCACCCCTCCTACATCTGGAGAAACAACCACGTAATCTTCGGGATTGAAATCATCCATGCTAAGAAAGTGCCGAACGAAAATCGGAAAACTTTGGAGATTGTCTAACGGGATGTCAAAAAAACCCTGGATCTGATCTGCATGCAGATCCATTGTGATCACACGTGTCGTACCGGCTACTGTTAAGAGATTGGCGACAAGCTTTGCGCTGATGGGATCACGCCCACGGGCTTTCCGATCTTGCCGCGCATAACCGAAATACGGCATCACGGCAGTGATCGTATTGGCAGAAGCTCTCTTGAATGCATCAATCATAACCAAAAGTTCCATCAGGTTTTCATTGACAGGAGTGCAGGTTGGTTGAATCAGAACAACATCGTGACCACGGACTGTTTCTCCGATCCGGAGATTGATCTCTCCATCAGCAAACCTTTCTGAATGGAGTTCTCCCAATTGCATGTTCATTATTTGGGCCACTCGCTGCGCTAGATCGCGGTTGGCTCTTCCTGAGAACACTTTCACCTCCGGCCGGTTAAAGGGCACGGTCATCTCCCCCTTTCGGGTTTCCTTCTCGAAATTTCCGATATTCCTCCGCATACCCCTCTTTATTCACCTGTCGCCCGCGTCCGATTGATAGCGCGTTATCTGGAACATCCCGAGTAATTGTAGAACCTGCGCCGATAATCGCGCCTTTACCGATCACTACAGGCGCCACTAAAGCGGTATTGCTTCCGATAAAAGCTCCTGTTCGAATGGTTGTTGGGTACTTGGCGTATCCATCGTAGTTGCAGGTGATCGTCCCCGCCCCCACATTGACATCGTCTTCAACCACAGCATCACCCAGATAAGTCAAATGTTGAGCTTTTGAGCCCTTCCCGAGGCGGGTTTTTTTCAGCTCAACATAATTACCCACGCGGGCGTTTCGTTCGATAATACTTCCTTCCCGCAACCGAGCAAAGGGACCCACCTGCGCGTGATCATCGATCTGCGCTTGCTTGCAATGGGACCGTTCAACCCGGACACCATTGCCCAAACGGCAATCAACCAATTGGGTCATGGGTCCGATCACGCAATCTTGGCCAATATGTGTGTTGCCATAAATCGTTGTCATGGGCATAACAATGGTGTCCATCCCTAAGGATACGGTGGGGTGGATGTAGGTTGTTTGAGGATCAACGATGGTAACGCCCTCCAACATCCAATGCTTGGAAACCCGATGGTTGACCTCCTGTTCAATCATTGAAAGCTCGTACCGATTATTGACCCCACGGGCTTCCCAAAGGTCTTGTAGAATCAACGTGCCAACAACACCGTTTTGCGTTGAGATATGATGGACTACCTCTGGAAGATAGTATTCTCCTTGTGCGTTGTCGTTGGATAATTTACCGATTGCGTCCCGCAAAGAATGAACCGAAAATGCGTAGATCCCTGTATTCACTTCGC
>Ga0334887_1003062_pt1 | contig 17329 bp, 13 predicted proteins | sample GraSluR1_MG_10_FD_207217 | JGI IMG/M metagenome (GOLD analysis project Ga0334887, IMG submission 207217) | Sludge microbial communities from methane-producing bioreactor in Wageningen University, Netherlands - Granular Sludge_18_07-R1 | ecosystem: Engineered > Bioreactor > Anaerobic >...
GATCATCCGTGAAACGCTTTTTGACCGGAAGAGCCTTGTCGATATTCTCACCGTGACGCCCGAACATATGGCTGCCGTGAGAAATGAGGCGCTGCAGGGGACACTATTTTAACCGGACAGTACTGACTTAAAACCTAAAACTTAAAACTGTTTTCTAACACCGCCAGTTATTTCAGCGTAGGATAAGCATCTGGGCCTTCATGTGGGTTAGGGGGTTTCAATGAAGCACTACGGCACCACCATCTGTACGTACTTCAATAAAGACTTGGTCAGATAAAACCCTCGCAAGGGGAGGGGGAATAATCAAAAAACTGGACCTTGCCCCCAAGAAGTTTTGTTAAGGAATTCACGATTTCAAGCACGGGAAATACCCAATGCCCCAGATATTTGACAACATAGAGAAGAACCTCCTTACCGCTCTTTCCCAAGCCATGGGGGTTTCAGAGCGGGCCGATTTTTGTGTCGGCTACTTCAACCTTCGCGGGTGGCGACAGGTCGACTCGCTCGTCGAAAGGTGGGCCGGCGGTGACGGACACTGCTGCAGGCTTCTTGTCGGCATGCAGCAAATGCCGCAGGATCAGCTCAGGGCCGCCATGAGCCTCACTGGGGGGGAGGACCAGATCGATCAGGCAACGGCCATTGCTTTGAAGCGGAAGCTCGCACAGGACTTCCGCGATCAGTTGACAGTGGGCATTCCAACAAATGCGGACGAGGAGGGCCTTCGTCGGCTCGCGGCTCAGATTACAGATCGAAAGCTGATTGTTAAGCTCTTTCTGCGGCATCCTCTGCATGCCAAGCTGTACTTGTTGTTTCGACACGATCTCTTGAACCCGAAGATTGGTTATCTCGGCAGCAGCAATCTCACTCTGTCAGGCCTCTCCAAGCAGGGAGAACTCAACGTCGACGTCCTTGACCTCGATGCGTGCGACAAGCTATCCAAGTGGTTCGAGGACCGGTGGAACGACAGATTCTGCATCGACATTTCCCAAGAGCTCGTTGACATCATCAACAACAGCTGGGCGCGGCTTGAGCCGATCCCTCCATACCACATCTACATCAAGATGGCCTATCACCTTTCGCAGGAAGCCCGCTCAGGATTGACGGAGTTCCGCATCCCGAGCGACTTCGGAAACAAGCTCTTTGAGTTTCAGAAGGCAGCAGTCAAGATCGCAGCGCACCATCTGAACAAGCGCGGTGGCGTCCTGATCGGTGATGTGGTGGGCCTCGGTAAGACCCTTATGGCTACCGCCCTTGCCCGCATCTTCGAGGATGACCACGGTGTCGAGACTCTCATCATCTGCCCGAAGAACCTGGTGTCCATGTGGGAAGACTACCGGCAACAGTATCGCTTGAGGGCCAATGTGCTTTCCATCACTCGGGTCCAGCACGAGCTTCCCGATCTACGGCGCTTCCGACTGGTTCTGATTGATGAAAGCCACAACCTGCGCAACCGGGAGGGCAGCCGTTACCGGGCAATCGCAGAGTATATCGCCGCCAACGACAGCCGGGTGATCCTGCTCTCTGCCACACCCTACAACAAGACCTATCTGGATTTATCAAACCAACTCCGCCTCTTCGTCGAGGAACAAAGAGACATCGGCATCCGCCCAGAGAAGCTCCTTCGGGAACTAGGTGAGATGGAGTTCATCCGGCGCCATCAGTGCCCCGTTCGTTCTCTGTCGGCCTTCGAGAAGAGTGAATACACCGATGACTGGCGTGACCTGATGCGGCTCTATCTCGTTCGCCGTACCCGTAGCTTCATCCAGGAGAACTACGCGAAAACCGATCGCAAGCGCGACCGCAAATACCTTGAGTTCCCTGATGGCACGCGATCCTACTTTCCAACCCGTCTTGCCCGAACGGTGAAATTCGATATTAACGAGAAGGATCCCGGGGATCAGTATGCGCGCCTCTTCGCCGACCACGTGGTGGCGGCGGTAAATGATCTGACATTGCCCCGTTACGGATTGGGCAACTATGAGAAGCCGTCGCCCCATAAGCCGCCGACGCCCGACGAGGCTCGGGTCCTGGCCGACCTGTCCCGCGCAGGTACCCGCCTGAAAGGATTCTGCCGGACCAACCTGTTCAAGCGCCTGGAAAGCAGCGGTCACGCCTTTAATCTCTCAGTGGAGCGCCACATTCTTCGCAACTTCATCTGTCTCCATGCCATTGAGCAGGGCCTATCCATACCGATCGGCACGCAGGACATGGGCCTTTTTGATACATGGGCCAATGATGCGGACTCGGATCTATGGGACCCTGCAGCCGACGATAATGGCAACGATCTAAGCATCGATCCCGCCGCGGGGATGCCGTCCATCGCGACTGAGGAGGATTTTCGTAAACGGGCGGCCCATCTGTATGACAGCTACTGGAAACAATTCCGGCGCCGATTCAAGTGGCTCAAGCCGGAGCTTTTCAGCGACGACCTTGCTGTGGACCTGCGCAAGGACGCGGCGGCTCTGATGAGGGTCCTCAAGGATGCCGGGGCCTGGGACCCAGACAGTGACGCCAAGCTGCAGGAGCTCTTGACGGTGCTCACCAAACAGCACCCCAACGAGAAGATTCTGGTCTTCTCGCAGTTTGCCGACACGGTTGACTACCTCACCCGTCAGCTGAAGGCCAAAGGCCTGCCGGCCTTGGAAGGTGTCACCGGCGATACCGACGACCCCACCGCTATCGCCTACAGGTTCAGCCCCATCAGCAACGACAAGCGCAATAAGGTCGATGCAGCCAAAGAACTCCGTGTCGTTCTTGCTACCGACGTATTGAGCGAAGGCCAGAACCTTCAGGATTGTTCCATAATCGTAAACTATGATCTCCCCTGGGCCATCATCCGCCTGATCCAGCGCGCTGGACGTGTTGACCGTATCGGCCAGCAGTCGGACACTATTCTTTGCTACTCCTTCCTGCCTGCCGATGGCGTCGAGCGCATCATCAGGCTCCGTTCACGCGTGCGCCAGCGCCTGCAGGAAAATGCCGAGGTCGTCGGCGCGGATGAGACATTCTTCGAGGACCAGGATGACTCCCAGCCCATCCGAGACCTCTTTACCGAAAAAGCCGGGATCCTCGACGGCGATGAAGACACCGAGGTCGATCTTGCCTCATACGCTTATCAGATTTGGAAGAACGCCATCGACCGTGATCCCGACCTTGAGAGGACCATCCCGGCCATGCCGAACGTGCTTTACTCGACCAAGCCTCACAAAACGACCGGCGACCAGCCTGAAGGCGCGCTGGTCTACCTGCGAACCGCTGATGGTAACGACGCCCTGGCGTGGATCAATCAAGAAGGAAAAAGCGTCACCGAGTCGCAGTTTGCGATCCTGAAAGCTGCCGAATGTCCACCCGCCACCCCGGCCCTTCAGCGCCACGACCGCCATCATGCTATGGTCGCCGAGGGTGTACGGCTGATTGTGGAGACGGAGAAATCGGTGGGTGGCCAACTCGGACGCCCGTCGGGCGCCCGCTTCCGGACGTATGAGCGGCTCAAGGCGTATGCCGATTCCATAAACGGTACTCTGTTCGCCACGCCTGAACTGTTCAAGGCCATTGAGGACATCTACAAGTGCCCCTTGCTCCAAACCGCCGTTGACACACTGAACCGGCAGCTGAAAAGCGGTGTCTCCAACGAGGAGTTGGCCCAATTAGTGGTATCTCTCCGCGCCGACGGTCGCCTGTGCAGGGTAGCCGAAGACGGGGAATCGACGGAACCTCAGGTAATTTGTTCCCTTGGACTTCGAGAGCCTGAAGGAAATAAGATATGAAGATCGATGTCGCCGCGGTGAGAACCTGTCTCAAGTCATTCGACTTCAAGACACTGTTCCGCGAACACTTGGGGTGGGACAACCACCAGGCCAGGCTGAACATCCCGATAGACGGCAACACGATCAATCTGTCTGCCATCGCCGAGAAACGCGGCTTTGTCGCATTTGTCTGTGAGTCCATCCCCGACCGCCCCGCGCGCCTTAAGATCGACCACCAGGTCACCAAGTCTGTCCGCGAGCATTTCATCATTTATACAGACGAGAGTGTCGGCCAACAGGTCTGGCAGTGGGTTCGCCGGGAGCAGGGCAAGCCCCTATCCAGCCGTGACCACCGCTTCGATATCCGGCAGTCAGGGGAAGCGCTCATCCAGCGGCTCGACCAGATCGCCGTGAGTCTTGATGAAGAGGAGAAGATCACCGTCGTCGATATTGCCAGCCGCGCTCGCGCCGCATTCGATGTGGACAAAATTACCAAAAGGTTCTATGACCGCTTCAAGGCCGAACACGCCGCCTTCTTGAAGCTCGTCAACGGCATCAAGGCAGATGAAGAACTCCAGTGGTACACGTCTCTCATGCTGAATCGGCTTATGTTCGTGTACTTCATCCAGAAGAAAGGCTTCCTTGACGGCGACACTAATTACCTACGCAACCGCTTGACAATGGTCCGTCAGATGAGGGGCGAGGATCAGTTCCAGTCCTTCTACCGGTACTTTCTCCTGCGGTTATTCCATGAGGGCCTCGGCAAATCGCCCGATGAACGCGACCTTGACGCGATGATGGAAAACCTGCTCGGAAAGGTCCCGTACCTCAACGGCGGCTTCTTCGAGGTTCACCAACTGGAAGAACAAAACCCTGACCTCGACATTCCCGATAAGGCCTTTGAGAGGCTGTTCGATTTCTTCGATCAGTATAGCTGGCACCTGGATGAGCGTCCTCTTCGCGCCGACAATGAGATCAACCCCGACGTCGTCGGCTACATCTTCGAGAAATACGTGAATCAGAAACAGATGGGGGCTTACTACACCAAAGAAGATATCACCGAGTATATCTCCAAAAATACCGTTATCCCTTTCCTGTTTGATGCGGCCCGTAAAAAATGCGCTGTGGCCTTCACGCCGGACAGCGCGATGTGGCGACTCCTTCGTGAAGACCCCGACCGTTATATCTACCCGGCCGTCCGCGAAGGGGTCATCGACGAAAAAGGTAATGTGATGGCCCTTCCCGAAGACATCGAAGCAGGAATCAGGGAGGTTGCCAGGCGCGACACATGGAACCGACCTGCCGAGGCGCCATACACACTGCCCACCGAGACGTGGCGCGAACACGTGGCCCGGCGCCAACGATGCCTTGAGATTCGCGAGAAACTCCTTGAAGGCGAAGTCCACGAGATCAATGATCTTATCACGCTGAATCTTGACATCTGGCAATTTGCCCGGGACGCCATCGTCAACGCGGAAGGCCCTGAACTGCTCCGGGGTTTCTGGCACACCATCGAAAAGGTTACCATCCTCGACCCGACCTGCGGCTCAGGCGCTTTTCTCTTCGCAGTTCTCCGCATCCTGGAGACGCTTTATGGCGACTGTATGGAGCGCATGGAGCGGTTCATCGAAGATATAGCAGACAAGCCTCACCATCCCGAGCAATACAGTGACTTCAAGAAGGTCCTCGCCCAGATTGGCAAACATCCCAACGAGCGCTACTTCATTCTCAAGTCCATCATAATCAATAACCTCTTTGGCGTGGACATTATGGAAGAGGCTGTCGAAATATGCAAGCTTCGCCTGTTTCTGAAGCTTGTCGCCCAGGTTGAGACCGTAGAGCAGATCGAACCGTTGCCCGACATCGACTTCAACATCCGTGCGGGAAACACCCTTGTCGGCTACGCCACCGTTGACCAGGCCAGAAAGGCATTCACTGAGGGAACCAACGTGAGCGGTCAGGTTCAGGGCACGCTTATGCTCGGTGACAAAGCTGAGGCATTCAGGCGCTTCGAGGAGAGCGTCGAACTCGTTGACAGGACTTTCCGACAATTCCGCGCCCAGCAGACGATGTACGGGGGCAACATTACCCACGCGGACAAACAGGAACTCCGTAGCCGGCTGGCAAAGCTCGACGCAGAACTTGACCGATACCTGGCCGGGGAATACGGCGTGAAAGTGGAGAAGCAAAAGAACTTTGAGGCATGGAAGGTCAGCCACCAGCCGTTTCATTGGTTCGTCGAATTCTACGGTATCATGCACGCGGGCGGGTTTGATGTGATTGTCGGAAACCCTCCGTATGTGGAACTGAAGGTCCTGAGAAACTACCGTATGCAAGGATACGGCTGCGAAAGCGCAGGAAACATCTATGCTTTGATGCTGGAGCGGGCTTTCAGCCTTGAAGGAAAGGCAAGTCGCATGGGGTTCATTGTCCCCGTTTCGTCAATTTCAACGGACAGGTACGAATCGTTACAGAGACTATTATCTACCCAACTACTTTATTACAGCTCTTTTGATGACCGACCCTCCCGTCTTTTTGAAGGGCTGGAACACATTCGTTTAACCATCCACCTGCTTGGGTCTCCTCAAGCAAGGATAGTCTCCTATTCAACCCGTTACAACAAATGGAATTCCGAAGAAAGAGGGGCATTGTTCCAGCTCTTGACGTACGCTGCCGCCAAGCCTGCGTTGGTAACCGGAACCATGCCTAAGTTATGCCACCGTATTGAGGAAAGCATTATCGAGAAACTCCGTTCGGACAAAAGGCAGCTCTCTCACTTCTATTCGAAGAACGGTAACCACCGGATCTATTACTCTCGGAAAGTCGGTTATTTTCTGCAGGTTCTTGATTTTGTCCCAGAAGTTCTGGATGGTTCAGGAAAAATAAGGCCCCCTAGCGAGTTCAAGGAACTAGCCTTTGACGACCAAATCCATGCCAGAGCGGCCTTGGCATGTCTCAATGCAAACTTGTTCTACTGGGTCATCACTGTCTTTTCTGACTGCAGGCACGTAAACAAACGCGAGATTGACTCGCTACCTGTTGACCTGAGACGCTTGACACAAGGAAAACTCGGTCGCTGTCTCGAAAGGCTTTCGCTGGACCTCATGCGTGAACTTGACGAGAATTCTGAATGCCGATCTATGCAGTTCAGCCATGACAATCTGACTGTTCAGTGTATTATGCCCAAGCTCTCAAAACCGACCGTCGACGAAATCGACAGGGCACTCGCCAAGCACTACGGCTTCACGGACGAGGAACTCGACTTTATCATCAACTACGACATCAAGTACCGTATGGGCGGGGCAGACGGCGGGGAAGAGGAATGAAAGGCCTTCCGCGTGCGGTTAAGGATGCCCTGCAAAAAGCGCGTGATTCGGCTCTGCTCGCCGTCGAGGTTTACAACAAGCCTGCGGTGGCCTTCAAATCGGGCGGCTACATCACCCTGATGGTAATCGCATGGACTTCTCTCTTTCACGCCATTTTCTACCGCAAAGGCGTGAAGCCTTACTACCGGAAGCCAAATGGACGATACGAAAGGGTCGAGGGCGATTACAGGCATTGGGAACTTGGGGAGTGCTTGAAACATTACTATGGCGATGGTACCGGAAACCCCGTGTGCAAGAACCTCGAGTTTTTCATTCCGTTACGCAACAAGATCGAACACCGATCGTTGCCGGAGATAGACTCTACAATCTTTGGCGAATGCCAGGCCATGCTGCTTAATTTCGATACACTGCTGGAAAAGGAGTTTGGAACAAGGTACTGTCTTCGTCAGTCTCTTTCTTTCGCACTGCAGATGTACCCCTCAGCTTCGAATCTCGCTGAAGCCGTCAAACGAAACCGGGTAGCCCGAGCGGCAGCCGAATTTATCGAACAATACCGTTCTTCTATCTCTACCGAGGTTCAGCAGAGCGGTCAATACTCGTTCAAAGCTTTCCTGATTCAGGTGGCCAACCATCCCAGCAAGGATGCTCTGCCAATTCAGTTCGTCAACTTTGAGAAGCTTAGCGAAGAAGAGAAAAAGAGTATTGAGCGTTTCGTAGCATTGGTGAAGTACAAACACATACCTGTGGCAAACGTCGATACCTTGCGCCCAGGCGATGTGGTCTCAAGGGTCCAGCAGGCCTTGGGTAACCCGAAAGTGACTCGCGCAGGGAAGGAAGCGGACAGACTTAACATCGCCTGGCACACCAGATGCTGGCAGCATTTCAAAGTTCGTCCTCCCAGCAAAAGCCCCAATCCGGAAAAGACGGATACGAAGTACTGCATCTACGACAAACGCCACAACGATTACGGGTACACCGAGGAATGGGTCAAGTTCCTCATACAGACGTTCGACGATGAGACAGCCCACAAGGGATTATTCTCCGGAGATGGGAAAATAGCGTTATGATCGCCGTCCACGAGTTAACTGAGCAATGGATAATAAAGGCGAGATAGTTACTACCAGACACCGGAAGGTAAGACAGAACTGTGGGCAGCTGACGGGGCTACATCTTTGTTCTTGACAAATGCGCTCTCCGGGATCGTGCAGGAAGAGGTAGGGAGAAGTCTCATCGCTAAGGTTTTTTGTCGGGGTTAAGCTTTATTAGGATTTGGAATTTCGGAAGTCGTAACATATTTAACATTCGGGGAGGCGCACATGCCGGTCCTTTATAAGTATAGAGGCAAGACAGGTTTCTGTGTTCTCACATCGATAGCTGGCAAAGTGGTAACATTCCAGTTAAACGATGATGGGTATAGGCTCCGCGAAGTTGGTATCAAGACCGGCAGTCGTTTTCATCGTTCTTTACTATTCGATTTATATCGCTCGGGCGAGGCTTATACGCAAAACATGGGCATAAGAGACAATCCCTTTGTTCATCCGGTCCAGCTGGAACTTGATTTCTCTGATGATCCGGAGCCAGAGACCCTTTTCCCATCCTGTTCCATCTGTCAATCCCAAGACGACTTGCACCTTGTGGAGCTGATTGAAAAGGAACGTTCACTCAACATTCTCTGTGGTACATGCCGTCAGAAGAAACAGTCTTTCATCGACAGCAGTATACCATTACCTTTCGTAACGCGTACCTTGTTAAGGCGTTTCCTTGATATGAAGAGCATAGACAAAATAGATAAGCCTGTTTGTGTTTATCAAGACTTGCTGAATTTAGAATTCTCTCAAAAATGGAAGGAATTAGCGGAGAAGAAAGGGCGAAAAGCAGTTCAGGAAACGCTCCTCAGTTCTGAAGACTCGGGAACCTTGGTCTGATTTATTTGATGTGAGGTACTGGATGAAGCAAATGGACTTATTTGAAGGTCTTGATCAAGAAGATGCCAAGTCTCTTCTGTCCATCCTCTTGGATCAAAGTCGACTCTACTACCACTCCAGGGACTACAAAGAGTTTCTTGATTTCGTCACGAGGTTGCCGAATTTTGCGCCATTTAACGCTTTTCTACTTCACTTGCAGAAACCTGGCTTACGTTTCGCAGCATCTCAGCATGACTGGTTCTGCCGTTTTGGCAGGGAGGTGAAGGAGGGTGCTCGTCCTCTGCTAATTCTCTGGCCATTTGGCCCCATTGCCCTTGTGTACGATATGGAGGACACAGATGGAGAACCTTTACCAAGGGATGTGGAAAAGGCTTTCCGGGCAACGGGAGAAATGGTTAGAAGCCGTATTACTGCATTCAGACCCTTGCTGCACCGGAAAGGCATCGAATTGAAATTCGTCGAATACGGCGATGGGCATGCTGGACATGTCCGCTATGAACAGGAGGTTGAAGGACTAGAGGTTGGTGAACGGTCTGTGAATTCAAAAACTCGACCCGTGTATCGTGTAAGGATCAATAGCAAACACGATCCTAACGTGCAGTTTGTCACTCTGGCACATGAGCTGGCTCACCTATATCTAGGGCATCTGGGCCCAGACGCCTTTCTGCATATCCCAAATCGAAGCGCTGTCCAACATGGGCAGTCAGAATTAGAAGCCGAATCCGTTGCTTACTTAGTCAGTTCTAGAAGTGGCGTGGTCTCAGAATCAGAGAAATACTTGTCAAATTACGTTCATGATAATAGGACAGTCGAGGCTCTGGATCTATATCTTGTTCTAAAAGCTGCCGGGCAGATAGAAACTGTTCTCCAGCTGGGAGAGAAAGTCAGTTTTGGGGTAGAACATTGAAGAGTTATTGGACGATGAGGCGGCTGGGAGGTAAGGGGACGCCCCAAAGAAAACAAGTAACTTCTTAAGACCACCTAAACTTGAGGTGTGATGAATGAAGGACGGTGTTTTTAAGGAATTGAACTACTTTTTAAGAGGGGCAAATGTCCCAGATGAAACAAAACCCAGGGTTTCTGAATTCTTGAAGACAATGGCTGATTACCTCGGATAAAAAGGGGGATGAATGGCTGTTCCTGATTATCAAAGTGTGATGCTTCCGCTTCTTGAATATGCGGCAAGGAGGGATGGTGAGCTTTCGACGGGAGAAGCTGCCGATGCGCTTGCCGTTTCTCTCGGTCTGTCGGAAGAGGATCTCAAGCAGATGCTTCCCAGCGGTATCTCGCCAACGTTTGTTAATCGTGTGGGGTGGGCTGCTACGTATATGAAGAAGGCGGGGCTTCTCGAGGCAACCCGCCGCGGCTTCTACCGTATCACGCAGCGCGGCCTTGACGTGCTCAAGAAGAAGCCGAAGAAGATAGACGTAAAACTCCTGACACAGTACCCCGAGTTCCAGGAATTTCAAAACCTCAGAGGAACCCGTAGCGGAGACAAGACAAAGGAGAATGACAGGCGATTTGATTCTGATGCCGTCACTCCATCCGAAGCCCTTGAAAAGGCATACGAAATTCTCCGCAGTACCCTTGCCGATGAACTCATCAAGAAACTGAAACAAGTAAACCCCACATTCTTCGAACGCATCGTCGTAGAGCTTCTCGTAAAAATGGGTTACGGCGGCTCTCGGGCGGACGCCGGCAAGGCGATAGGCCGAAGTGGTGACGGCGGCATAGACGGCATCATCAAGGAAGACAAGCTGGGCCTCGACGTAGTCTATATCCAGGCCAAACGCTGGGACACCAACTCCGTCGGTCGCCCCGACGTAATGCAATTCGCCGGTGCCCTACAAGCCCAGAAAGCCAACAAGGGAATCTTCATAACAACATCAAAATTTACCGAAGAAGCCCGAAACTACGTCGCCCAAATAGGCAGCAAAATAGTCCTGATCGACGGCGAACACCTGGCCCAGCTAATGATCGACAACGACGTAGGCGTATCGATGGTGTCTCAATATCCTGTAAAGAAGCTTGACTCGGATTATTTCGATGAAGGCATGTAATGTGTTCGTTTTGGGTATAGCAGGTTCTGTAATCGTGGAGCGAGAACTTCGGTGCTTTACGCTTTCACACTCGAAAAGAGATGGCAACACCATTGCTCTCTAGTCTGTGAATTCCCTGTGATGGTATTTTATGCTCTAGGAAGTACTGGGAAATAGAGTGCATATACAGGAGGGAATTGGGGTCTTTATTCTTGACAAATGCACTTCCCAACGGTGTGCAAAGGTCGGAATGAAAGTTAGAAATTCAAGGATAAAGATTTGACGCCGCGACCTTTCAAGAACGACAAGGCCCGAAGTCTTTATTGTGTAATCAGGGGAAAGCAATATGGAATTATCAGAGCAACAGAGGAAATGGGCGTCAAGAGGACGGCAAGGGGCATCAGCGGCAATGTTGCGCAGACTATTGATAAGGCAGGAAGGACGATGCGCGCTTTCTGGTGTCGAGATGCTTTTTGACAGTACCGAAGGTACGCCTGTTTCGGGAGGAAGAGGGTGTCACCCGCTTTACCCTGCAGTTGACCACATAGACCCTGGCAACCCGAGAGGCGGCCACCAAATTGTTTGTTATGCGTTAAATGACCTGAAAGGTCACCTGCCTCCTGCTTGTTTTAAGGCACTTTCGGAGACCATGGCATGGCAATCACTCATGGAAAATTGGCGCAAACAAGCCCAAATGGATAATGCAGATAGAGAAGCGTTTATGCGTTTGTTGAGGCCAAACGCAGAGCAGAAGAAGACAGAATAAGGCCATCGGATACTATGAATATGGTCTGATTTGTATATAGATTAGGAGGTGTGGCAAATGAGATATTGGTTTTCGTATGATCTGGGTTTACGAGGGAATTATGAGGACCTCTATGAATGGCTGGACACAATGGGTGCCAAGGAATGTGGAGAGAGTGTGGCAACTTTCCTATCGCAGAAAACCCGCGAGCAAATAACGAAGGAAGTGTTAAGAGTAGTTGGTAAAAAAGCAAGGATCTACATAATCAGCATGCGACAGGGTGGCAAATTCGTAATTGGAAAGAGAAAAACTGCCCCATGGACTGGATACGCTCAACCCTCAATTGAGACCGAGGACGAAACGTAGTGAAAATTTGTGTAGATTCAGGCTTTCTTATAGCTTTGTATGATGAAACGGACGAACACCATGAGAAGGCAGAAAGTTTTTTCATTCCGCACTTCACAGAGCTTGGCAATGAATTACTTGTCCCATGGCCCGTCCTATATGAAACAGTCTCAACAAGGATGACACGGCATAGGAGACAAATGGATTCATTGAACAGAGATTGGAAGTACCTTCATAGTCGAAAGCAACTTATTTTGCTTGATGATAAAGACTTTCGAGCAGTTGCGTTGGAAGAATGTATGAAAGAAGTTGCGAGGCCAGCTCAAAGATACAGAACATTGAGCCTTGCAGATCGCGTTATAAGAGGGATGCTGTCAGATATAAGTATTAGAATCGACTATTTTATAACTTACAATCAAAAAGATTTTGTTGATATTTGCAGAAAATATCGTCGTGTTATGGCATAAACAGGGAAGGCAGCAGATGGTTGTGATAACCTAAAACTGACCCGCCCAACGTCAGTAAACTTTGGGGGCGCCTTCGGATCTTCACATTCTCTTCTCCTCTGTGCAGGCGTCAGGGATGGGGAAGGACGGGCCTAAAGAGTCCAGTCCAGGGGAGATGAAGGACGATGGGAGGCTAAGTAGGGCACGGAGCGCCTTCTAGTCAGCGGGGCTCAGTCCCGCTGGGCTGTCTCGATGGTAGATGTGTAAGAGTACAGGAGTGTGAATTATGGATTCAAAAGCTGAAGGAGCTGGCGCTAGAGCCAGCTGGTTCGTAGGGGCCATACATGGTGGAACGGATGATCAGACTTCTAGGTTCCTGACTGAAGGAATCTGGGAAAATGGCTCCCAGGAGAGATATTTGGATGCGGTGAGATCCATTCAGGTAGGCGACCGCATCGCCATCAAATCAGCCTATACACGCAAACACGGGTTGCCTTTCGATAACCGGGGACAGACCGTGTCTGTTATGGCAATCAAGGCGATCGGAACGGTCAAAGAGAACCTTGGGGACGGCCGCACCCTGAAGGTAGAGTGGAAATCTTTTGACCCTCCGCGCGAGTGGTATTTCTTCACGAACCGGATCACTATCTGGCGAGTCTTGCCGGGTGATTGGGCTACGGATGCGCTGATTGGATTTACCTTCGAGGGAAAACCACAGGACATTAGCCGGTTCCGCAACGCCCCTTATTGGCGCGAACGGTTTGGCGACAGCTCCACAGACAGGCGGCGTTTCAAATGGACAAAGTTCTATGAAGCGATTGCCGACAAACTCCTTGCGTTCAAAGATAGGCGAGAGGAGTTAATTGCCGGGATTCATGCGATTGCCTCCAAAGTCGATGGCCTGTCAAATCTTCACGATCAATTTCAGGACGGAACTACGGGTCCTTTGAAGGACATCTGCCCGTTCACCGCCATGGGTATTTTCAACCGAGGGATTACGGATGCCAACAGGAAGACAATTGCCGCCGCGCTGGCCGATCTCCTGGGGGTTTCGGAGCCTGTCCCGGATTCCTTTGAAGGGATACCCATCCTGAACAACCAAAGGTCATGGTTTTTCGGTTTCGACAACAAGAGAGAAACTGATGATATCGACGTGCTTTGGGAGATCTTCTCTCAGGCAATACGCTTTGCGGAATCAGATGATTCGGATGCACGTTCAGCTTTTGTCGACGCATACGACGCCGCGACGCAACGCTATGGTGTGGGTTGGAATCTAACAATGGGGCTTTACTGGATACGCCCCTGGAACTATCCCACCCTTGATGACAGGTCCCAGCGTTACATCAGTAAGAAGCTCAATATCGAGATTGGATTCAACGGTCCAAAGGGGCGCTGTAATGCGAAGGATTACTTGACTTTACTCGATGCTCTTGAAGCCAGATTTCAGGAAGACGCCTACCCCGTCCACTCGTTTCCGGAACTTTCACTGGCGGCCTGGCTGTTCAAAGATACTGGAACATTGTCAGATCAGAAGACCTCGGGCTCCCATGTTCAGGAGGATGAGCCGGGTCCCATGCCCGAGACGGACCCTACTCCTGCCCCAATCGAACCTTACTCACTGGACGATATCCTAGCCGACGGATGTTTCATTGCTCGTACGAAGCTTGAAGAAATCCTCGAGCAGTTGCGTGTTAAAAAGAATATTATCCTGCAAGGGCCGCCGGGGACCGGGAAGACCTGGTTGGCCAGGCGATTGGCCTTTGCCCTGATCGGGCAGCGCGACGACAGCAAGGTCCGGGCGGTTCAGTTTCATCCCAACCTTTCCTATGAGGATTTCGTGCGGGGCTGGCGTCCCGCTGGTGACGGAAAACTTACGCTGGTTGACGGACCGTTCATTGAGATGATGAAGGTGGCTGCGAAGCAACCTACCGAGAGGCATGTCGTCATCATCGAGGAGATCAATCGCGGGAATCCAGCGCAGATTTTCGGCGAGATGCTGACCTTGCTGGAGGCGGACAAGAGAACACCTAACGAAGCTTTGGAGCTTTCCTACAAACGGTCCGATGATGAGCGGGTGTTTATTCCGGACAACCTCTATGTGATCGGAACGATGAATATTGCCGATCGTTCGCTGGCGCTTGTTGATCTGGCGCTGCGCCGTCGTTTTGCCTTCATTGACCTCGAGCCCATCCTCGGCAAGGTCTGGCAGGATTGGGTCCAGTCCAAGTGCGGAATCGATTCCGAAATCCTGATGGAGATCGAGAAACGGCTCAACATCCTGAACAATGAAATATCGGCGGACACCAGCCTCGGACGGCAGTTCCGCGTGGGTCACAGCTATGTTACACCCCCGTTCGGTACCCCGATTGAGGATGCCCGCAAATGGTTTCGACTGGTTGTCGATACAGAGATCGGACCACTTCTTGATGAGTACTGGTTTGATGCGCTTGAGAAGTCAGAGAAAGCCAGGCAGCGCCTCCTCGAAGGATTTTGACTGTGACAGTTTTGGCAGCCAACCTGACGGCAGATGTCCATGAACAGATAGGCCAGATTGGCCGTATCCCGGTGCGCAATCTCTGGCTGCTTATGCTGTACGCATCCAATCTTTTCAGACAGATCGACAGCGCGAAGGTGTCTGTCGAGAATAATCCGGACGACATCCCCGATCTGGTTGCTGAAATCTTATCTCGACAGGTCGAGCGTCGGCTCAAGCGTAATTTGAGCTATGGATACCAGCCCCACGAAGAAGTTGTCGGACGTGTTCGCGGGCGCATCAAGCTTCTGTACACCAACCGGCACCAATTGCTTGACCGGGGCAAGGTGGCCTGTCGGTACGACGAGTTGACCGTGGATACCGTTCGGAACCGCTTCGTCCGAAGCGCATTGGAAGAGATCTCAAAGATAGTCCGTCGCGACGAGCTTGCTCACCGATGTAGATCCTTGGCGGCAAGCCTGAGACGTATGGGTGTTACCGGTGAACGTCCTGGCCGAAGCGAGGTATCCGTCGATCGCTTTAGCAGGCACGATGGAGATGATCAGAAGATGGTTGCCGCAGCGCGTCTTGCCCTCAACCTGGCATTGCCGACGGAAGCTGCGGGAAACAAGCTTCTACCTGTACCCGATAGAGAGATCACCTGGATTCGGAGACTCTATGAAAAGGGTGTTGCCGGATTCTATGATGTGGTGCTTTCCGGGCAGGGATGGCGCGTCGATGCCGGGAAACCGATTAACTGGTTCATCGATAGCAAAAGCTCGGGAATCGACCGGATTCTCCCATCCATGCGGACCGACATCATCCTGGATCACCATGGCACGGGCCGGCGTATTGTCATCGACACGAAGTTCAACTCCTTGGTCACTAGGGGCTGGTACCGGGAAGAAACACTGCGGAGCGGGTATGTCTATCAGATATACGCCTACCTGAGATCCCAAGAAGGAAATGGAGATTCGCTCGCCGATAACGCCTCCGGTTTGCTTCTCCACCCTTCCGTTGGAGATATGATAAATGAATCGGTGCTGATCCAGGGTCACCAGATTCGTTTCGCCACCGTCGACCTCGGGGCCCCAGCCAGCGAAATCAGAGCACAACTTCTACAAGCTGTGGAGGTTTAGCATGGATAGAACGACAACGTTCTTCACATCTTTACTTTTCGATGCAGGCCGAAAGACCGATACCAGAAAGAACGATGGGTGAAGAAGAGGACCCGGAACGCGAGGCTAGCGGCCGGGACTGAGCGCCCGATTATTGAGGCAGCCATGCGGCAGCTGTGGGACAATGGGGGTCAAATCTTTATTCTTGACAAATGCGCTTTCCGGGAGCGTGCAGAGGTTGGAATGTGACGCTGGAAACTCAAGGATAGAAGTTTGACATGAGCGGAGTTGGCTCCTCCCATTTGCAAAGGCTCTTGCCAGATTATTCCTTCTGGGTTATAATCCTTACGTGGCATATTTGGTAGAATATACGGATGAATTCGCCGAATGGTGGGAAACGCTGGATGACGGCGAGCAGGAATCTGTGGATGTGTATGTTCTATTGCTTGAAGAGAGGGGTATTGCTCTATCGTACCCCTACAGTTCGGACGTAAAAGGATCGAGGCACGGGCAGATGCGGGAATTGAGGATCCAGCATAAGGGCGATCCATACAGAGTGTTTTATGCGTTTGATCCGCGCAGGGCAGCGATTCTATTGATCGGCGGATCGAAGGCCGGAAATGACCAGTTCTATGCGAAGTATGTTCCCCTGGCGGACAGGATCTATGACGATCATTTGAAAGCATTAGAAAAAGAGCAGGGAGAATGACGATGGCCAAGCCTTACAAGAATCTCAGGGAGAAGATGAAGCCCGAGCACAGGCGGGCGGCAGAGGAAAAGGCAAAGACGATGCTCGCCGAAATGCCCCTCCAGGAGTTGCGCCAGGCCAGGCATTTGACCCAGGTAACCCTGGCAAAGAACCTCAAAGTGCAGCAGGCCTCCATTTCGAAGATTGAAAACAGGACCGACATGTACATAAGCACATTGAGGAACATGATAAAGGCTATGGGGGGCGACCTGGAGATCCTGGCCAAGTTTCCCGACGGCTGTGTTCGGATAAACCAGTTTGAAGAAATCGAGGAGAACTCGTAGGAATATTCCTGATACCTTCCCCCCATGGCACGCCCTTTAAGGATCCAGTACGAGAATGCCGTCTATCATGTCACCTGCCGGGGGAACGACAGGCAGGATATCTTTGCCGACGATCATGACCGGCAGAGGTTCCT
>Ga0334887_1003066_pt1 | contig 17318 bp, 13 predicted proteins | sample GraSluR1_MG_10_FD_207217 | JGI IMG/M metagenome (GOLD analysis project Ga0334887, IMG submission 207217) | Sludge microbial communities from methane-producing bioreactor in Wageningen University, Netherlands - Granular Sludge_18_07-R1 | ecosystem: Engineered > Bioreactor > Anaerobic >...
CTCGCCAGCCAGAGCCAGGCGGCTGTCCTCAGCGCCCGGCAGGCGGCCTACGAGGATGCCAGGAGCCGCTACGAGAGTCTTCAGAAGCTGTACAGGGCCGGAGGAACCTCGAAGCAGGAGCTTGACCGGGCCAACGTGCAGCTCAAGGACGAGTCCGCAAAGCTTCGGGATGCCCGGACCACCGTGTCCCGGACGCAGATCCGGTCCGCCCTGAACGGCGTGGTGGTGCGGCGGTCCGCGGAAAAGGGGGAATTTGCCGAACCGGGGCGGGAACTTCTCGCCGTGGCCGACTTCGACCGCAGGGAAGTGGAGATGCTTGTTTCCCCGACGATCCGGGGTCTCATCATCCCGGGAATGGATGTCCTGGTCAAGGCTCCCTGGGGAGGGGAGACCATGGGTCAAATTTTCCGAATGGACCCCGAGGCTGACGCCGCCACGGGATTCTTCCGGGCCATCGTCCGCCTGCCTGCCGAGTGCAGGCTGATTCCCGGGGATTATGTCCGGATGGAGGTCCGGATGGTCCGCCGGGAAAATACCATTGCGGTGCCCTATGAGTCAATCCTCCGTGAGGACGGAAACCCCTTCGTCTTCGTTGTTTCCGGTGAGGGGGCTTCCAAAAGGCCCATCGTCACCGGCGAGGGGAGCGGAGGGTACGTGGAGGTTTCCGAAGGGCTCTCCCCGGGTGAAAAGGTCGTGAAGACCGGAGCGGGCAGCCTGTACGACGGGGCCCGCCTGATCATCTCCAACGGAATGCTGAAAAAGCCGGAACAGGACTCCGGGACGGCCGGCAGGGCCGCAAGCGCCGACCTCCCCGGGGGAAAATAGTCCATGAACCTGATCAGCATCTCCATCCGGCGTCCCGTGCTGACGCTGGTCATCGTCATTCTTTTCGTGCTTCTGGGTCTCTCGGGAATGAAGGGAATGGGAGTGGCCCTGCTGCCCCAGATCGAGGTCCCCTTCGTTTCCGTGCGTACAGAGTACGAGGGGGCCGGTCCCGAGGACATCGAAACCCTGGTGTCCAAGCCCATAGAGGACGCCATCAGCCAGATCCAGGGGGTCCGGCGCATCGAGAGCACGTCCCTTGAGGGAATGTCCTATGTTTTCGTCGAGTTCGATACGGACGTGAACCTGGCAGACGCGGCCCTGGACGTGGCCAACCGCGTCCGGACGGTCAACCTCCCGGAGGACGCGGAGGATCCGGTGGTACGGAAGTTCGACATCAACGCCCGCTCCTTCATGGGGATCGTCTTCACGTCCACCCTTCCGCCCCAGAGGGCGAAGGACATCCTGGAAGACAGGGTGCAGATGCAGCTCTCCCAGGTGGTGGACGTGGCGGAGGTTTCCCTCTACGGAGGACTCACCCGGGAGATCCAGGTGGAGCTCGACCCGGTGGCCCTGGGAAGTCTCGGCCTGAGCATCCGCCAGGTGACGAACATCGTGAAGAGCGGTAACTACAGTTCCCCTTCGGGGCGCATCTCCCTCGGCGACCAGGAGTCCATTCTGCGGGTCGTTGGGGAATCCTCCACCATCCGGGAGCTGGAGGAACTCCAGATTCCCCTCTCCGGAGGAGTTTCAGTCCGGCTGGCGGACATCGCCGCCATCACCGACGGAACGGCGGAGCTGCGCCGGATCGCCCGGTACATGGGAAAGGACTCCTTTATCCTGACCCTGAGAGCCATTCCCGACGGGAACGTGGTTCAGGCCAGCAGGGGGGTCAGGGAAATGCTTGACCGGATTGTTCCCACCCTGCCTCCGGGATTCACCATGTCCATCCCCTTCGACGACGGGGAATTCATCGCCGATTCCATCTGGAATGTGTTCCGGGACATGATTACGGGCACGGCCCTTACGGCCCTCATCCTGTTCCTGTTCCTCCAGAGGCTTTCCGTGACGCTCCTCGTGGCCATCGTGATGCCGACGGCAATCATCGCCACCTTCATGCCCATGGTCCTCGCGGACTACACCCTGAACATGATGACCACCCTCGGCCTGGCCATCTCCACGGGGGTGCTGGTGAACAATTCCATCCTGGTCATCGAGAACATCATCCGCTACAAGGAGATGGGGTACCACCCCATCGAAGCGGCCGAACGGGGCACGAAGGAAATCGCCATCGCCGTCCTCTCCACCACGGCGACAAACCTCGGGGTCTTCGTGCCCGTGGCCCTGTCGGGAGGACGCATGGGGCAGATGTTCAACCCCTTCGCCATGACGGTGGTCTTTTCCACCCTGTTCTCCCTCTGGGTGGCCCTGACCTTCACCCCCATGCTGGCTGCCCGCATCGGCAGCTCTTCGGGGCCGTCGAAGCTCAGCCGTTTTCTCACGGGGTGGTGGCAGTGGCTCTACAACGGTTTTGACGACCTCCACCATGTCCTGGTGAAGACCGCCGTGGGCCATCCTTTCCTGGCAGTCCTGCTCTTCGGAGGCCTGACGGCAGGCTCCGTGATGATCATGGACCGCATCGGCTTCCAGTTCTTCCCCTCCTCCGACGAAGGACAGATTTCCATCTCCATGGAAACCTCGGCCTCGGCCTCCCTCTCCATGACCGACCGCCTGGTGCGGCAGATCGAGGGGCACATCCTCGAACTCCCCCACGTGAAGGGCGTGGACGTGGTCATCGGGGGCAGCGGCTCCCAGTCGGGGCTGAACCGGGCCACCGTGCGGATTTACCTGGAGGATGACCCGAAGAGGCCCTCTTCATTTGCCTTTGCCGCCCCCCTCCGGCCCCTCCTGGCGTCGCTGCCGGACATGAAGTCGAGCGTCACGGCGGGAGGGGGACGGGGCGGCGTCCGGGGCAAGCCCATCCAGGTGGTTGTCCGGGGCGACGAGGTGGACGTGCTGAACGACGTGGCCATGAAGGTCATGACCATGCTTCGCGGCGTGGACGGCGTGGTGGACGTGGACCTCGACTGGCGGACGGGCAGGCCGGAGATCCAGATGATTCCCGACAGACTCCGCATGGGGCGGCTCAATTTCAGTTCCGAGAACCTTTCGGATCTTCTGAGAGGGTACGTGACCGGCCTCAGGGCAGGGGTCTTCCGCGAGGGCGGCAAGGAATACGATATCCTCGTGAAGCTCAAATCGGAGGAAGTCTCCAGCCCCTTCCAGCTTCCCGACCTTCCCTTTCCCACCTCGGCCGGCTTTGTTTCCCTGCAGGATCTGGCGGACCTGAAAGAGACCATGGGACCCACCCAGATTCTCCGGAAGGACCGGCAGCGGTCCATTACCGTGGATGCCAATGTCTCCGGTACGACCGTGGGAGAAGCATACCAGGTTATCGACAGCAAACTGAAGGAGATTCCTCTTCCCCCGGGATACCGGTTTACCTATGCGGGAGAAATCCAGTCCATCCAGGATAATTTCGGGGCGCTGGGCTTTGCCCTCGGGCTGGCGGTACTTCTGACATTCCTCCTCATCGCGGCCATCCTCGAATCCTTCGTTTTCGCCTTCGTGATCATGCTGACCGTCCCCCTCTCCATCATCGGAGTGGTGCCGGCCCTCATCCTGACGAACACCCCCATGTCCATCTACGGCCTCATGGGCGTGATCATGCTCGTGGGGCTGGTGGTGAACAACGCCATCGTCATCATCGACTACGCCGAAATCGTCAGGAAAGAGGGGATGGATCCCGCCGAAGCCATCATCGAGGCGTGCAGGGTCAGACTCCGGCCGATTCTCATGGCGGACGCCACGTCCGTCATCGCCATGGTCCCCCTTGCCATGGGCGTCGGGGCCGGAGGATCCTACAGGTCTCCCATGGCCATCGTTTCCATCGGCGGGCTCGTGGCGGGCGGCGTTCTTGCCCTTCTGGCCATTCCCCCAGTGTACAAGCTGGTCTGGAGACTGAAGCAGCGCTTCGGCTTCGAGGCGGTGGAGCAGCCATGACGGATCACCGGATTCCTCCCATGGACCGTCCCTGGCCTTCCAAGCTCTTCGTCGAGGTGACAACGGCGTGCAACCTCCGCTGCGCCATGTGCGTCAAGCAGTCGGGGCCCGGAATCCCGGATGCGTACCTTTCCGATGAAACTTTCGAAAAACTGGTCCCGGCGTTCCCGACGCTGGAAACCCTCATCCTGAACGGCATCGGGGAACCCCTGCTTCATCCCGGTCTGGAACACTATATCCGCACGGCGAGGCAGAACGTTGCCGCTGATGCCGTGATAGGTTTCCAGACCAACGGCTCGCTCCTGACGGAACAGCGGGCGTGCTCCCTCCTTTCCGCCGGAACGGATGCCATCAGCATATCCGTCGATGCCGCAGATCCCGCTCTTTTCCGGTCCATGAGGGAGGGAGGGGAGACGGAGGATGTAAACCGGGCCGCCGCCGCTCTCGGGAGGGCAAAAGAACGGACCGGAAGAACAGGCTTCCGCTGGGGGGCTGAACTGGTGCTCGCGCGGGAGACAAGGGCGGAGCTTCCCAAGGTCATCGAATGGGTGGCCGCGCGGGGAGGTTCATTCCTTATCGTGACCCATATCCTGCCCTATAGGGAGGAAGCAGTTTCGTCGGTGGTTTACGACCCCAACGTAGACAAAACCCTCGCCCATTACCGGAAAAGAAAAGAGGAAGCGGCGGAGCTTGGAATCGACCTGTCACTGTACTACACCGCAAAATGGCGCCTGGGCCCGGTGGAGCGCAGGGAGGAGATCATCGCCTGTATGGAGAGGGTGGTTCAGGAAATCTCGGACATGGGGCTGCCGCAGCACATTCCGAACCTGGTGTCCCACGATGAGGGGCAGTACAGGGAAACAGAACGGCTCTTCAGGGAAAGCAGCTCCCTGGCGCAGGCCCGGGGAGTGGATCTGCGCCTCCCCGCCCTCGGTCCCAGGATGGACCGGAGGTGCGATTTCATCGAAGAAGGAAGCGCCTTTGTTTCGGTTTCCGGCACGGTCCACCCCTGCTATTTCCTCTGGCATTCCTTCACGTGCCATGCAGACGGTCGGATCCGTCCCGTGGACGCCCTTTCCTTCGGATCGGTCCATGACCGTCCGCTGCTCGACATCTGGAACAGTCCCGAGTTTGCTGCCTACCGCCGTGAGATCGGCACCTACCCCTTTCCCCACTGCGGAAACTGCAGCCTGGCGCCCTGTGACTACATCGAGCGCCATGAATTCGAGCAGGACTGCCTGGGGAACCGGCTCACCTGCGGCTCCTGTCCCTGGAGCCTCGGGGTGCTGCAGTGCATGAGATAAAAAAGGGACCTGCTCAGACAGGCCCCTTCACCGTCTTACATTGAGAACTTTTTGTATCCTGCCGGAAGCGAGAACAATCCGTTATCGAGCTTTCCCTGCCTGATATTTTTGTACAGGATCGTGGCAGTATCCTGGGGTGTGACGGTGAAAATCTTCAGGGGATAGTTCAGCTCGCCGGAGACCCATACCGTTCCCTCGCCGAGGTTTTTATCGCTGTAGACGATATGGTACACGTCGCAGGAATAGCCCCCGATGGTCTCGGAGCCTTTTTTCGTCACTTTGCCCTGGTTTGCCATCTTTGCCTCGAGGTTCTCTGATGAATCCAGGGTCACCTGGGTGTTCGGGATCTCCATGTACATCTTCTGTCCCGGGAGCAGCACATACATCACGGCCGCCCCGGATGGGATGATGGTGGTCTGCACACCGACGGGGGTGTCCAGCTCCTGTCTCAGGGCATTTCCCTTTACGAATACCTTTCCGGTCATGTCTGCTCCCGCCGCTTTCGACGAAATGACCATGTCCGCCGTGAATTCAGCCCCAAGAGCAGAACCGGCAAGAAGAAAAACAAGAAACAGCGCCGCCCGAAGAATCCCTTTTGATTTACAGTGCATGATCTTCATCTCCTTTGTCCGCGACAATAATGGTTCCTGTCGTCTTTCCCGTTCTTTGTATCATTCCCGCCTCTATCTGCAGTCCCGTTCGAACTTGCTTTTCCGCTCGGCAAGCTCTTTCCGGAATCCCCTCAGTTCAAATTCAGCCCACTCGTCAATGGACTTCGGATACCCCATGCTGGTGAGATCCGCCACATGCTGTTTTTCATGGTCCATTATGCCGTCAAACCCGTCGGTTTTTCCCCGAAAATAGTTCATCAGGGCTTCATCCTGTGACACCAGGTTGCCTTCGGAATCGAATGCCATTATGTTGAAAGACTCTCCGTCGATAATACCTCCTATGACAGGCGCATTCTCACCGGCTCCGCATTCATTCGTTGTGCAGTTGGGAGCTGTCTGGAATTCGGAATGAATAGCCGCCGGGTTGCCTTTCGTATCAGGGAACGCTTCACTGACTTCCCGCTCAACCTGTTTCTGGTACTCTTCCATCCCTTTCAGTCCATCCCCAAAATTCAATCGAAACCATTCCCTGAGCGCCTCGTCCTCGTACGTCTCAATGACTTTCTCGATCCACCTGATTTTGTCGCGTAATTTTTCACAGTCATCGTCAACGGGTCCCTTCACATGTTCCCCGATGTTCCAGCTGACGGTGTAGGTCACTGTGGCGGCTCCTTCCTCAGAACGGGGCGACTGTCCGAACGTCACTTTGCCGGTTCCGCCTGCTGCCGGTTTCTCCTGCATCTGTCCGCCTGTGTCTGAAAGGGAAACATCGAAATATGAGGGTACACCCTTCCCCTCTGTCGACCATTCATGACTTCCCAGTACGCTGCCTGATTCAGGCAGCGTCAGGCGGAGACCAACGGCAAACAGCGGAACCGCTTTTTCATACCTTTCGACCTCGCAGGTTTTTCCGGCCCGGATGCGGATCCCGGTAAGTTTATTCGATATTCTGAGTTTCGCGGGGCCCTTGACCGAAAGACTGAGGGAATCCGGTTCCCTTTGGTAGAACTGAAGCAGCTGCGAAGCAAACTCCTTCCCCTTCGGGGATATGTTTTTGACAATGGCTTCAGTTGCCGAGGACATCCTGTGTATTGCAAGGCTGCCTCCTTCGGTTTCTTCGGAAGAAAAACGCCCGACGACACTTTTCCTGAGACGGGCAGTGCATCTTCCGGGATGGAGAGGCCCCACGTAGGTTTCTTTTTCAACGTAGGAATAGCGCATGGCCATCGACTGCGGAAGGAACATCGCCACGGCGTCCGCGGCGGGGCCTTCCCTTTGTTTCCCTTTTCCGTACGTGCGCTCCATAGTCCCGAATGCGGAGACATTGAGCAAGCCTTCATATCTCATATCCTTTTTCGTGATGTCCCACTGGACCTTCATTTCGACGAGAGCATTAATCGGCGTGGCAGTTTCCGCGGAAACCGTGCGGTTTCCTGTACCCAATCCCAGAAGGACACACACGACCGCAAGGACACTTTTCTTCAGCCATTTTCCCCTGATACGCATGGTCTTCACCCTCTTTCCGCCAATGGGATCTGCCGATGCCGGTGAAAAGGGAACGACTTTTGTCAATACCCCAGTTTTTTCAACCGCGCCTTTGCCTCCCTGTGCCCCTTCGCGGCGGCTTTTTTATACCAGTGGACCGCTGTTTTCATGTCTTTTTCGACCCCTTTTCCCGCCTCCCTCAGCATGCCCAGCCACCACTGAGCTTCCGGCAGTCCCTGGAGGGCTGCCTGGAAGTTCCAGTAATACGCCTTTCTGTAGGCAGCAGGGTCCTGTTCACCCCTGCTGAGATAGAAGAGCGCCATCTTGAGCTGTGCCTCTCCGTATCCGTGCATGGCAGAGAGAAACCAGAAATCCAGCGCCTTTTCCCGGTCTTTTTTCACGCCTTTCGGGCCGGTCCACAGGATATTTGCGAGATTGTTCTGAGCACCGTAATGTCCCTGCCTTGCCGCTTTTTCGTACCAGAAGAGGGCTTTTTTTACATTTTCTCCTGTTCCCCTTCCGAAAGCATAGAAGAGGCCTGTTCTGGCCTGTGCTTCCACATGCCCCGCTTCAGCCGCTTTCAGGTAGAAGGAAAAGGCTTTTGAATCGTTTTTGGAGACTCCTTTTCCTAACTCGTAGCGCCTGCCGTTTTCATATAACTGCTCCGGCGTCGGGGGCGCCCCTTCCGCCCGGAAGGAGACGCAGATGCATGAAAATACGAGAAATACCAGGAGGACAGTTTTTTTCATGAGAAATCATCGCCTCCCTGATTTTCGGCCGGAAGGCCGCTTTTTCGGGGAGAAACGTAGTAGGTCGCCCGGAAGGCAAGCTCATCCGGAATCATCGCCATGATGAAATCGAAGGGAACCTTGTTGGACATCTCATTCCAGAATCCCCATACCGACCCTGTTACGGTTCCGTTCGACGCCATGGCCTGCCACCGAACCTGTCCCCGCCATGACCGGCCGTTCATGCGGATGGTAATTTCTCCCTTTCCTTCCCACGAACAGGATGAAGGAAAAACGCTGAAGGTTTTGCTTTTATCCTGCCCCCGCGGATGTCCCGGCTGGAGATCGAAAAAATAGTCTACCCACTCGTCCGCATGGGTGGAGTTGACGATTTTTATTTTCACCGTGCCCCTGCACCGGGGGATCCCGTGAGGTGTCAGGCCCAGAGAAAGGGATACATTGTTATCCCGCAGCGGGATGCCGCGCACACCGTTGGTAATTACTCCTGCAGCCATGATTGAACCCTTGAAAACAGTAGAGGGCGGAGATTTTTTTTGAGGAACCGCCCCTTTCTGTTTATTCTGCAGGGCAGCCCTCAAAGGAGCGCCGTCTCCCGTGGAAATCCATACCTTTGCGGCCTCGAGACGCTGAATGACTCCTTCGTAGTACTTCCGGTCGGCCTCGCTTCCATATTCCAGAGACCGTTCATAATTTTTGTACGCTATTTTTCTCTGCTGTTCGAAGTGAAAGAGGGCCGCGCCTTTTGCAAGGCCGGGAGACGACAGGGCGAAGCTCGACAGTCCGCCGTCGTTCAGCTGGTAGCTTACGGAACCCACGATTATGTCCATGAAGAGTTCCCGGACGCTGTACGGAGTCTTGTCACCGCCCGGAAGGATGATCTTCTGATCGATAACCTGTTCCAGGGGCTGGCACATGAGAATTCCAGGAAGAAGCAGGACCAGGAAAACAACTGCCGCTGCAGGAACACTTTTTTTCATCATCTCCCACCTCCATTTTTCGGAGTCTTTGTCCACCTTACCATTAAACGCAAAAAATTAAAACCTTTTCAGAGTGTGGTAAGGGTTTGAGTCTTCGCTGTATTTACCCTCTGTCCGGTAGGGGTATAATAAGTCAGCAGGGCAGAATGCACTTTCGGTGCAGAAGCCATGCCTGTCCGCTACATTATCCCTTTCGGAGGAGGAAGAATCATGATTATCGTATCCGCATCCTTTTCTGCGAAACCTGGAATGAGGGACGCCATCGCTGAGATTTCCCGAAAGGCCGTCGAACTCACGAGAAAGGAAAAGGGGAACATCAGCTACACCCTCTTCAAAAGCAGCGATGACGACGTCTCCATGATGTATTTCGAGGAGTGGGAGAGCCTGGACGACCTGAGGGCCCACCTGAAGACGGACCATATCCGCGAGGCCAGGGAGGCCCGGAAGGATATGCTGGACGGCCCGGTCCGGGTACGGGTGTTCGAGTCGAAGGAAGTGGAACTTTAGACAGGAGCTGGTTTATTTTTTATGGAAACCGGGATGTACGATGCGATTGTCGTCGGCGGAGGCCTTGCAGGCCTGTCTGCTGCCATTGAAGCGGCGAATAGAGGGCTCGGCGTTCTCCTGATCTGCAAGAGCAGTGCGGGACGGAGCGGCAATACCCTCGTCTCCGGCGCCGCCCTTTCGGTGATGAACGCCGGGGCCGGGGATTCCAACTCCCTGCTGGAGGAGGATATTCTCTCGTCGGGGTGCGGAATGAGCGATCCGGATATTTGCCGCGTTTTTTCAAAAGAATCGGCTTCGGCATTGTGTGAGCTGAAGGAATCCGGTGTCGCGTTCAAGGAGCCGGGGGGGATTCCCATGGTGAAGCAGCCTCCCGGACACAGCGTTCCCCGCATGTTCCCGTCGGAATACCGGAAGTTTCCCTACAAGAACCGCGGCCTCGCCCTGACGCTTCCTCTTGTGAAACGGGCGGAGAAACTCGGTGTCGCCGTCAGGAACGATACCGCGGCCCTCAGGGTCCTTACCCGCGGAAATTCCGTCTGCGGTCTCCTGGCATGGGACGGCCGCTCGGGAAGGGTTCTTCACTTCAGGACGGGAATAGTCATCCTGGCCGCCGGCGGGGGAGCGGGTCTCTATTCCAGGAACAACAACACGGCGGATGTGTCCTGCGATTCCTTCGGACTGGCCTACGAAGCGGGGGCGGTGCTCCGGGACATGGAAATGGTGCAGTTCTACCCCTCCATGATGTACGAGCCGGTCAGAATCCCCATTTCCAATCCCCTCTTCGGCGAAGGTGCCGTTCTCAGGAATGCACTGGGGGAGGAGTTTCTCTGCCGGTACAGCCCAATGGGCAATCATGCCACCAGGGATCTCATGGCAAGGGCGGTGAAACAGGAAATCGACGAAGGGAGGGGCAATCCGGGGTACGTGTACGTGGACTGCTCCGGTATTCCCGGAAATGTGCTGGAGATGAGGTACGGCGAACTTTCGGCAATTCTCGCACGATACGGCCTGAACCCGGAGAAGGACCTTCTTCCTGTCGCTCCCTCGGCCCACTTTTACCTCGGAGGGGTGGACATCGACAGGACCTGCGCCACTTCCGTCGAAGGCCTGCTCGCCTGCGGCGAGGCAGCGGGAGGGCTTCACGGGGCGAACCGCCTCGCGGGAATTGCCCTGGCCGAGGCGGCAGTGTTCGGGAAAATCGCCGGCAGAACGGCGTCCACCCTTTTCAAAAAACATCAGCCTCCTGCTTCGCCGGCGGAGCCGGACGTTGTGCTTCCCGGAAGTCCCGGTGTTCCTCTTGCGGAGCTGACGGAGAAGCTGCGGGAAATGCTGTGGGACTGCGCTTCCCTCGTCCGCAGCGGGGCCTCCCTGGAAAAGGCTGAGCGGGAGATCGGAGAAATCTCCCGGGAGCTCGAAGGGGGAGGAAGGGGGAACGCAGAAGATCCTCCCCGGTATTTTGCCCTCCGGTCCATGGTGCTGACGGCGCGGATGCTTGTAAAGTGCAGCCTCCTCCGGAAAGAAACCCGGGGCGCCTTCTGCCGGGAGGAGCACCCGGAGAGTTCCGGTCGTTTCGCGGGCTCGTTCATTGTTCAAAAGACGGAAGCCGGGGCCATGGCGGTCCGCTTCCGGCCGAACTGGTCATGAACTGAAAGGTTTTTGGTCAACGGTCCGTTTCAAGAAGAGAAACGGACCGGCGTTCGGCTCCGAGTTTCAGTGAAAGGTCCAGGCATGTCTTCTTCAGTGCGGGAATGAGTTCATGTATCATCTCTTCCGTGAAGCGGGCCGTCGGACCTGAGAGGGTCATGCACGCCACAGGCTGCAGAGAGGCGTCAAAGATGGGCACGGCCACGGAAGAGACCCCCTGTTCCCGTTCCGAAAGGCTGAAGCTGTATCCACGCTTTCGCAGCTCACTGTTTTTTTCCGTGACCACTTTTTTGTCAAGAATCGTATTCGGTGTCAGGGATTGGGCTTCGTCCAAAATCCGGCTTACCTCCTCTTCCGGCATGAATGCGAGAAAACACCGGCCCGATGCGCCTGCCCACAGGGGAAAACGGTCGCCAAGTTTCGCCGAACGCTTCAGGTTGAGAGAACTCTCGACCTGTTCGTAGCATATTCGAAAGTCACCTTCCCGGACGTAAAGATTCACTGTTTCGTTAAATCTTTTTCTGAGCTCTTCCATACAGGGAAGAGCAAGAGTCCTCAGGCCCCCCGTTTTTTTCGCTATCGCCCCAAGGAGATAGCACTGAAAACCAAGGCTGTAGAGTCTGCTCTTTTTTTCCCGCTCCAGAAAGCCCTGCCCCTCCAGTGCTTTTGCCAGCCGTGCGGCCGTGGGCAGGGGAAGGTTCAGCTCCCGGGCGATTTCCGTCAGGGTTCTCCTGCTTTTCTGCCAGGAAAAACAGGAAAGGACCGACAGTCCTTTTTTCAGGGCCGACGCCCCGTCCTCTTTCGTGTTCCCCTTCATGATCCTTTTCAGCCTCCAGCAGGAAAATATTTTGCATTGACAAAACAGGTTCACCGTGTAATATGATTTTACCACAATATGAAATGTACTTCCAATATATGGAAGTATTTCTATCCCCATTTCACGGAGGCAGATTATGAAAAAATCCACAGTGCTTCGCCAGATGCTTCAAGAACGAAAAGCAGTTCCGGTGCCCGGCGCCCATGACGCCATTTCCGCAAAACTCATCGAAAAGACAGGCTTCAAGGCAATCCAGGTCAGCGGTTTCGGCCTCGCCGCGTCCCTCCTCGGGCTTCCCGACATGGCGTTTATTTCCTTCACTGAAGTGCTCGAATTCACCAGGAATATCGTGGATGCAGTCAATATCCCCGTCATGGCCGACGCTGACACGGGCTACGGAAACGCCATCAACGCCATGCGGGTCACCGAAAAGTTCATCCGGGCAGGCGCCGCGGGAATGAACATCGAGGACCAGGTGTTCCCGAAACGGTGTGGTCATATCGAGGGGAAAACCGTCGTCCCCCTGGAGGAGATGGTCCTCAAGGTAAGGGCGTGCGCGAAAGTCCGGGATCAGCTTGACCCTGATTTCATCATCAATGCCAGGACTGACGCCATCGCCGTTTCCGGTGTCGACGAGGCCATCCGCAGGGGCAACGCCTATATCGAAGCCGGGGCGGACATGATCTTCGTCGAGGCTCCCCGCACGGTGGAGGAGATCGAGAAGGCCGTCAAGGGTATCAAGGGGCTGGTGAGCATCAACCTCTTTGACAATATCGAGGGCGGAAAGACACCCCTCCTGTCCGTGGAAGAACTGGCGGCCATGGGAGTCGCCCGCATCAGCATTCCGGTGGGGACGACCTTCGCGGCAGCCCGGGGAGTGCTCAATTACCTTGAGGCCATCAAGGGAGGCCGCCTTGCTCCCGAGAGAAAGGATCTGGTCTTCTCTTTCAATGAATTCAAAGACCTCGTGGGGGTGCCGGAATTCAGGGATCAGGAGAAGGAATTCCTCCCTACCTTCGTCGAGTAGAAATTCCGAAAGGGGAGATGACAGATGGCTGTTACTCTTGGTTTTCTCGGCTTCGGAGAAGTGGGCTACTACATGGCGAAGGGGCTGAAAACGGCAGGCTTCGGCAGGATTGTGGCTTTCGACAAGGCTGCGGCCGACGGAGGTCCGTTTGCCCGGACCATCGGTTCGAGAGCCGAAGAAGCGGGAGTGGAACTTGTTTCTTCACTTCAGGATATGCTCGGCCTGGCTGAAGTGGTCGTCTCCGCCCTTCCGGCGAAGTACTCCCTTTCCGCGGCCAGGGAGGCGGCAGGATATACGACGGCTGCACGGCTTTTCGTCGATGTGTCCACGGCAAAACCCTCGGAAAAGAGGGAGATGGAGGGGCTTTTTGCAGGAAAGGGTATCCTGTTTGCCGACGGGGCCATGCTCGGCCCTCTTCCCACCTACGGCCACACGGTTCCCATTCTCGCTTCGGGGAGCGGAGCCGCCCAATGGGCTGAGATGATGACTCCCTTCGGGATGAAGATCGACCTCGCCGAAGGCCCCGCCGGGGCGGCCTCATCCATCAAGCTTGTCCGCAGCGTCTTTATGAAAGGTCTTGAGGCTCTTCTCGTGGAGACGTTCCTGTTCGCCAAAAAGAGCGGCGCGGAGGAGATCGTGCTGGAATCCCTGGCGGAAACCCTGAACGTTCCCTTCCAGAACACCGCCCGGAGAATGATCGCCGCCGACCTTGTCCATGCCGAACGCAGGGCCTTCGAAGTGGGAGAGTCGGTGGAACTCATGAAGGACCTGGGTATCGAGCCCATCATGGCGGAAGCCGTCATCCGGCGCCTCAAAAAGTCGGCAGCCCTCGGAACGAGGGAGGAGCTCGGCGGGGTGCCGCCGAAGAGCCTTCCCGAGGTCTATGAGATCTGGCGAACAAAAGGCCACTGCTGATAAAACGCAAACCGACCCCTTAAGGAGAGAAAACAATGCCCGTTGGATTCCGTGTTTTTCTTCAAAGAAACCTTCCCCCGAAAGATCTTGTCGAAAGCTTCCGGACGATCCCGGCGGCAAACATAGCCGACTGCATGGGGCGACACAACGCCATGATCCCCGAGATCCGGCTGATGACGAAGCCCGGCGAGGTCAACATGGTGGGTGTCGCCCTGACGGTGAAAACCTGCTATGGGGATAACCTGATGATCCACCAGGGGCTCGACATGGCGGCCGAAGGGGATGTCCTGGTGATTGCCAACGAAGAGGGAAGAAACAGGTCCCTCCTTGGGGAAATAATGTACCGGTACGCCGAGAGAAAGAACCTTGCCGGAATCGTCCTCGACGGTCCTATCCGGGATGCCCTCCAGATCTCCGGCGGTTCCGTCCCCCTCTACGCCACCGGTTCGACACCGGGCGGTCCCTACAAGGAGGGACCGGGCGAGGTGAACGTTCCCGTCTCCTGCGGCGGCGTGCACGTCAACCCCGGGGACATCATCGTCGGAGATCCTGACGGCGTCATCGTCATTCCGCGGCAGGACGCCGAGGAAGTGCTCGAAGCGGTGAAGGCCTTCCAGCAGAACGACCGCCGCAAACTGCAGGCTGCCATCGACGGAACTGCCGACAGAAGCTGGGTCATGAAGCAGCTTGAAGCGAAGAAGTGTGAATTTCGGGACGGAGCGTACCGGGACTAGAATTGTTCCGTAGTTTTTGTTCAGCATCATAAACACCGGGAAAACCGGAAAAAAAGGAGGCAGGGAAATATGAAGCGTAGTGTATTGGCTGTACTGGCTGCAGTGTGTCTGGTGGCGGTTGCGTCTCCCGTGGCGGCGGATGATGTTTTCGTCCGCATCGGGACGAGCAGCGTAGGCGGAGGGTTCTATCTCATCGGCAACACGATTGCCCAGCTGGGGACTGAGGTCGAGAAGAGCATCAATTTCACCGCGGTCACCGGCGGATCCATCAAGAACTGCATCAACCTGGGCAACAAGGAAGTGGAGCTCGGCATGGTGCAGTCCTCCACCGTGAACGACGCCTGGAACGGCACCGGTTCCTTCAAGGAGCCCATCAAGTCTCTCCGCTATGTGACGGCCATCTATCCCATGCCCGCCCATATCCTGGTGAACCTTGACGCCGAAATCAAGAGCATAGGCGATTTCAAGGGCAAACGGGTCGACTACGGTTCGGTGGGACAGGGCATTGAAGTCAACGTCCGGGAAATGATGTCGGTCTTCGGTCTCAAGGACGAGGACGTCAGGATCGAGCGTTACGGCCGTTCCGAAGTTGCCGAGGCACTCAAGGTTGGTGACTCCCAGGCCCACATCTGGACTACGAATGCCCCGAACGCGCAGGTCACGGACATGATCCGCTCGGGCAAAGTCGGTTTGATCGGCATCGAGCCGGAAAAGATACAGGAGATCGTATCGAAGTTTCCCCACTACGCTCCAGTTGTGATTCCGGCGGGCGTTTATGAGGGGTATGACAAAGACCTTCCTGTTGTCGGCGCAGTGGGATCGCTTCTCACCTATGAAGATATGCCCGAAGAAGTTATTTACAAGATTACCAAGATGATCCATACCAACACGAAATTCCTGCAGGAGAGACTGAACTACTTCAACAACCTGAATCTTCAGTTTGCCCTTGCCGGAATGGCTGTGCCCCTTCATCCCGGTGCGAAGAAGTACTACGTTGAAGCCGGCTTGATCAAGGAATAGGACCGCTCTGCGGCGGGAGGAAGGCGCGCCGGCGCCGGATCCTCCCGCCTTTTGATATCGGGAATTTCAGGGAGGAAATGATGGATACTACTGTTTCCGGAAACCAGGAGAAAAAAACGTCTTCCGGCAAGAAGCGCTCCTTCTCGGGGAATCTGAAGCTTCTTGTCACGGTGCTTACCGTTGCCCTGGCGGTCTTTCAGCTCTACACCGCCTTTTTCGGCGTTCTGCCTGCCATGCAGCAGAGGAGCCTGCACCTCGCATTCGTGCTGCCGCTGATTTTCCTTCTTTATCCGATGTGGAAGACATCGCCGAAAAACCGTCCCAGCCTTTTCGACTGGATGTTTGCGGCGGCGGCGGCGCTTTGCACCGTCTATGTGTATTTTATGTACGAGGATATTGCGAACAGGGCCGGAATGTACACCCAGTATGAACTCTATCTCGGGGTAGTGATGATTTTCCTTGTGTTCGAAGCCGCACGGAGGGTCCTGGGATACCCGCTCCCCATTTTCTGCGCCCTTTTCATTCTTTTTGCCTATTTCGGACGATCCATGCCGGGCCCCTTCAAGCACTTCGGCCTGTCCATCCCGCGCATCATCGAAGAGCTCTATCTCACCACGGACGGTCTGTTCGGGCTCGTAACCGGAGTTTCGGCAACGTACATCTATCTCTTCATTTTGTTCGGGGCGTTTCTCAGCTCCACGGGGACATCCCAGTTCTTCAATGACCTTGCCATGGCCCTTACAGGCCATCTCAAGGGGGGACCGGCAAAGATCGCCGTGGTTTCCAGTGCCTTCATGGGAACCATCAGCGGAAGCACCTCCGCCAACGTCGCCACTACGGGGGCTTTTACGATTCCCCTGATGAAAAAAATAGGGTATCAGCCTCATTTCGCTGGAGCTGTGGAAGCAGCAGCCTCCACCGGCGGGCAGATTATGCCTCCGGTACTTGGAGCCGCCGCTTTTATCATCGCCGACTCACTGGGAATCTCGTACCTCAAGGTTTTAAGTGCTGCAGTTGTGCCGGCCTTGCTTTATTTCTGGGGCATCTGGTGCTGCCTGAGCCTTGAGGCCGCAAAGCTCGGCCTGCAGGGCCTGCCGAAGGACGCTCTTCCAAGGGTGAAGGATGTTTTGGTCAAGAGCGGATACAAATCCATTCCCCTTTTCGGGATCATCTATTTCCTCGTCCAGGGGTACAACCCGCTGTACGCCGGATGCTGGGGCATTGTCCTTGCGACTCTTCTCAGCTTCGTCAGGAAGGAAGACAGGCTGAATATCAGGTCCTTCATTTCCACCCTCGAAGACGGCTCAAAAAGCGCTCTTTCAGTGGCGATTGCCTGTGTCATCGTCGGCGTTGTCATAGGAATGATGGGCGCTACGGGAATCGCTCTGAAGGTAGGGGACGTCATCCTTGGATTCACGAAGGGCAATCTGCTCCTTACCCTGATTTCCACAATGATTCTCTCCATGGTCCTGGGAATGGGGATGCCCACGACGGCGAGCTACGTCATGGCAAGCGCCGTGGCTGCTCCTGCCCTGATTCTCCTGGGAGGCCGGCCCCTCGATGTTCATTTCTTCGTCTTCTTCTTCGCCGTCCTGTCATCGGTGACGCCTCCGGTGTGCGTAGGCGCCTATACTGCGGCGGGA
>Ga0334887_1003067_pt1 | contig 17312 bp, 17 predicted proteins | sample GraSluR1_MG_10_FD_207217 | JGI IMG/M metagenome (GOLD analysis project Ga0334887, IMG submission 207217) | Sludge microbial communities from methane-producing bioreactor in Wageningen University, Netherlands - Granular Sludge_18_07-R1 | ecosystem: Engineered > Bioreactor > Anaerobic >...
TGGTCCAGGTGGCGCCGGTATCGCTCAACTACACCGGCAGCAAGATCGCCGCCGAGGGCGAGTACCAGTTCACGTTCGCCGAGGGCGACCCGGTCCAGGGGACGGTGAACCTGCAGTTCCGGTTGGGCGGCGCCGATGGCGATCTGGTCGAGTTCGGCGCGGCGGACTGGGCGCGCGCGTTCACGGCCGCCGGCAGCCCGCTCGCAGTGACGGTGGTCGAGGGTACGGAACCCTGGCTGCTGACCTTCAATCTCGTCAGCGACATCGATCGCACGCCCAATCCCGACACGGCCACCGTCAGCGGCGAAGGCACGCTGGTCATGGGCAGCTATTCTGCGGCCTGGACGCTGGAGGGCTTCGTCGTAGCCGCTGGCGACGACACCTGGCCCGCCGCCGGCACGCTGATGTTTACCACCCAGGGCAAGACGGCCACCGTGACCTTCGACGGCGATCACCTGGCGACTGTCACGATCGGCGACGCCACGTATACGCTGAACCTCAACAACGGTGAGCTGACCGAAGTGCCGTAGCCGGCTTGGCCGGTGCGATATCGACGCATGCAATAGACCGTCGGGCGCCTGCGCGGTGCATGGCGCTCGACGGTTTTTCTACGCCGGTCCTTCGTGAATGACACGGATTACAGGCGCCCTTCGGCCTCGCTCTTCCCGCAGCGCAGCCCGTCGTAGGTGACCACGACGCGGCCCTTGCCGCGCACGATCCACTCGGCTTGCCGCGCTCCCAGGCCGGGCACCCATGTTTCCAGCCGCTCGGGACGGTAGCGCTCCGTTTCGACCACGCCGAGGTGTGGATCGCTCAGCAGGCCGCCGCCCAGCACCTCGACCCGCTCCCCGCCAATCGTGAACAGGTCGTGCCGGCAGAGACGCTTGTTGCGCGCGTGGGCCGAGAGCGTAGGCAAGCCGCCGGCGTTGGCGGCCCGGGCGCGCACGCGCCGCAGACTGCCGCCGAGGTCCTCGACGGCGATGATCTCGACGCTGATCTGCGGCAGCTGCGTGGCCGTCCAGGCCACGAACATCGCGTTGCGGTGGAGCATCCCGGGCAGCAGCCAGCCCGGCGTGGTGCGGACGGTCAGCGGTTTCCAGCCGCCGATCTCGATGGGTCCGAACTGCGGATGGTCGAACGGCTGCCAGTCGCGGAACATCTCGCCGGCCATCAATTGGTCGCTGAACTCCTGTTTCTCGCGCAATGGCGGCCGGCGCGACCAGATCGTGCCGTCTTCGCCGCCGGGTCTCTCGCTGCGGCCGCGGTAGGCGAACTCGCTGCTCATCGTGATCTCGCCGACGAATCCCGGCACGCCGTAGATCTGGTACAGGAATTCGTCGAAGTCGCCGTAAGTCGTGTAGAGGTCCTTGTGGGAGATCAGATACCGGTAGCCCGGCAGGGTGCGTTCTCCTTCGAGTCCAAGCCAATCCCAGACGGCGATGTCCGCCGGGTCGTACGGCGGCAGTTGCGCGCTGCCGGGACCGCGCAGCCACATGCCGCCCGTGTTGTGGAACGCGAAGGTGAACGCGATGTTGGGCCGCGCCGCGACGAAGTCGCCCACGGCGCGCACCGGCCGCGCGGCGAAGGGGTAGTCGCCCGCGCCCGCTTGCACATAGGGCGGCACCCAGTTGAATCCCCAGTTCCGATTCATGTCGACATAGCCGGGGCCGTCCTCGTTGACCAGCCCGTCGCCGTCGTTGTCGATGCCCTCGAGGCCGAGCAAGGTCCACTCGGCTTGCTCGCCGGGCTTGACGCGCAGCATCACGCGCGGATCCTCGGGATCGCTGCGATGGGTGCCATAGGGATCGCGCACGCGCATCTGCAAGATCATACCGTCGCCGTCGAGGTCCTGTGGACCGTCCTCGTCGTAGAGCCCGTCGCCGTCGTCGTCGAACGGTACGATCGCCGAGCGGCCGATCTGTTCGCTGGTCGGACCGAGGAAGAACCGCGCGCGGCCGTCGACATTCACGGTCGGCACAATGTAGAACGCGACGCGGTCGACGAGTTCGGTGATCCGTTCCCATTCGCCGTAGCGGTCGAGCAGCAGCCAGGCCAGATACAGGCAGACCTCGGTGGCCTGGATCTCGTTGCCGTGGATGGCGCCGTCGACGTACATCGCCGGCTTGCCGCCGGCGGCGCCGGTCGCGGAGTTCGAGATGGTGAGCTGCCAGATGTCGCGTCCTTCCTCGCTCGTGCCCAACGATTGCAGCTCGGTGAGCGTCGGATAGGCCTCGTGCAGCACCTGCAGCGCGGCGGCGACCTGGTCCTGGTCGAAGTAGCGGTCCCAGTGGAACTGCGGTTTGCCGCCGGAGGCGGGCTGAACCGATGACGGCAGCAGATTGGCTGCGGCCGGCGCCGCGACCAGCTCGGCGAAAAACCCCGCCAGCGCGATCGCGAGCGAGATCGTCAAGACGGCGGGTAGAACCAGCGGCAGGCGCCGCTGGTGGTGCGCTCGTTGCGTCATCGCTGGCCTCCGGTGACGGTGACCGTGCCCAGGCTCGGCGCCTCGGCGGTGACGGAGAATCGCTCGCTGCGGCCGGTGCGCACGAGCCACCGCACCGCGACGGCGCCGCCGGCGGGCAATTGGGGCAAGACCTGGCGCAAATTCTCCTGGAGCGCCTCGGCCCCGGCGAGCGTGACCACGACCGGCGGCGGCCGGCGGTTGATCGTCCCCATGGTCGTGGGGTACGGCAGACGACCCTTGTTCCCCACATGGACCACGACCTCGTACACGCCGCTGCCGCGATCGCTGATGATCGGCGCGGACACCGTCAGGCGTGGCAGCCAACCCGGCAGCTCCAGCAGGAACGGCAGCAGCGCGTCGACGTGGACGTTCGCTTCCGCGACCGGCGGCGTGCGCAGCGCGCCGGGCTCGGGTCCGCCGACCAGCGCGCGCGTGCCGTCGGGCAGGGTGACTGCGGTCCAGGGGCGCCAACCGGACAGGCCGATCTGCTCGGTGCGTTGCTTGAGCGCCGCCAGTTCGGGGGCGGGTCGAGGGCTGCTGGTATCGGCAACCGCTGGCGCGGGGCTCCCTGTCGAATCGGCGGCGGCGACGGGCGGCGGCAGGGGCACGCTCCACAGGTCCAGCGCGACGGCCGGCGTTCCGTACTGGAAGTACGCCCAGGCAGCCGGCGAACCCGGGCCGGGCGGCGGCGGCGCCAGGCGCGACGTGTCGCACCCCTGGGCGGCGAGGCGGTTGCGGTATTCGTCGGCCAGGGCTTGCCACCAAACGAGGTCCTCGACCGGCGGCCGATTCATCGGCTCGAGGCTCAGCATGGCGCGCACCCGCGCCGGGGTCAGATTTTGGCGCCGGCCGTATCGGCGGGCGGCTTCGAGGACGAGGTCCAGCGGGTACGGCGCGTTGGCTTCGAGGCCGAGCTCGCCGGCGAGCCGCCAGGGGACTGTCACGAGCGCCGCGGTGTCGCCGCGGTTGTTGACGACGGGCAGACGGTACAGGTTGTTCGCCTCGCCGAGTACGATCACCAGGGCGATGTCCCGGTGATCGAAAGCGAACTGCAATATCGCGCGGGTTTCGGGCTGATCGGCAGGCCAGCGACCGCCGCGGCCGGTCCATGCCGCGAAGTCGTGCGGGAAATTGCGAGCGATGTCGACTCCGCCGGGGGGGTCTTCGTTGAAACGACCGTCGCCGTCCTGGTCGAACCCTTCGCTCTCGCGACGATAGCGGCCGGGAACGCCGCGGGCGGGATTGGCCGCGAGCGGCAAGCCGTCGTCGGACAGAGCCCAGGCGCCGGCCGGGTCCTCAACCAGCATCCAGGTGATCAGGCCGTCCTGGTCCAGGTCGTCGGGCGAATCTTCGCCCTCGAGGCCGTCGCCGTCGAGGTCCACGGGCGCGGCGTTGCCGAGGCCCGACGCGCGCGGAACGGCGAAGACGCGATCGTGCGCGTCCGGCGAGGCCACCGGCAGCACGTACCAGCGGACCGCGGCCGCCGGCGTTTCGGTCCCGCCCGCGAGCACGGCGGCGGCCAGCTCGACGGCCGCCAGTGAGGTCAACGGCAACTCGCCCTCGCAGTTGGCCAGCAGCAGCACGGCGGGATCTCCCCCCTGGCGCGGCACAGCCGGCGCGATCTCCAGGAGACGCAGTTTCTGGCCGCCGGCGGAACGACCGATCTCGTGCAAGGTGGCGCGCTCATGGCGGGCCAGTTCGATGAGGCGGCCGGCCAGTTCCTTGCCGTCGGGCCACGCGCCTGAGGTCCCGGTCGCCATGGCCGGCAGGGCGGACAGGACGGCGACGAGCACACCAGTGGGGACGGATTGGCGAAGCAAGCGGGACCAGGGCATGAGCAACCTCGGCGCGCAGCGGGGGCGGATTCGGAATTCTCCGCAATGGTAACGTCCAGCCCGGCGTCAGGCAACGCAGTCCGCGCGCGTTCGCCGCTTTCCCTGGCGGTGTTCGTGGCGTATCATCGCGCCCGTCGAAACGACCATCGCGAAAGGATCTCCGATGCTGCGACGTTTTGCCTCCGTCGTGTTGCCGGCCGCGATCGCGCTATTGTTGACCGCGACCGATACCGCTGCCCAAGACACTCCCGGCGCAGGTACGACCAGCCCGGATACGACGGTCGCCCCGAACGGGTCCGCGGTGCATCAGGCCGAGGTTCTCATCGAGACCGGACTGGCCATTCCGCTGGGAGACCTGGCGGCGGGATATCGCAACACGCAACGCGGCATGGGCGCAGAACTAGGCTACCTCATTGGTCTGCGGCTGCGATTCTACCCCGCGCCGTACCTGGTCCTCGCGCCGCATTTCAACTACGTCGAGTTCGGCGATTACGACGGGACAAACACCGGCGGCCAGCCGTTCACGATCACCGTGCGGACCTTGCGCTACGCGCTGGATGTCCAATACGTCATCTCGGATCGCGACCGGACGCTCCGGCCATTCGTGGGCGCCGGGGCCGCCTTCCTGAGGAACACCTACCAGGAAGAGAGCGAGGCCGCAGCCACCGAGTTCCGGGCCGGGGTTCATTCCCTCGCCTGGTCGCTTGGGGCCGGCGTGCGATTGACGGACTGGGAGTTCGCGGTACACTACGAGGTCAATCACTTCCGGACGACGCATTTTTCCCACGCCGCGCTCGATCAGCGTCACGCCTGGAACAGCTTGCGGCTGCGTGTGAGTTACCAGTTCCCCCGCTGGTAGATCGGGGGTCGCTCCCCCAGCAAGCGACCCCCGCCCCGTGGACTGCGTCAAGTTACATGATGATCGGCTTGCCCGGTTGGCCGGGGGGGCCGACATCCGGCGTGTACGGATCCGACGGCAGCGACCAGGACCCTTGGCGGCCCTGGCTGTCGACGCCTGCCACACGCGCGATGTAGGTTTGGCCGATCTCGAGCTCGAGCGCGTAGCTGGTGCCGCTCACCGTGCCGACGGTCGTGAACGGGCCGCCGTTGGTCGAAAGTTGGAAGACGTAGTGTTGGACCGGCGAGCCTTCTGACGGCGCGGCCCAGGTGGCGGTCACCTGGACGGTCGTCTGGGCTGCGGCCGGCAAGGCACCGCTGAGGCTCAGGACCGCGATGGCCCCGAATGCGAGCAAGGTGCGCGTCAACTTGGTCATGGACATCATCTCCTGGCCGGTTGCCTGATCCATCCATATTGCCGGCTCGTTCCGGCGCGTTCACCGGGGAGCAGCAATCCGGGTGCCCGCGCCATCGCCGACGGCTGCAGCGTGACAACCAGGCATCACGAGGCAGCTTAGGGAATTTCTTTAATCAACGCTGGGCTTGAGTTTCGCTGATCACCGTGCAGTTTGCGTCCACAGGGCGTGCCGGGAGCAAACGAGCGGGCGGCCGGCAAGGCGCGACCCGGCTGAACCGCCGGCGAATTGCAACCTGCCGTCCCGGCTGTCGCCCCGGCGAAGTCGACCTGGCCGTTGCGACGATGTGAGGTTATACGTCCTGCCACCCGAAGATACGAACAACGGTTCGCCGGCGCCTCGCCGGCGAGGAGGAAACAAACGATGGCCGACCCGAACGACAAGGTGTCCACCAACGCCCCCGGGCCCTTCTACGTGGATACCAACTGCATCGATTGCGATCTCTGTCGCCAGACCGCGCCCGACAACTTCGACCGCAACGACGACGAAGGTTTCTCCTACGTCAAGAAGCAGCCCGAAACCGAGGCGGAAGCCCAGCTCTGCCGCGACGCGATGGAAGACTGCCCGGTCGAGGCGATCGGCAACGACGGCGAATGACGGCTGGCGCGTCTAGATTGGGCGCAGACCGCGCCCCGGGAACCAACGCCGCCGACCGCTGGTTTCAAGCCGGCATGGGACCTCGGACGGCGCTGTCCGGCCCTGGCCGCAGGCAGCCGGCCGGCAACCTTACCGGTGCGAAACGCCTGCGCGGACGGAAAGAACAAGCAGCACAAAGGATAACCGACGATGCGTGAACGATATCAAGTCAATCGCCTGCTCGCGGCCGGCGCGCTGGTCGCCGCGGGATTGGTTCTGGGCCTGGTCTTGACCGCCGGCAACCCGGCCGAGCGCGGCGGCGTTGCCGTCAGCGCCGCCCTGGCCCAACCGCAGATCGTGCTCGACACCGCCGACGTCGCCGACCTCGTCATGCCGGCCGTCGTGAACATCAACACCGACAAGCTCGTCGAGCGCCGGGTCCATCCGTTCCTCGACGACCCCTTCTTCCGCCGCTTTTTCGACATGCCCGACGGCGGCGACGGCCAGCGCCAGCGCCTCGAGCGCAGCCTCGGCTCCGGGGTAGTGATCTCGGCGGACGGCTACATCGTGACCAACAACCACGTGGTCGAGAACTCGGAGGCCATCCGGGTCACGTTCAACGACCGCGAGACATTCGACGCCGAAGTCGTCGGCACCGACCCGCAGACCGACCTCGCCCTGCTCAAGATCAACGTCAGCCGCAAATTGACCCATCTGAGTTTCGGCGACAGCGATGCCTTGCGCGTGGGCGAGCGCGTGATGGCTGTGGGCAACCCCTTCGGTCTGGGGCAGACCGTAACCATGGGCATCGTCTCGGCCAAGGGGCGCACCACCGGCTTGATGAACTACGAGGACCACATCCAGACCGACGCTTCGATCAACCCCGGCAACAGCGGCGGCGCGCTGGTCAACCTGCGGGGCGAGATCGTGGGCATCAACTCGGCCATCATGAGCCGCAGCGGCGGCTCGCACGGTATCGGCTTCGCGATTCCGGCCAACATGGCCCGGCGCGTCATCGATGAGCTGCAGGACAAAGGTGTCGTCACGCGCTCCTGGCTCGGGATCAACGTGCAGCCGGTGACCCAGGCGCAGGCCGACCTGGCCGGACTGGAGCGGCTGCAGGGCGTGCTGGTGGCCAGCGTCACCGAGGGGGCGCCCGCCGAGAAGGCCGGCCTCCAGGAGCTCGACGTCATCCTGTCGGTCGACGGCAAGGCGGTCGATACGGTCGACCAGCTCCGCAATACCGTCTCGTTGCTGCCGGTCGGCCACGAGACCAAGCTCGAAGTCTGGCGCGGCGGCAAGACGATCAACGTCAAGGTGAAGCTGGACGCCCTACCCGACCAGGATCAGCTCGCGAGCCGGCGTTCGGTGCCGACTGCCGAGGACGGGCTCGACGGCGTCACCGTGCGCGAACTCACCGAGCGCGTCCGTTCGCAGGCCAGAATTCCCGACGACGTCATGGGATTGCTCGTGGTCGAGGTCGACCAGCGCAGCCGCGCCGCCCGCGAGGGGCTCGCCCGCGGCGACGTGATCATGGAGGTCAATCGCAGCGAGGTGACGAGCCTGCGCGATTACAGCGACGCGGTGAAACGGGATACCGACAAGCCCGTGCTTCTGCGCGTCTACCGGCCGCAGACTCAGGCGCGGATCTATATCGCGATTCCGCGCTAGCGAACACAGCGGACACAGCGAACCCAGCGAAGCCAGCGAAGAAGGCCCCGGCGGCACCAACGCCGGGGCCGAGCCTTTTCGGCTCAGGGCCGCGTTGGTCCCTCGTCGTGGAAATCCAGGAGGTCGATCGGCATGACCACGGTGGTGGCGATGTTGCTCTGGTGCGACGTGATGCGCTTGAAGAAGCGCAGCACGAGGGCCAGGCAAACCGCGTCGCGGGTCGTGAGATTGCTCTCGGTGATCGCGACGATGGCTTTCTCACATTCGCGCCCCAAGGCGCGGGTGTCGGCGATCACGCGCGCGGCGGCCTCGTCGTCGCTGGTCGAAAACGCGCGGCGGGTGCGCGCGAAGAGATCGTCGATCCGGGCCGTGCGATCGGCGAGCCAATCCGCGTAGAGCTGTCGGTCAGGTTGCGCGGGCAACAGCTCCGTGACGTCGTGGATGTTCTTGACGTAGTCCCCGATGCGCTCAGCGTCCTTCACGGCGTTCATGAAGATCAGGGCCGTCGGCACCTCGCCGCGGCTGCTGCCGAGGCTGAGGCGGGAGACCACACGGCGGCGGATCTGTCGCATGAGCGCGTTGATCCGCTTGTCCGGTTCGAAGACGCTGCCCGCGGGATCGGCGTCCGCCGTTCCCCGCACCAGCACGTCCGTGGTGTAGGCGAACATCCCGCCCGAGAGCACGAGCATCTGGTCGAACATCTCCATCAGGCTGCGGGTCCAGTCGTCTTCGCGGAACAACGACAGGATCGACTTGAAACGCATGGCGAACCTCCAGCAGCCTGCTAGCCGAGCCAGCGGTGCAACAATAGAAAAAATAACGGCATCGCGAAGAAGACGCCGAACATGTAGAGCAATGCGTAGATGCGACGGCGCGACGTGGCGTGGGCCAGGCTACGGGCCAGCTTGATCGGGATCATGCGGATCGAGCGCACCGGGTAGATGATCAGGATCCCGGCCACGTTGAAGAGCAAATGCACGAGCGCCACCGTCACAGCCGCCACGTTGCCGGCCAGGGACGCCAGCAGCGCGGTCACCGTCGTGCCCAGGTTGGCGCCAAGGGTCACCGCGAAGGCTCCGGTCAGGGGCACGATGCCGGCGCCGATCAACGGGATCAGCAGACTCGTGGTGACCGAGCTGCTCTGAACCGCCACGGTCAAGACCAGGCCGACGGCCATCGCGCCCACGCCGCCGTTCTGCACCCAGCCGGCGATCGAGCCTTCGGCGCGGTCGAGCACGACCTGTTTGAGGGCGCGGGTCAAGCCCGTCAAGGCCACGAAGATCAGCCCCAGCGACAGGACCAGCAGCACGACCCCGCCGGCCCAGGGAACGAGCCGTAGATCGTCGGTCACCAACCTCGCGCACCAATCGACCGCCGGCGCGACGATCACCTTGACCGGACTCTGGAATTCCAGACCCTGCGCGCCGATCAGATGGGTGCTCAACCAGATCGCCGTGTGCTCGAGCCAGCGGGTCGCCTGCTCGAGCGGGAATAGCACGAGGATCGTCATCAGATTGAAGAAATCGTGCATCGTGGCGCCGGCGAAGGCGCGCACGAACTCGCCGCGCCGGTTGATGCTGGTCATCGCGACCATCGTGTTGGTGACCGTGGTGCCCATGTTGGCGCCCATCACGATCGGAATCGCTCCGCGCACCGTGAGCGCGCCCGCCGCAACCAGCCCTACGACGATGCTCGACGTGGAGCTGCTGCTCTGGATGAGCGCCGTCGCCAAGAGGCCGATCATCAGCCCGAGCACCGGGTTGCTGGTGCCGGCGATCAGGGCTTGGCTGAAGCCGCTGCCGAAGAGCTTGAAGGCGGCGCCGAGCAGGCTGATCGCACAGAGAAAGAGGTACAAGAAAAGCGCGACCAGCAGGCAGCGCCGAAAAGCAGCGGCGGTGAAGGGGCGCTGGCGTCCGGCGGCGAAGGCTCGGAAGCGGTCCAGGTTCATGACCCTTTCGGCGGTCCCGTCCAGAGGGCGGTCGTCGGACGAAGTGCGGCCAGGTTAACCTGGCGTTAACGCGAAGTCAAAAGGATGTCGACGCCGGTCGGCCGACAGTGGCCAGGGCGGCAAGACCTGCCCCATCCCGCGGCCGATTTCGTCCGCCGGTCCGGCTACGCGAAGCCGGAAACGGCCGAATTGGCTCGTTCAGGGGGTCTGCAGCGGGCCGGATTTTTGCAATGCGATCGAATTGGGTTATGGTGGAGCCCGTAAGGCGTCTCCATCATCGATCCATGGCAGGAGGCTGGCGGCATGGCCATTCTCAAGGTCGCCCGCATGGGCCACCCGGTTCTGCGCGAGAAGTGCAAACCTATCGACCCCAACCAGATCACGGGGCCGGAGGTGCAGCGGTTGATCCGCGACATGCTCGAGACAATGTTCGAGTACAACGGAGTCGGCCTGGCCGCGCCCCAGGTCTACACGCCGGTGCGCCTGGCGATTGCCGGCGGCGAGGTCGACCAGGAAGGCCGGCCCCGGCTGCGCGTGCTGATCAACCCGGAGATCACCGTGCTGGACAAGAACCGGCGCGAGGGCATGTACGAGGGCTGCCTCAGCGTCCCCGGTTTGCGCGGCTACGTGGAACGGCCGGCGCACATCCGGGTGCAGGCCTTTAACGAGAAGGGCCAGCGGATCGATCTCGAGCTGGAAGGATACCCGGCGATCGTCATGCAGCACGAATGCGACCATCTCGACGGCATTCTGTACGTGGATCGCATCGAAGATCCCAGCAAGTTGGGCTTCGAGGAAGAAGTCCATCGCTACCACGACCTCGGCGAGCGCGACGACGATGACGATGACGAGGACGACGACGAGGACGAGGACGATTGACATCGGCGCCGGCCGGCGCGGCAACGCCGGCCGCCTTGAAGGGACGTCCATGCAGGAACGGATTCTGGCGGAATTGGTCGCGGCGTTCAATCGCCGCGATTTCCGGCGGGCCGCCGGCCATGCAGCCGAGGGCTTGCTGAGGGCCAAGGGGCGCGACGAGGTGTTTTGGATGGGGCTCGGCGAAGCCTGCGAAGGGTTCGGCTGCCTGCTCGACGACCGTGCGGACGCGGCCGAGCAGCACCTGATGGTGGCCATGCACAACCTGCGCAACTTCGGCTATAGTTATCAGGGTTTCCAGATCACGCCGCTATTGGCCGGCCTGCGCCGCGGCGCCGAGGAGATCCGCGTGGTGCGGTCGCGGCACAAGCGTGTCTTCGATATCACGCTCCTGCCGCAGCTCCGCCTGGCGGTCAAGGAACAGCAGAACGTCTGACCGGAGTCACGCCGGACCCGGCGATCGCCCGCGCCCGGCGCCTCGACCTACTCTTGCGCTGCCGCGGCTTCCAGCGGGATGCGGTGCTTGTTCCGCTCGAGCCATTGCGCGAACGTCTGTAGCCGCGGGTTCAGCTCGCGCGACAGCGCGACATCCCGCCGGCCGCAGAACTCCCGTTCGAAGTCCCGCTTGAACTGGAACATGTTGCCGAGATCCTCGGCGCCCGGGAACCCAAAGCCGCGATAGGTTTGCGGACTGACCGCCGCGTGGACGACCTCGCGGCCGAACGCGCGCGTCATGGCGGCGGCCATCTCGGCCCCGGTCAACATCTCGCCGGCGATCCCGACGCGACGGCCGCGGAACTCCCGCCCCCGCTCGAAGATCCCCAGCGCGCAGCGACCGATGTCCTCGGCGGCGATACCCGGCAGCTTGGCGCCGTCCATCGGCAGCACGAACTGCAGCCTGCCATCGTCGCCCGGCCGCGGACCCATGCCGAAGTTGATGAGGTTGTCCCAATAGAACGACGTCGCCAGGAACGTGGTCGGCACGCCGGTCTCGACGAAGAACCGGTCGGCTTCTCCCTTGGCGTCCAGATGCGGCACCTTGTAGCTGCCCAGCAGCGTCGGCATGCGGTCATCGTCCAGGGGAATGAACTCGCGCGTGTCCTCGAGCGTCGACCAGATCACGTGCTCGACCCCGGCGCGTTGGGCCGCGCCGGCCAGATTGCGCGCATGCGCCATTTCCGTGGCGGGAGAGAAGTGCTCCCAGAAAAAGGTCACGCAGAACGCGCCATCAGCGCCTGCGAACGCGCGGTTGAGCGATTCCACGTCGTTCAGGTCGGCGCCCACGACCTCGGCGCCGAGGCGAGCCAGCTCGCGGGCCTTGTCCGATGCGGGATTGCGGGTCAAGGCGCGCGCCGCGAAACGGCCGTTCTTGTCCTCGAGGATGGCCCGTACCAGGCCTCCGCCTTGCGCACCGGTGGCGCCTGCCACCGCGATGATCTGCTTCTCGGCCATAGACGCTCCTTCGGGATGCTCGCCGGCCCCGGATGGCATCGGCGGAGTCGTTATCGAGACAGTCTATATCCTGATTAGTTGGCTCGCCAGGCGTCGAGAGGCCGACACTTTCGCAACGTGCCGGCCAGACCCGGTGTGGCGGCGGTGCTACGCCGGCGGATCCCCGCAGCCGGCGCCGTCCTCGCCGCGGGCGGCGTCGCGGCTGCCCGCGCTGCCCGCGCCGCTCAGGCCGCTGTCCCCTTCGCCGGACAACGCGACCGCCGGCAGCCATTCCTTGAACGCTTCGCCGTAGATCTCCCAGATGGTCACGAACAGGGCGCCCACGATCGGGCCGATGATGAACCCGAGCACGCCGAACGCGGCCAGACCGCCCAGGGTGCTCAAGAACACCAGCAACTCGGGCATCTGGGTGTCGCGCCCGACCACGCGCGGCCGCACGACATTGTCGACCATCCCCACCACGAGGACGAAGAAGAGTGTGAGCACGATCGCGGTCGTCCACTGGCCGCCCATCGCGAGCCAGATCACCGTGGGCACCCACACCACGCCCGTGCCCAGTCCGGGGATCACTGACAACACCACCATGACCGCGCCCCAGAAGGCCGGCGCGGGGATTCCCGCCACGGCGAACGCCGCGCCGCCGAGTCCGCCTTGCAAGATCCCGATCAGCCCGGTGCCCTTGAGCGTGGCGCGCGTGACGGACAGGAACTTCTCGAGCATGCGCTGCTCGTCGCGGTCTTCCAGGGGCAGGTAGTAGAGAATGCGCTCAAGAACTTGCCGCCCCCGGGTCAAGAAGAAGTAGAGCGCGTAGAGCATCACGAAGAACAGGAACAGGAAGTGGACCGTGCCCACGGTCACGTCGCTCAGGGCGTTGACCAGCCAGGTGCTCAGGCCGCGCGCGAGATCCGCGGCGCGCGTCAGGATCTCGCCGCGAAACGGCGCGATGCGTTCATAGAAGGGTAGCGACTCGAGGTGATGCGAGAGCGCGTCCGGTTCGGCGAGCGTGCGGCGCACCCAGGGGCCCACGCTGTTGCCCACGCGAATGGCCTGGGCGGTGACCACGCCGGCAAGTCCGCCCAGCGGGATCAGAATCACGACGACTAGAAGCAACTCGGTGAGCACAGCCGCCGGCCCGCGGCGGCCGCGGAAGATCCGCACGAGCCGCGCGTAGAACCCGCGCATGAGCCCGGCCAGGATCGCGGCCATCAGCAGAGCGACCAGAAAACCCTTGATCATGCGGTAGAACAGCAGCGAGATCGCCACCAGGAGCACGATCAGGACGATTCGATTCACGGTCTGGCGCGACATGCGTGGACCCCCGGGCCGAAAGTGTTGTCAGGGCGGACGCCGCCGATGGTAGCGCATCGGCGCGCGGCGGGCTACACTGCGCAACCGAACTTGCCCCGGCGGCCGCGCCGGGTCGTTGAGAATCATCCGGGCCAAGGAGTCGATCATGACCGTGACCGCACGCATTGCCACCGACAAGGGCGCGATCAACCTGGACCTGTTCGCCGACCGCGCCCCCGTGACGGTCGCCAACTTCGTGAACCTGGCCCGCCGCGGCTACTACGACGGCCTGACCTTCCACCGGGTGATCGCCGATTTCATGATCCAGGGCGGCTGCCCCGAAGGCAGCGGCCGCGGCGGCCCCGGCTACCGCTTCGAGGACGAGTTCGATGACACCCTGCGGCACGACGGGCCGGGCGTGTTGAGCATGGCCAACGCCGGCCCCGGCACCAACGGCAGCCAGTTCTTCATCACGCACGTGCCCACCGACTGGCTGGACGACCGCCACACCGTGTTCGGGCGGATCCAGGGCGAGAGCGATCAGCGCGTGGTCGACGCGATCGCGGCCGGCGACCGCATCGATTCGGTCACCATTGCCGGCGACTGGCAAGCGGTCCTGGCGACGCAGACCGAACGCGTGACAGCGTGGAATCAGGCCCTCGACCAGCGTTTCCCGCAGTTGCGAACGGCGGATTGACGCCGCGGTCGTTATCATGCCGGCATGCGATACGAGCCGCGCGCCGGCGCGGCCACGAACCTTACTTCAAAGAGAGGAAAAACCTTCATGGCCCAGATCAAGCTCAAGGGCAATCCCGTGCACACCAGCGGCGACTTGCCGGCCGTCGGCACGAAAGCGCCCGATTTCACCCTCGTGGGCGTGAACCTCGGCGAGATCAAGCTGGCCGACCTGCGCGGCCACAAGGTCGTGCTGAATGTGTTCACCAGCCTGGATACGTCCGTATGCGCGGCCAGTATACGCCGCTTCAACAAGGAGGCCGGCGAACGCGACGGCGTCAAAGTACTGTGCGTGTCGATGGACTTGCCGTTCGCGGCGGTGCGGTTCTGCACGGCCGAGGGGCTGGACAACGTCGTGACGGGTTCGGACTTCCGCGACGGCGCCTTCGGCCGCGCCTACGGCCTGCGCATCGAGGACGGTCCGATCAGGGGTCTGCTGGCGCGCGCCGTGATCCTGCTGGACGCCCAGGGCAAGGTGATGTACACCGAGCTGGTGGCCGAACACTCGCAGGAGCCGAACTACGATGCCGTCCTGGCGCTGCTCGGCTGAGTCAGGGCCGGCAACAGGAGTCGTGGGCCGCTAACCATGTATTGTTACCAGGAAGATCCCCGCTATTTCGCCCAGGTGGGCGGTGGCATCGAGGAACCGGCGGGCGTCGAGCTGCGGGAGTCCGGCGCCCGCGATGTCGAGACCGCGGTCCGCGGGGTGTACTTCCGCGCCGACCCGCAGACGCTGTACCGCATTGTCTACGCCTCGCCGCTCGTGCAGCGGGTGATCGCGCCGTTGCTGCATTTCCGCTGTCACACGCCGGACTACTTGTATCGCAAGGTCCGCGAGATCGACTGGCGCGAGTTCCTGCGGCCAGGCCAGACCATGGCCGTGTTCGCCAATGCCTCGCACTCGTTCCTGCAGGACAGCCGGTTCGTGGCGCTGCGCGTCAAGGACGCGGTCTGCGATCAGCTCCGCGAGGCCACCGGCCAGCGGCCGGACGTCGACACCGATGCGCCGGACCTCTGGCTGAGCGCCCATCTGGCGCACAACATGCTCACGCTCGGGGTGGACCTCGCCGGCGGCTCGCTGCACAAACGCGGCTACCGCCACAAGACGGTCGAGGCGCCGATGCAGGAGACCGTGGCGGCGGTGATCCTGGCGTTGAGCGGCTGGGACGGCAAACGGCCGCTGCACGACCCGATGTGCGGGTCGGGCACGCTGCTCGCCGAGGCCTGGCTGCGCGCCACGGGAACGCCGGCGGCTTGCCTGCGCCGCCATTTCGGCTTCATGCAACTGCCGGACTTCGATCAGGCGGTCTGGAAGCAAGTGCAGAAGGACCTCGACAGCCGGCGCTGCTTGCCGCCGCCGGGCACGGTCAGCGGGGGCGACAGCGACTCGAAGGCTGTGGCCGCCGCGCGCCAGAATCTCGACCGTTTGCCGGGGGGCGACCAGGTAGCGGTCAAGCGCCAGGATTTCCGCGGGATCGAAGGGCTGCAGGACACCTTGATCGTGTGCAATCCGCCGCACGGGATCCGCATGGCGCGGGGCGCCGACCTGCCGGCGTTCTACAAGGAACTGGGGGACTGGCTCAAGTTCAGTTGCCCCGGTTGCGACGCGTTGATCTATTTCGGCCGGCGCGAGCTGACCAAACTGATCGGCCTGCGGCCCACGTGGAAACGCGCGCTGCGCAACGGCGGCCTCGACGGAGTGCTCGCGAAATACACGCTGTATGCTTGACCATCGCGGGGCCGTCTGACACGCCCCGGACACAGGAGCATCATGACCGACGAGACAGCAACGATCGCCCGCGATGTGACCATCCTGGTGACCCGCAACGGCATGGGGCACGCCGATCCGGCTCTGGCCCACAAACTCGCCGGCACGTATTTCGACCTGCTGGACGTCGAAAACCGCCTGCCCGGGCGCATCTGCTTCTACGCCGAGGGCGTGAAGCTGGCCTGCGCGGGGTCGCCGGTGCTGGAGACCCTGGCGGCGCTCGAAGCGCGCGGGGTCGAGGTGATCGTCTGCACCACCTGCCTGGAGTTCTACGGGCTCAAGCCGCAGCTCGCCGTGGGCAAGGCCGGCAATATGAAGCAGATTCAGGCCGCCCAATGGGACGCGGCGCGCGTCCTGTCGATCTGACGGCGCTCAAGCCCGCCTCTCGCCTGCCGAAAATACCGGAGCGACCGCGCCCATACGGGGCCCGGCCGCCACGATGACCCCGGCAGGGAGGATGCCCGTGAACTGTCCGGCCTGCGGACACACCCTCAGCGCCCACGAGGTGGGCGGCATCACCGTGGACGTCTGCAAGGGCGGCTGCGGCGGCATCTGGTTCGATGCGCACGAATTGAATCGGGTCGACGAAGCCAGCGAATCGGCGGACGACGGCCTGCTCGATGTCCCGCGCGACCCGGCGGTCCGTTTCGATCACACCGCCCGGCGCTACTGCCCGCATTGCTCCGACATCGTGATGATGCGCCACTATTTCAGCGTCCGGCGCGAGGTGGAGGTGGACTGCTGCCCCAGTTGCGGCGGTTACTTCCTGGACCACGGCGAACTGGCGGCCATCCGCGCTCAGTTCGTCACCGAGGAACTGCGCCGCGAAGCCGCGCGCGCAGCCTTCGCCGAGCTGTTCGACCCGCAGCTTGCGGCCGAGGCGGCCGTCTCGGCGGAGCGCCGGGAGCGTTCGCGCGCTTTCGCCCGCATGCTGCGGGTTCTTCTGCCCAGCTACTGGCTGCCCGGCAAACAGCCTTGGGGCGCCTACTGAGCCGCCTGCTCGGCCGACCGCTGAGCCAGCGTCGAACCGCACACCGGCCGCGGCCGGTGTGCGGTTGCGGTTGCGGCCATCCTCGCCTTTGATGTTGAACCAAGGCCCATTGTTCCGGGCATTGGACAACCCCTGACGCGAGGACCCTGTTCGTGACCGGCGATCATCAACCCGCGCCCGACCTGGTGCGCCCCTGCGATATCCGCGGCCTGCTCCACTCCCACTCCGGCTACGCCGACGGCGTGCATTCGCTGCACCGGATGGTCGAGATCGCCCGCGAACTCGGCCTGGAGTACCTCGGCATCAGCGACCACCTGCGCAGCGAACGTCATCCCGACGGACTCGACCACGACGGCGAGGCGGCCCAACGGGCCGAGATCACCGAGTTGAAACGCG
>Ga0334887_1003070_pt1 | contig 17294 bp, 15 predicted proteins | sample GraSluR1_MG_10_FD_207217 | JGI IMG/M metagenome (GOLD analysis project Ga0334887, IMG submission 207217) | Sludge microbial communities from methane-producing bioreactor in Wageningen University, Netherlands - Granular Sludge_18_07-R1 | ecosystem: Engineered > Bioreactor > Anaerobic >...
CCAGCGGCCTCCAGCGCCGTCCGGGTCGGAACAAGCCTATTCATATCTTGACCAAGAAATAGAGACCTATGTACATCCCCATCATCCTCGGGACCGCCCGGGCGGGGCGCGAGTCCGAGAAGGTCGCGAGGTTCATGCTGGCGAAGGCGATCGAACTCGGCTTCGAGAGCGAGGTCATCGACGTCCGCGACTACCGCCTCCCCGCGACGGACGATACCAAGACCTCCGAGGCGGCGGCTCGGCTCAAAGAGCGGGTCCTCCGGGCCGACGGGATCGTCATCGTCTCCCCGGAGTACAACCACGGCTACCCGGGGGAGCTTAAGATGATGCTCGACCTCCTCTACGCGGAGTACTTCGGAAAGCCCGTCGGGATCTGCGGCGTCTCCTCCGGGGTCTTCGGCGGCGCCCGGATGATCGAGCATCTCGTCGCGACCTGCGTCAGGTTCCACATGCTCCCTACGGGGGAGGTGCTGTACTTCCCCAAAGTCCAGGACCTCTTCGACGAATCCGGGGCGATCAAGAAGGAGGCTTACCACCGGAGGGCTGAGAAGTTCTACGCCGTCCTCGCCGGATACTCAGAGCGGCTCGGCGGGGTGGGCAGAGATGCTCACTCCTGATCCCTGCCGCCCAATTCCAATCAAAAATAGCGGAAGATATCCACGACATGATTCGCGATCGGTCGAGAGGTGATCTATTCACCAACGACCCTCCGATAGAAGGTCGCGGTGGGCTATGCGACCGAAATATCAGGGTTTTATGGGCCAAAACCCCGAATAGACCTTCATTTTCCGACGCTTTAAATATCGATGAAGAGTAGCGATGAGATCCTGGCGAGGGGTCCGAGTCTAGGAAGAACTTATATTATAATTTTAGTCCATATTGGCCGAAGGGGTTATAAATTTCGGGCCCTTACCATTGGGGGTGAAGACTGGAGCGGGAGGGGGTACCATAAACTCGCCACGCCTTCCGTCCCATCCGCCTTCTCACTAATCCCGTGGGGGTTTCGTCTTTGAGCCGGAAGGTTAACGGACATAAAACGCAGCAGCAAACGCTGGTAGGTTCCCTTCTATCGGAGATGCCGATGGTCAGGACCACCGACGGCCACCTGATGAGGTGGAACAAGGATGCCGTGATAAACCAGCTCCTCAGGGAGACGAAGCTCTCCGAGCAGTTCTACCGGATCCCCGGCATCTCCGAGGAGGAGGCTAGAGAGATCGCCCGGGAGGTGGAGCGGCGGATAAGATGGATGGACGTCAAGTTCCTCTCCGGCCCCCTGGTGAGGGAGATCGTCAACGTCATCCTCATCGAGCGCCACCACCTGGAGTGGAGGAACATCTGCACGCGGGTCGGGACCCCGGTCTGCGACGCCCACCTCATCGACGTCGGCTCCGGCTTTGAGGCCCATGAGAACGCAAACCTCCAGGAGAACGCCGAGACGAGCCACAAGAAGAAGGCAGACAAGATCTCAAAGGAGCAGTACCTCCTACTGATACCGCCCTACCTCTCAGACCACCACCTCGCCGGCGACCTCCACATCCACGACCTGGAGTACTTCGGAACTCGCCCCTTCTGCCAGGACTGGGACCTCCGCTACTTCTTCTACTACGGCCTCATGCCCGACGGCTCGGGGACGAAGGCCTCCGTCGCGGGCCCCGCGAAGAAGCCGGAGGTGGCGATGCTCCACGCCGTAAAGGCCCTCGCCTCCGCCCAGACGAACTTCGCCGGAGGGCAGGGGTTCTACAACTTCTTAACCTTCCTCGCCCCTTATCTCGAAGGGCTCGATTACTCTGAGATCTGCCAGCTGATGCAGATGTTCGTCTACGAGATGACCCAGATGATGGTTGCCCGGGGCGGCCAGGTCGTCTTCTCCTCCGTCCAGCTCAGCCCCGGGGTCCCCAAGCTCTGGAGGGACAAGCCCGTCGTCTACAAGGGGAAGGTATGGGACGGCGGCTCCGCCCCCCTCAAGACCTACGGCGAGTTCGAGAAGGAGGTCCGCCTCGGCTTCAAGGCGTTGATGGAGGTGATGCTGGAGGGGGACTACTGGGGCAAGCCCTTCAACTTCCCCAAGCCCGAGATCTCCATCGAGCCGGACTTCATGGCCGAGGATGACGAGTTCAACGCCGCTCACCCGGACCTCCCGACGTACCGGGACCTCTACCTTCTCACCTTCAAGCTCGCCTCCAAGTTCGGAACCCCCTACTACGACAACCAGCTTCCTGCGTACAGGGGCGCCGGCAAGGGGATAAGCTGCTACCAGTGCTGTGCGTATCAGTTCTCCGCCACCTTCGAGAGCGACGCGGACTTCGACGAGAAGCTCTGCTTCAGGGACGGGATGCACTTCTCCATGGGCTCCTGGCAGGTCGTTTCCCTCAACTGCCCCCGGGCCGCCTACCTCGCCCGGGGCGACGACGACCTCCTCTTCGAGTACCTCCGGGGTCTGATGGACACCGCCGTCGAGATATTCAAGGTCAAACGGGAGTGGATGAACCAGGTGATCAAGAACCGGAGGATGCCGTTTGCCACCCAGAGGCCGAAGGACCCCAATACGGGCAAGAAGGGGACGGTGGCCGTCGACCTGGAGGGGCTCGTCTACACCATCGGGGTCGTCGGCGTCAACGAGATGGTCCAGTTCCATACCGGTTCCCAGATGCACCAGTCGAAGGAGGCATGGAAGCTGGCGGTGAGGGCGATGACGGAGATGGAGGTCTACGCCAAGGAGCTATCCCGCCGCCACTGCATGACCATCGCCCTCGCCAGGACCCCGGCGGAGACCGTCGTCCAGAGGTTCGCGGTATCCGACCTTCTCCACGAGGAGTTTCGAGACTGCGCCATGAAGGTGGTCAAGGGCGATCTGGATACCGCCATGACCAGGATCCAGTCGACCCGGGACCTCCCCGTATACTACACCAACGGGACCCACGTCCCTCCGTCCCTGGACGTCTCGATCTACCAGAGGGCGAGGCTGGAGCACGTCTTCTTCCCCATCGTCGACGGCGGGAACATATTCCACATCTTCCTCGGAGAGTCGGCTCCGGATCCCGAGGGGCTGATGGACTTCGCCATGAACCTCGCAAGAACCACCCAGATCGGCTACTTCGCCTTCACCCGGGACATGACCGTCTGCCTCAGCTGCTTCTGCGTATCAGCCGGCCTCAAAGAGGAGTGCCCACGGTGCGGTTCCGACCATCTGGAGCACCTCTCTCGGGTCACTGGCTACCTCCAGTCGGTGAGCGGATGGAACGAGGCGAAGAAGCAGGAGCTCAAGGACAGGAACAGGTACTCCGACCTCAGCTGAAGTCCCGGCCTCAGCCAGAGACGTCCTCTCCCACCAGGGAGGGCACGTTCTACCTTATTTATGATATCGATGCCCTTAACGAAAGTTATATATCGTATATCCCAGACTCTAAATTTGCCTAATTTGGCGACTTTGGAGGAATTTGTAATGCCGGCAGTAATCAACAGAGATGAGTGTGTAAGTTGTGGGACCTGTGTCGAGGAGTGCCCCGAAGAAGCGATCACCATGGACGACGAAGAAATAGCAGTGGTGAACGCCGACAAGTGTACCGATTGCGGAACCTGCGTCGAGGCTTGCCCCTCAGAAGCGATCACCCTCGAGTAGGTCCAACCTATTTTAAAATTTTTCTCAAGCTCTGCAGGAGCCCTCTCATCGCTCCCGCTGCCTTCTCGGCCTCTCCAAGTCGGGGAAGCTCCTTTTATTTCGTCGTTTCTCTTTCGATCCTTCTGCAGCCCTTGGATCCTATCAACGAAAGCTATTTATCCGGACCTGCCTGCCTTTTAATATGACAATTCCGGCAGCATTGGAGGAGTTCTCGATGATGGAGGTGGCGCGGCAAGGGGGATTTGTGGCTTTTGCCCCATCTTCGACGAGATGGCCTCTGGCTGCGAGGACGAGATCAGCGCCGTCGGCGGAGCAGGACGCAGAACGCATCATCTCGCCTCACGCAAGCAGGAAGATGAGAAGCCTGGCCGAGATGGCCGATAGTCTGTAATTTTAGAGGTGTTTTTATGAGGTTTGAACGCGGGGTCTTTCTGGCCCTTATACTTTTTCTGGTCTTTTCAGGTCAGATCGCCTATATCCTGACGGAATGGCGGTGGTTTGCGACCCTCGATTACTCCAGCGTCTATGAAACGATGATCACGACGAGGATCGCCCTCTTCCTCGTCGCGACCATCGCCTTCGGTGCGGTGAGCCTCGCCAACCTGAGGCTGATCGGGAACAGGCCGAGGCACCTATCATGGGCCGTGGTCCTGATATCGATATTCTTCGGCCTTGTGGCTCAGCAGGGGTGGGAGAGGGTTCTTTTGGCCCTGAACGCCCAGCCCTTCGGGGTGGCTGACCCTCTATTCGGGATGGACGTAGGGTTCTTCGTCTTCACCCTGCCCTTCCTCTGGTCCCTTTGGTATGCGATCTTCTTTGCGGTCATGGTCAACCTGGCCATAACCGCCGGAGCTTACCTCTACCTCCACGCCGACCGGCTGATCTTCGACCCGGCGGAGAGGGATTATGCCGAGATAGCCAGGTCGATCCCAGAGAGGGCTTTCGGCCACATCGGAGCCCTCCTGGGGATCCTTGCGCTCCTATTCTCCCTCCGGTACCTCCTGGACAGGTACGAGATCCTCTACTCCAGCGGAGGCGTCGTCTTCGGCGCGGGTTACGCCGACGTTTACGCGCGCCTCCCCTTCCTCTACGTCTTCGCTGCCGTGGCGCTCTTCGCCGCCGTCCTCCTCTTCCTCTTCGCCGCAGGGAAGAGGTCGTCGAAGATCCCCCTGGCGATCGCTGTTCTGGTGGTGGGGGCTGGCGCCGCGGGGACGATATACCCTCTTGTCATCCAGCAGTACAGCGTATCCCCAAACGAGCTATCTCTGGAGCGGCCGTTCATAGCCCACAACATCAACTACACCCTCATGGCCTACGGCCTCGACAACATCGAGGTGAGGGACTTTCCCGTCGACTACAACCTCACCGGCGCTGATATCAGGAGAAACGCCGAGACGGTCGATAACATCAGGATCTGGGACTGGAGACCGCTCCTCACCACCTACAAGCAGCTGCAGGAGATACGCCTCTATTACGAGTTTATGGACGTAGACGTCGACAGGTACGAGATGGACGGGAAGAAGAGGCAGGTGATGCTCTCGGCTAGAGAGATATCCACCGATCGCCTTCCTGAGCAGGCGAAGACCTGGCAGAACCTCCACCTCTTCTACACCCACGGCTACGGGATCGCCATGAGCCCCGTAAACACGGCGACGGCCGAAGGGCTTCCGGAGTTCTTCATAAAGAACCTGCCGCCGGAGTCGGCCCTCGGCGATATAACGAGGCCCGAGATATACTACGGTGAGGGGAGGAAGGATTACGTCATCGTGAATACCAACGTCCTCGAGTTCGACTATCCCATGGGGGATCAGAACGTATACACCACCTACGCCGGGACCGGCGGCGTCGTCCTCGACCCGTTGATGAAGCTCCTCATTACCTACAGGTATGCGAGCCCCAAGATCTTCCTCAGCAACGAGCTGACCCGCGATAGCAGGATCATGATCCACAGGAACATCCTCGATAGATCGAGGACGGTCGCCCCGTTCCTCGCCTACGACAGGGACCCCTACATAGTCCTGGAGGGCGGACGTCTCTTCTGGATCATCGACGCCTACACCATATCCGACCGCTACCCGTACTCGGAGCCGACGGGCAGGCTCAACTACATCAGAAACTCGGTGAAGGTCGTCATAGACGCCTACAACGGGTCGGTCCGCTACTACGTCGTGGAGGACGACCCCATCGTAAGAGCCTACGAGGCGATATTCCCCGACCTCTTCCAGCCCATCGGCTCCATCCCGGAGGGGCTTTTGGTGCACATGAGGTACCCCGTCGACCTCTTCAGCGTCCAGGCAGGGATCTACCAGAACTACCACATGACCGACCCCCAGATCTTCTACAACAAGGAAGACGCCTGGGAGATGCCGATGGAGATATACCAGGGGAGGAGGCAGCCGGTGGAGCCGTACTACGTCATAATGAAGATCCCAGAGAGTGAGGTCGGCGAGGAGTTCATGCTGATTCAGCCCTTCACCCCTAGGTCGAGGAACAACATGATCGCCTGGATGTCGGCCATCTGCGACCAGCCGAACTACGGCGAGATCCTGGTCTATCGGTTCCCCAAGGACCAGCTCGTCTTCGGGCCGATGCAGATCGAGGCGAGGATCGACCAGTCCACCGAGATCTCCGAACAGCTGACGCTCTGGGACCAGATGGGGTCCACCGTCATCAGGGGCAACCTCCTGGTGATACCGATAGATAACAGCCTCCTCTACGTCGAGCCCCTCTACCTCCGGGCGGATATCGGGGAGCTTCCGGAGCTGCGGAGGGTCATCGTATCCTACGGCAACAGGCTGGTGATGGAGGAGACGCTGGAGGCGGCCCTCGGCCGAATCTTCGACCTCGCCCCCGAGGTCCAACGAACGGCGACGGAGATCGAGAGGGACGAGCTGTCCAGCGAGGAGCTGATAGTCAGGGCGGGGTCGCACTATCGGGCGGCGCAAGAGGAGCTTCGGGCCGGGAACTGGGCCGAGTACGGCGAGGAGATCGAACGGCTCGGAGAGGTGATCCGAGCTCTGGAGGAGAGGTCTCGGGGCTGAATTATCGTGCCGGCTCATCATCATGGGCCGGTCCGGACATCTCCCCATCGGATATCGTCTCGTAGAACCGGTCCCATTCGAGCTTCGTCGATATGCAGCCGGAGGTGAGGAGAGGGACCCCGATGGCGGGTATATCGTACCTGTGGCAGAGGTCGACCCCCTCTTTTATCTCCATGATGCAGCCGACGCCGACGATCGCCCCAGGCCTGTACTTCTTGATCATCCTCTTAATCACCCCCGAGCCCGGGGCGACGAAGAACCTGTATCCGAGCCCTTCGGCGTAGGCCTTGGCGGCACCGATGCCGCATTTGCCGCAGTTGACGCAAAGTAACCCTTCCGGGGTGAGCTTCGCCGGGCAGTCGATGGACCGGAGACACTGGGGCATGAAGATCGCCCTATCCTCCCAGGGGACCTTCCGGAACTTCTCCTGGTTGATGTAGTTACGGAGCTTCACCCCCACCTCGTCGACGATGGCGTCGTCGGCACCGAAGGTCCTGAATATCGCCTTTATCAGGCTCTCCAGCAGGGAGACGAAGGTGAGCATGATCCGCGCCATGAAGAAGTGGCCGGTCTTGAAGGAGTAGGCGATGAGGGCCGCTCCGACTATGGCGGCGGCTAGGACCGCCAGCGCGGTGACGAAGACCGCCTTTCCCAGGATGTAGAAGAGGGGGTCCATGAACGGGGGGAGCATGGTCGGAGATGGAGACGTAGAATATATAAGGGCCTCCATCTTGGAGGGCGCAACCTTTTTATCGCTTGGTAGGCTGGGATGCTTACCTTCGCCTTTATCTGACTTGAGATTATAATGAGGATTTGATATGGCCAGAATGCACACCAGAAGAAAGGGGTCCTCGAGGTCGAGGCCGCCTTTTAGATCGACGCCACCCGAGTGGTGCGACATGAACAAGGAGGAGCTGGGAAAGCACGTTCTCAGGCTTTACGGGAACGGCATCTCACCCACCATGATCGGGCTCACCCTTCGAGACCAGTACGGGGTGCCCAGCGTCAAGCCGATCCTGGGGACGAAGCTCACCAGGTACCTGAGGGATAACGCCGAGGTGCCGGAGATCCCCGAGGACCTCGCAAACCTGATGCGAAAGGCGATCGGCATGAGAAAACACCTCGCCAGCAACAAGAAGGACATCCACAACAGAAGGTGGCTGCAGCTCACCGAGAACAAGATTAGACGTCTTGCAAAGTACTATCGCGGTACCGGACTGCTGCCTGCGAACTGGCAGTACAAGCCAGAGACCGCTGAGATGCTCATCACATGAAACGGCTGGAGAAGCTGGCAAAGGCCGCGGCCAGCTCCCTCTTGCAGTGTGATTGCGCGAGGGTCATATCCCACAACGACGCCGACGGGATCGCCTCGGCGGGCCTGATCTGCACCGCCCTCCAGAGGGCGGATATACCCTTTCACGCCTCCCTCGTCAGCAGGCTCGACCCTTCGGTCGTCGACGCCCTCGAGCCACCGGTGGTCTTCTGCGACATGGGGAGCGGAAAGCCCGATCTCGTATCGCGGATAGAGGGGGAGGTCTTCGTCTTCGACCACCACACCCCCGTGGGTGACCTCGACTGCTTCCACGTCAACCCTCACCTGGTGGGGGTGGACGGCGCCTTCGAGATCTCCGCCTCCGGCACCGTATACACCGTCGTCCGGGAGATGGGAGATAACGTCGACCTCGCAGGGCTCGCCCTGGTGGGGGCCCTAGGCGACCGGCAGATGATGATGGGGGCGAACCGGACGATTCTGGAGGAGGCGGCGAACTCTGGGGTGGTGGAGGTCCGCCCAGGCCTCAAGATGGACGACGGCCCCCTGGAGTCCGTCCTGGCGACAGCCCTCGACCCCCTTCTGAATACCACCGGCGATGTTGCAAAGACGAGGGCTTTTCTCGAAGAGGTGGGGGTCGCAGGCGAGCTTCCCAAACTTGGGCGTAAGGAGCTATCCCGCCTCTCGACGGCTCTCGTCCTGAAGGTGTTGATGCAGGGGTCCTTCGCCGCCGATTCGGTGGTGGGGGAGACGATCCGGCTGAAGAGGGAGGTCGTCGAGAACGCCTTCGAGCTGATGTGGATCTTGAACTCTTGCGGCAAGATGGAGGAGGCGGGGCGCGCCCTGACCCTCTGCATGAGGGATCGGTCCTTCCTGGCGGACTGCATAAATATCGACCACGATTACAGGGCGAAGACCCTCTCGGAGGTCCGGCAGGTGGAGGGGAGGCTGAAGGATACGGAGAACCTCAGGTACGCCATCCTCGACGATATGGATGCTGCGGGGGTCGTCTCCGGCCTCTGCGTCCGGTACCTTTACGCCGACAAGCCGATGGTCATACTGAACAGATCTGAGGGGATCGTCAAGGTATCTGCCCGGGGGAACAGGCTTCTCGTATTCTGCGGCCTCGACCTATCCGTCGCCCTCAAGGAGGGGGCTAAGAAGGTGGGCGGGAACGGCGGCGGCCACAGCGTCGCCAGCGGCGCCTCCATCCCCCTGGGGACGGAGGAGGAGTTCATGAAGATCGTCGATGAGGTGGTGGCAAGGCAGCTCGCCGGAGGAAGGAAGGGATGATCCGAGCGAGGCTCCGATTTGAGGGTGAGATGGCCGGAGGCGTCGCCAGGTCTCTTGACCCCGACAACCTTCCGGGGATGGTCGTCAAGGTGGGGGCCAGGGAGTTCGAGGTGGAGTTCTCCGCCGAGAGGGCGGGGACGGTCCTTGCCACCGCCGATGACCTGATCACGAACGTCAAGATTGCAGAAGATCTTTTGAATCGAGAGGTGGGGACGTGAAGTTTCATTTGGAGGCGAGCTTCAGGCTCAGCGCCGATGCCGGCGATGCCGAAAAGGACGTCGAGGAGTTCTTCGCCGGCGCGGCCGATATTCTGAAGAAAGGGGCTGCCGAAGGCAAGGGTGCAGAGGTTAAAAGCTGGAAGCTCTGGAAGGACGAGATATCCGTCGTCATCGAGAGCGACCGGTACGTCCGGGCCCACGACGCCGTCCTCAGGCTACGAAGGCCCCTCGCGGAGCTTCTTGGAAAGAAGCACAGGATCGGGGTCAGGGGCATCGAGGTCAACAAGTACGAGATCGAAGTCGCATCCGAGCGGGCCATAGACCACAAGATCCCCTCCGTCCGGGAGATGAAACACGAGGGCGGGGTCTTGAGGCTCACTCTGGACGTCGACGAGTCGGACCTGAAAAACCAGGTCCCCGACAGGATAGTGAGCCTCCTGGACGAGAAGATTCAGGCGGAGGGGTACGGCGGGAAGGCGGAGCACTGGGAGCTTCTCTGGCAAAGTCCAGAACGTCCGCCGAAGTTCGAGAAAGATCCCACCGAGGAGATGGTGGGCAGGGGGTGGATCAAGCACGGGGCGAGCCGAGGCCAGTGGATCTACGGCCCCGAGGGGACCCACCTCTTCCGGGCCTTCGAGAGGATCGTTCTGGAGGAGATGATAGGCCCCCTGGGCTACCGAGAGATGATCTTTCCGAAGCTCGTCACCTGGGACGTCTGGAAGAAGAGCGGCCACGCCATGGGGGTATACCCCGAGATCTACTACGTCTGCCCCCCCAAGACCCGCGACCCCGAGTTCTGGGCCGAGGTGATGGACCACTACAAGGTGACCCGGGAGGTCCCCGTGGAGCTCATCAAGGAGAAGATCGACAATCCCATCGGCGGGATGTGCTACGCCCAGTGCCCCCCATCCTGGGTATTCTTCCAGGGGAGGACCCTTCCGAGCGATGACCTCCCCATCAAGATCTTCGACCGGTCGGGGACGAGCCATCGGTACGAGAGCGGCGGGATTCACGGGATCGAGAGGGTCGACGAGTTCCACAGGATCGAGATCGTCTGGATGGGGACCCAGGAGCAGGTGAAAGAGGAGGCCGAAAAGCTCAAAGACTGCTACAGGAGGATCTTCGAGGAGATCCTGGAGCTTCGGTGGCGGATGGCCTGGGTGACCCCCTGGTTCATGGCCCAGGAGGGCAAAACCGGCCTCGCGGATATGTCCGGGGCCGGGACCGTCGACTACGAGGCGCTCCTCCCCTACAACGGCGACTGGATCGAGTTTCAGAACCTCTCCATAAACGGCGACAAGTACCCGAGGGGGTTCAACGTCAAGGCCCAGTCCGGCGACCCGCTATGGAGCGGCTGCTCCGGGGTGGGCCTGGAGCGGTGGGCGAGCGCCTTCCTAGCCCAGAAGGGTCTGGACACCGAGAACTGGCCCGAGGCGTTCCGGGAGAGGTTCGGCGAGATGCCGAAGGGGATCAGGTTCCTCTGATCCTCCCCCCTTTCTACCCCGTTGATAATAGTATTCCATCTTCTATTCGTCGCGCTTCTGACGCTCTCGGCTCCCTCGCTGTGATAATGGATCCTTTGCACCTCCGGCAAAAGGCCTATTTACCATGGCTGGGAGAATGTACTCCCAGATAGAATTTTCTGGAGGTTTCTCTTTGGCGAGCTACAACCAGATGCCCCAAGAGACCTTGCGGGAGCGGGCCGAGGCCGCCCTCGCCAGTCTCGAAAGCTGCAATATATGCCCCCGGGCCTGCGGCGTCAATCGGCTCGCGGGGGAGGTGGGGTACTGCCGCAGCGGACGGCTCGCCCGGGTATCGAGCTTCACCCCCCATTTCGGCGAGGAGGCGCCCCTCGTCGGGACCCGCGGCTCGGGGACGATATTCATGACCGGCTGTAACCTTCGATGCGTCTTCTGCCAGAACTACGATATCAGCCATCTGGGAGAGGGGCATGAGGTCTCAGCGACGAAGCTCGCCGAGATGATGATCTCTCTTCAGGACTGCGGCTGCCACAACGTCAACTTCGTCACCCCCACCCACTTCGTCCCTCAGATCCTGGAGGCGCTCTGCGAGGCGGCGGCGATGGGCCTCTCGGTACCCCTCGTCTACAACTCCGGGGGGTACGACTCGGTATCGACCCTTCAGGTTCTGGACGGGATCATCGACATCTACATGCCCGACGCAAAATACGGCAGCGACGCCGCCGCCAAAAAGTACTCCGACGCCGCCGATTATACGAGGGTGATGAAGGCGGCGATTCGGGAGATGCACCGGCAGGTAGGGGCCCTGGAGGTCGGCGACGACGGGGTCGCCGTCCGGGGGCTTCTCGTCCGCCACCTGGTCCTGCCTGAGAACCTGGCCGGGACCGCCGAGGTCGTCCGTTTTTTGGCCGAGGAGGTATCGCCGCAGACTTACCTCAATGTCATGGCCCAGTACCACCCCTGCTTCAAGGCCTACAGCTATCCGGAATTGAGCCGGCCGATCAACCTGCGGGAGTACGCTGAGGCCGTCAACCTCGCTCGAGCGGCGGGGCTGGATCGAGGGATTGGGATCTGAAGAGCATCAAACCATCAAAAGCGGGTTTCTGCTGGTAGGGTCAGTCGCCCCACCATTCGAGAGACTTCTTTTGAATATCAAGTGATGAATACTGGTTGCGAAACTCCCGGAGGCCCCCTGCCCAGGTCAGACGGAGCTTCTTTCGTCTCGGCTTCGCCTTCTTCTCCACCAGGAACCGGGCGAAATCCTTGACCTCTTGCTGGAGGTCTGGTGGGAGCTTTTCCATCAGCTATTCTATGCTCTCCATCAACTCAACTTTGGCTCTGAAGAGGTATATAATTATCCTGGAATGTGGCCCTTCGGCTCAGTAAGCAAAGGCCACTTATATCTCATCAGATTTTATGATTTTTGAGATCGGGGACGATCCGGCGGCGATGAAGAGATGGGCGACTTGAAATCTTACCTGGCGCAGGTTAAGCGGGAGTTTGGGACCGGCGTTGCGACCGAGCACACTCACCGGGGGGCGCTGAAGGCCCTGGTGGAGTCCTTCGCCCCCGATGTCGTCGCCATCAACGAGCCCAAAAGGGTCGACTGCGGAGCCCCCGACTATGTCGTCAAGAGGGGCGATCTATCGGTCGGGTACATCGAGGCGAAGGATGTCGGAAAGTCCCTGGACGAGGCGGAGAGGTCCGAGCAGCTCGGCCGCTACCTGCGCTCTCTGGAAAACCTCGTCCTCACCGACTACCTGGAGTTTCGCTGGTACCATCGGGGCGAGCTTCGGGAGCGCGCCCGCCTGGCGAAGCTCACAAGAGACGGCAAGATAGTCTCCGATAAGAAGGGGGAGGCCGATCTCGCCCGGCTCTTCGAGAGCTTCCTCGACCAGAGCCCCGAGCCCATCACCTCCTCGAAGGAGCTATCCGAGAGGCTGGCGCGGCTCGCCCGGGAGATCCAGAGGGCGGTCGTCATGGCCTTCGAGCAGGACCTCGCCTCGACGGAGCTACAAAACCTCCGGCGGGCCTTCGCCGAGGTCCTGATCCCCGACCTCGACCTTCCGGAGAATACCGGCGAGTTCGCGGACATGTACTCCCAGACTCTTGTTTATGGCCTCTTTGCGGCTAGATGTAACCACCCCGGCCCCGAGCCCTTCCGCCGCCTCGGCGCAGCGAGGTCGATCCCCAGGACCAACCCCTTCCTCCGCCAGCTCTTCGAGACGATCACGGGGACCGCCCTGGACGACGAGCCCTACGTCGACTACGTCGAGGACGTCGTCGCCATCCTCGACAACACCGACCTCGATTCGGTCCTTGCGGACTTTGGGAAGAGGACGAAGCAGGAGGATCCCGTCGTCCACTTCTACGAGACGTTCCTTTCCGCCTACGACCCCAAACTTCGGGAGAGGCGGGGGGTCTACTACACCCCCGAGCCGGTCGTCTCTTACATCGTCCGGTCCGTCGACTCGATCCTCAAAAGCCACTTCGGCCTCGGGGGAGGGCTGATGGACTCCTCGACGGTCGAGTACGAGGAGGAGGCGCCGGTCATGGACCGTTACGGTAAACCGGACCCGTCAAAGCTCCCCGCGAGAATGACGAAGACCTCCCCCAAGGTTCTGATCCTCGACCCCGCCTGCGGGACGGGGACCTTCCTCTATGCCGTCATCGATCACATCCGCCAGGACTTCATGACTCACGGGAACGCCGGGTACTGGTCGGCCTATGTAAGAGACCACCTCCTCCCCCGGATCTTCGGCTTTGAGCTTCTGATGGCCCCCTACGCCGTCGCCCACTTCAAGCTCGGGATGATGCTGGCGGGCCAGGACCTCCCCGTTGAAGTCCGAAAGGACTGGATCTACGACTTCAAAAGCAACGAGAGGCTGGGGGTCTACCTCACCAACACCCTCGAAGAGGCCGAGAACCCCTGGAAGAACCTCTGGGGCTACGAGGCGATCGGCCGGGAGGCCCAATCGGCCTCGATGGTGAAGCGGGACAAGCCGATAATGGTGGTGATCGGAAACCCACCGTACTCCGGCCACTCGTCCAATCGCAGTTGGGAGATGGTGAACGGTAAGAGAACTCCTACTTTCGTCGGCAAGATTCTGCAAGATTATTATAAGGTGGACGGAAAGCCCCTCGGCGAGAAGAATCCGAAGTGGCTCCAGGACGATTACGTCAAGTTCCTCCGCTGGGGTCAGTGGCGTATCGAACATACCTGGATCGATCTGACTGAGATGGGGCAGACCGGAGGGGGCATCTTAGCCTTCATAACCAATCACGGATACCTCGACAACCCGACCTTCCGAGGGATGCGCCAGCAGCTGATGGAAGCCTTTGACGAGATTTATATATTGGATCTCCACGGTAACTCCAAGAAGAAGGAGCGGGCTCCCGACGGCTCGAAGGACGAGAACGTTTTCGACATTCAGCAGGGCGTGGCCATTGGGATCTTCGTTAAAACGCCTGAGAAAAACGGCCTGGCCAAGGTCTACCATGCAGAACTTTGGGGGTCGAGGGAGGATAAATATCAAATTTTATCGGGAACGGATATCGAGATAACTCAATGGGCAAATCTGATTCCTCAAAAGCCATTTTACTTATTTATACCTCAAAATCATGGCTTAAATGATGAGTATCAAAAAAGCTGGAAAGTAACAGATGTATTTCCAGCTAATGTTTTGGGATTTCAAACGCATCGAGATCACTTTGCGATAGACTTCGATCGCGATCAAATAAAAAAGCGCGTTAAAGATCTATGTGATACCTCTCTTTCAGATGAACTAATTAGAGAACGTTACAATTTGAGAGATAATCGGGATTGGAAGCTTTCTGCGATCCGTGCACAGTTGCAGATGGATTCCGATTTGGAAAAGCACCTTTTGATCTGTCTTTATCGCCCATTCGATTGGAGATGGTGTTATTTCAGCAACGCTGTGATGGATTATCCAAGGCGCGAATTGATGGATAATGTGAAACATAGAGAAAATCTTTGTTTACTATCATCACGTCAACAAGCTGTTGCAGGATATCGGCATTCTTGGGTTTCTGGTTTTCCTGCAAATGATTGCGCCGTGTCTACAACGAGTAGAGAAGCAAATCAAGTATTTATTTTATACCTCTACCCCTCCTCCTCTGATTCCTCCCGGCAGAAATCCCTCGCAAGCGCCGATTGGCCGCCGGGAAAAGACGGCCGCGTCCCGAACCTCAGCCCCGAGTTCGTCGCCGACTTCGCCGGAAAGCTCGGCCTCTCCTTTGTGCCAGACGGGAGGGGAGACCGTGAGGCGACCTTCGGCCCGGAGGACGTCTTCGACTACATCTACGCCGTCTTTCACTCGCCGAGATACCGGGAGAGGTACGCCGAGTTTCTGAAGATCGACTTCCCAAGGGTGCCCCTGACGTCGGATCGGGAGAAGTTTCGAAAGCTCGTTCGGCTCGGCGGGGAGCTGGTGGCCCTCCACCTCCTCGAATCGCCCCTCCTGGACAAGACGATCACCCGCTATCCCGTCGTCGGAGACAACCGGGTGGAGAAGGGCCGCCCGAAATATTTCGCGCCGGGGGAGACGGAGCCGGGATCGAAAGATGGGGCCGTCCTTGAGGCGGGTCGGGTCTACATCAACAAGAGCCAGTACTTCGAGGGCGTCCCTCCCGAGGTCTGGGAGCATCAGGTAGGCGGCTATCAGGTCTGCGACAAGTGGCTGAAGGACCGGCGGGGAAGGCAGCTCTCCTACGACGACCTGACCGTCTACCAGAGGATAATCGTCGCCCTGAAGGAGACGATCCGGCTGATGGAGGAGGTCGACTCGGCCGTCGGCGAGTGGCCCCTGGAGTGAGTTCGCGCTTTTCCGGCGAAGGGAAAGGGTAAAATCCCCGCCGGTCGTCGCTTCCGACCTGAAGGGGTGAGTTGGATGGAGATCTTCGGGCCGGAGATATCGGAGGAGGGACGGTTTTTGGGTCGGGGGCGGCGGCCCTGAACTACGACGAGCACGTCCTGGCGGGCATTTTAACGTACCCGATAGCGATCTTCCTTCTGGCGGCTCTGGACTTATACCTCGGCTTCCCCATCGATCTGACCTTCATGGCGATGTCCCTCGGCTACGTCTTCTACGTCATCGGCTCGGACCTGCCGGACATAGACCATCCCGAGGCCCTCATCCACAGGGTGATCAAGCCCTTCGTCGCCGTCGCCGTCGGGATATCGGCCTTCAAGAACCTGGGTCTCGTCTTCACGTTGACCCCGTACCCGATCATCAACCTCTCCCTCGCCTGGTTTGGAGCGGCTATCGCCGCCGTCGTCGGCTGGAACCTCTTCCGGGTCCTGATGCCAGACCACCGGGGCGTCGTCCACTCCTCGGTCTTCGCCGCCGTCTACGCCCTCATCGCCTTCGCCATCGTCCGGTTCGGCTTCGAGGCGGCACCCGGCGAGGCGCTCTTCATCGCCCTCGCCTCCTTTTTAGGCTACAACCTCCACCTCCTCCTGGACCGGGGAGGCAACCTCTTCAGATGATCCGGCCGGAAAGGGAGATATGATATTGTTCCGGTGATATCTCCGGAGAGTTCTGCTCAAGATAACACCCCTGCCCGAGAGTCATCGTCGTCCTCGTATCGATAGGCGGCCTCTGGCGTCCCAAGCCCGGCTGCGTCGTCGCCCTGGTATTTCTATCGATCCTCGTCATCAGCCCCCTTCGGCTCCTTTGCGGTCTTATAGATAGCTCGAAAAAAGGGGGATGCCAGAGACGCCTGAGATATCAGGGATGCCTGGCGGTCCTCGAATCGAAGTTCTGGGGATCTGGCAGGTCCGGACGGGGCCGGCCTTGTCAGCGTCAGGGGCGAGCATCAGACGGTCATTTGCCCATAAGAGGAACTCTGCATTCCGGACATTTTATCGAACGGCAGTTCACGCCAGCGGTCTTCTCGATCTCAAATCCGCACCGAGGGCAGACGCAGGCACTGGGATTGTTGTTCTTCCGCTTCTTTGCCTTGTTTCTCCCCGATCCCTGAGTCGACTGGTCAGGCATATCGACTATCCTCCTTTTATCGGCTATCTGTTGGCGTTATCGGATATTTATTCTATTCGATATAAACCCTCAATAGCGCCGGGGCTTCAAGGAGGCTGCCGGGACGGACGGAAGAATTCACGAAGAGGATGTCATCAGACGGATGCGCCTTTGGAGAGTTTTGGATATTTCACCCTCACCTTCCCCTCCCGGGGGGCGAGGGTCCGGCCACCGATCCCCAGGGCGTTGATCTTCTCGCCGGGGGAGAAGGGGCTGAACTCGTACTCCACCAGGTCCAGGTCCCCGCCCCGGATCTTCAGCTTGGGCATTTCAGGGGCCTCGAGGCCAGGATACATTTATTCGAGATTAATCT